>Ga0190265_10000911_pt1 | contig 19408 bp, 16 predicted proteins | sample Popmic124T_FD_133135 | JGI IMG/M metagenome (GOLD analysis project Ga0190265, IMG submission 133135) | Populus adjacent soil microbial communities from riparian zone of Indian Creek, Utah, USA - 124 T | ecosystem: Environmental > Terrestrial > Soil > Riparian zone | place: USA: Utah | collected...
ACAAAAAGGCCCGGAAAGCAGATGCCTTCCGGGCCTCGTTCTGTGAATGCGATTGCGCCTGGGTGCTAGGCGGTTGCGATCGGTGAAGACACAGCGCGGCCGTCGGAGGCTTGTTCTCCGCAGCAACAACACGCGCAGGTCAGGATCGCAAACACGATGCTCTGCTTATCCCACGCCGGAGCGACCGGTGTCAAGGCGCGCGACCCGTGTCAAGATGTGCATCCGCCTTCGCCAAGGCTTCGGCGCGACAGGTCCGCCTTCGCCAAGGCTTCGGCGCGACAGGTCCGCCTTCGCCAAGGCTTCGGCGCGACAGGTCCGCCTGCGCCAAGGGCTTCGGCGCGACAGGTCCGCCTGCGCCAAGGGCTTCGGGACAGGCTCGAGAGGAGAACGAAGATGCGCACATTGATCGCGGCTGCCATCGTAGTGATGGTGGTATCCACCGCGTACCCCCTGGTAAGCGCCCAGGCGCCCGCACCGCCGCCGCGATCCAACCCGGTGATCAAGCTGCTCGATCAAGGCAAGCCGGCGTTTTCCATCTGGGCGAACTACATCGGCGTCGGCAGGGATTACCACGCCGCCGTCACGCTCCAGAACAACCGCAACTACGACTTCCTCCTCTACGACCTCGAGCACGACCCGCTCGACGTCGAGGGCCTCAGCCAGTTCCTGCGGGCGCTGCTGGATCCGGCGCAGATCGCCAGGGAAGGCGTGAGCGTCGTGAAGCCGGTGATCGTGCGCATCCCGCCGAACGGCCGCGAGATCCATCACAACCAGTGGATGGTGAAGCAGATTCTCGACACCGGCGTGGCCGGGTTGATGTTCCCGCACATCGAGACGCCCGAGCAGGCGATCAATGCGATCAAGGCCACGCGGTATCCACAGCCCGCCGCCGCGCCGAATGTGCAGCCCGAAGGACTGCGCGGCGCCAGCAACGCGATTGCCGCGCGCTACTGGGGCATGAGCGGCCGCGAATACGAGCGCCGGTCGGACGTGTGGGGCCTCTCGCCGGACGCCGACATGTTGGTCATCCTGATCATCGAGAACAAACTGGGCGTCGACAACGTCCGCGAGATCGCGCGCGCGATGCGGGACGCCCACGCGAAGGTGATCCTCTGGGCGGGCGGCGGCGACATGAGCCTGTCCTACGGTCACGACGAAAAACTGACGCAAGCCGGACTCGACAAGGTGATAGCGGCGGGCAAGGAGTTCAGCTTGCCGGTGGGCATCAACGGGACCGCGGATTTTCAGAGACGCTACGACCAGGGCGTGCGCGTGTTTTTCGATATCGGTCCCGCGTACGCCGCCACCGGGCCGCGCGTCACGCCGGAGCAGCGCAAAGCCGCCGGCCGCTAGGACCCCGTCACGTGCCCGAACTTCCCGAAGTCGAGACGGTGCGCCGGACGCTCGAGCCGGCCATGCAAGGCGCGAAATTCACGCGCGTGATCGTCAACCGTCCGAACCTGCGCATCCCGTTCCCCGCGAAATTTGTTGAACGGCTGCGCGGGCATCGCGTGCTCACGGTCGCGCGGCGCGGCAAGTATCTGGCGCTGCGCGTGTCGACCGGCGAAACGCTGATCATGCATCTCGGGATGTCGGGCTGGTTCCACGTGGCGGCGACCGGCGATCGCTCGCGCGAAGTCGATCCGCACGACCACGTAATCTTTGTGATGTCGTCGGGCCAGACGGTGGTGTTCAACGATCCGCGACGCTTCGGCTTCATGGACCTCGCCGAGCGCGATCGATTCGACGAATATCCGTCGCTGCGGGTGATGGGACCGGAACCGTTGTCGAAAGACTTTGATGCGGCCGCATTGGCACGCGCGTGCCGCGGCAAGCGCATCGCCCTCAAGGTCGCCCTCCTCGACCAGCGCATCGTCGCCGGCATCGGCAACATCTACGCGAGCGAAGCCTTGCATCATGCGCGGTTGTCGCCGTTGCGAAAGGCCTCGTCCATCGCGACCGCGTCCGGCATGCCAAAGCCGCACGCCGTGCGGCTGGCCGCCGGCGTCAAGGCGGTCTTGAACGCGGCGATTCGCCGTCGTGAATCGCCGTATCGCTCCGCGCGGTTTCGGGTCTACGAGCGCGAGGGGCAGAAGTGTCTGCGACCCGGCTGCGGCGGCGCCATCCGGCGCATCACACAGGCAGCTCGCTCGACGTTTTATTGCCCGAAGTGCCAGAGCTGATCTTTCACGGACGAGCTTGCCGAGAAAGGGAGCTCCCTCAAACAATGAGGGCTGCCCGATGCCCCACCAGCGTTCGCCCATCGTCGTTCGCGGCACCGAGATTCTCGCCACGGATCCCGTCCAGCAGTACCGGCAGAAGATCGCCCGGATCACGCTTGACTCCATGGTGCAGTTCGTCGGGCTGCTGGACGCCGAGGGCACGGTCCTGGAAATCAACAAGGTCGCGCTCGATGCGGTCGGGCTCGGGCTCGCCGACGTCGAAGGCAAGCCGTTCTGGACGACGTTCTGGTGGCAGGTCTCGCCGGAGGTCAACCAGGGCATCCGCGACGCCATTGCGCGCGCCGCGAAGGGCGAGTTCGTGCGCTGGGACACGCCGCTTTATGCCAGCCCCGACGGCTCGCTGACGATCATCATCGACGCCTCCGTCATGCCGGTCAAGGATGACCACGGCAAGGTGGTGTATCTCGCCTGCGAAGGCCGCGACATCACCGAGAAGAAGGCGCAGGAGCGCGAGATCGCGCAGAAGAACCTCGAGCTGCAGGGCCTGCTCGAACGCATCCGCGAGCTCGACGAGATCAAGACGCAGTTCTTCGCGAACGTCAGCCACGAGCTGCGCACGCCGCTGGCGCTGATCCTCGGACCCGCCCAGCGGTTGATCGACGACGACGGCACGATGCCGCTGGCGGAGCGGCGCGAATCGGCGCAGGTCGTCACGCGCAACGCGCGCATGCTCCTCAAGCACGTCAACGACCTGCTCGACATGTCGAAGCTCGACGCCGGCAAGCTGAAGATCGAGCTGCAGGACGCCGACGTCAGCGCGCTGGTGCGCCTGCTCGCGTCGCACTTCGCGGTGCTCGCCGCCGACCGCCGGATCGAGTATGTGATCGAGGCGCCAACCGTCTGCATCGCCGCCGTTGACACCGACAAACTGCAGCGCGTGATCATGAACATGGTGGCCAACGCGTTCAAGTTCGTGCCCGACGGCGGGCGCGTGGCGATTGCCCTGAAGCCGTCCGCCGAGCTGATGGTCCTGTCGGTGGAGGACTCGGGGCCGGGCGTGAAGCCGGAGATGCGCCAGGCGATCTTCGAGCGGTTCCGCCAGGCCGACGGTGGCTCCGCGCGCAAACAAGGCGGCACGGGCCTGGGTCTCGCAATCGCGAAGGAGTTCGTCGAGATGCACAAAGGCCGCATCTCGGTGGCCGATTCGGATCTCGGCGGAGCGCGTTTCGAGATCGTCCTGCCGGTGCAGCGCCTTGCGGAGACGACGCCGGCACCGGATGCGAGCGTTGACCGCGTCATGCTCGACGGGCTGCTCGAAGAATTGCGTCCCTCGGTGACGCCGGCCGCGGAAGAGTCTCGTCCGCGCACCCGCAGGTCCCGGGTGCTCGTGGTCGAAGACAACCACGACATGAACCGGTTCATCACGCAGTGCCTGTCGTCCCTCTACGAGGTGGTCTCGGCCTTTGATGGACGGGAAGGCCTCGAGAAGGCATTACGGTTCCAGCCGGACCTGATCGTGTCGGACATCATGATGCCGAACGTCAGCGGCGACGAGATGATCGCGGAAATCCGCAAAGTTCCCGAACTGTTCAAGACGCCGATTCTGCTGCTCTCGGCCAAGGCCGACGATGAGCTGAAGATCAAGCTGCTCGACGAGGGCGCGCAGGACTTCATCGTCAAGCCGTTCGCCGAGAGGGACTTGCTGGTCCGCGTGCGCAACCTGATCCAGGCGGAGCAGTCGCGCGCCCAGGTCGATGGCCTCCGCGAAGCCGCCGAGAACGCCAATCGCGCCAAGGACGAATTTCTGGCGATGCTCGGGCACGAGCTTCGCAATCCCTTGTCGCCCATTGTCACCGCGTTGCAGCTGATGAAGCTGCAGGGTCCCGAGGGATCGGCGCGCGCGCGCGAAGTGATCGAGCGCCAGGTGACGCACCTGACCCGGCTGGTCGACGACCTCCTCGACGTTTCCAGGATCGCGCGCGGCAAGGTTGAACTGAAGGCGGACCTCATCGAGATGTCGGAGATCGTCGCCAAGGCGATCGAAATGTCGAGCCCGTTGCTCGAGCAGCGCAGTCACAAGCTGTCGGTCCAGGTGCCGAGGCGCGGCCTGCTGGTGGACGCCGACATCACGCGGCTCAGCCAGGTGGTCTCAAACCTGCTGACCAACGCCGCCAAGTACACGCCGACAGGGGGGCACATCACCATTCACGGTGAGGCCATCGGTGATGAGGTGCTGCTGCACGTGCGAGACACCGGCATCGGCATCACCGCCGACGTGCTGCCGCACATCTTCGACCTGTTCGTCCAGGAGCGGCAGGCGATCGATCGCGCGCAGGGCGGGCTCGGCATCGGCCTCACCATCGTGCGCAACCTCGTCGAGCGCCACGGCGGCAGCGTGCAGGTGAAGAGCGAAGGCCAGGGGCGCGGCAGCGAGTTCACCATCCGGCTGCCGAAAGCCACGTGGGCGGAGCAGAGCGACGACATCCAGCGCGGGCTCGATATCGAACGGCTTGGTGCCAGGGACGGCGCGCCGCGCGTGCTGATCGTCGACGACAACGAGGACGGCGCGGAGATGTTGTCGATCATCCTGTCGCAGAAAGGCTACGACACCCGCGTCGCGCACGATGCGCCCCGCGCGCTCGACATCGCCGAGACGTTCAAGCCCGTCACGGCGTTCATCGACATCGGCTTGCCGGTGATGGATGGCTACGAGTTGGCTGAGCGGCTGCGCGCCATGCCGGCGCTCAAAGGCATCCGGCTCATCGCCCTCACCGGGTACGGCCAGGAAAGCGATCGCCGCCGCGCCCGCGAGGCCGGGTTCGATCAGCATCTCGTCAAGCCGGTGGACATTCTCGCCGTCGAAGCTGCCGCGGCCGAACGACGTTAGCGGCCGGGTTACTGAGTCATCGGCGCATAGGAGACCCGGACGACGAGCCGCGTGACCGCAAGGTTCTCGCGCGACAGCCAGGGCGCGTCGAGCCAGCGGATTTCCGGGCTCACGGCGAAATGCCGGCCGAACGTGATGCGCACGCCCGCGCCGAGGTCGGGTCCGAACCCGCGATCGCTCGACGCGGATTCGCTGACGATGGCGATTGGCCCCTGGACCTGCGTGAGGCTGTGCAACGACTTCGACCACAGCACGCCGAGCCCGCCGAGCAGGTACGGCCGCACGCGTGTTCCCGCAAACCGGTATTGAAAGGCGAGCGATGTGACGGCGGCCGAGTACGGCCCATAGTGTGCGATGCCGACGCATTCCACATTCACCAGTCCACATGGCACGAGTCGTGGCTCGAGACCGATCACTCGATCGAACGCCAGGTCGATGGCGAACTTCGAGCGGTAGACCACCGTTACGGCGCCGCCGACATCAGGCTTGTCGCCGTAGGTTTGATCCTCCCACCTGAACACATGACCGAGACCGCCACTCACCGAGATCTCAGGCGCCCAGGTGGGGCCGGCCGGTGACTGGGCCGCTGCCGCCCCCGGCACGGCCAGGGTGAGTACGAGACCGATGATTCGCTGAATGGCGGACATGCCCCCTCCATTCACCAATGTGCCGGCGCCGGGGAATTCGGCTCACGCGCGGATCGTGTTACGCTGCGCCGCCGCGCCAATCATGACGCGGTAACTGCCCCCCGGAGGCTTGATGCGCGCACCCCGACTCATCCTTTCCCTGTTCGTGCTCTCGATCGTGTTCACGGTTCCGCTCAGCGGCGCCAAGAGCGTCCCGTTCAAGGGCCGGTGGAGCGGCGTCACCGTGGCGGCCGACCTGACCAACTTCCCGGTGGTGGCCGTGGTCAGCAACGGCACCGGCCAGCTCACGCATCTTGGCCGCTACTTCATGACCTCGCCGCATACCTCCAACGTCTTTACCGGAGAAACGATTGGCGATCAGATCTTCACGGCCGCCAACGGCGCCACGCTGACGGCGTTCTGCGAAGGGTTCCCTCAGCCCCAGCCGAACGGCCACGTGGCCGGCGCGCTCGACTGCGAGATCACGGGCGGCACCGGCCGGTTCGAAGGCGCCAGCGGTTCGTACGTGTTCTTTCTCGATGCCGCGCCGCTTGCCGACGGCTCTGGCTTCGCGACCGAAGCGACCATCACCGGAAGAATCTCGTTCTAGGGCCGAGCCGCCGCGACAACGTCACCTCAGACGTGACGTTGCCACGGCGGCGATTTACGACGCGGGTAAGCTCATTACCACGCGCGAAAGCGTTGGCGTCGCCGTAACTCCCGCCCAACTCGAATCCTTAGCAATCCGAAACAGCCGCGCAGGTACGCGAATTGCCGATCGCGCGGCGCTGTTACGACGCTGCGCGCCGCCGCGGAGAACAACCGCATGGTCAATCGCTGTTCATTCGTCCCTGAACCGTGCGTTCTGTCACGCGTTTCGTTTACCGAGAGGCTTGCATGACCAACACCCCCGCGTCGTTGTTTACGGCCGTTCGGATCGTGATGCTCACGATCCTGTGTGGCTCGGCCATCGTGTCGGCGCAGAGTTCCGGCGCCCGCGACCGCACACCGCCAACGGCGCCGACCAATCTCGTGGTGACGGGCGCCACCCAAAACAGCGTCTCGCTGTCGTGGGGCGCGTCCACCGACAATTCGGGCAAGTTCAGTTACCTGATCTGCTGTGCCGGCAACACCGTCACCGTCGGCCAGACCCAAACGAGTCACACGCTGACGGGCTTGAAATCCGGCGCCACGTATACCTTCCGCGTCTACGCGAAGGACGTTGCGGGGAACATGTCCAAGTCGAGTAACGCCGTTACCGTCACGTTGCCCGGCACCCTTGCCGCGCCGACCAAGCCGGCCGTGCAGCTCGTGGCTGTTGGCCCGACGCATGCCTCGCTCTCCTGGTCGTCGACCGACGATGGTCCGACCATTTGGTACTCAATCTTTATCGATGGCAATCAAGTGACCACGGTGAACTCGAGGTCAGGGACGTTTGCACCACTCGATCAGGACACGACCTACACGTTCACCGTTCGGGCGCGCGATGTCGACGGGAACTGGTCGCCGACGAGCGATCCGGTGTTCGTGACGACCGAGCCGATCGATCCCAACGATCAGTCACCGCCGACGCAGCCTGCCAGCCTCACCGCCGAAAGTAACGGGGCGTTCCTCACCGTGAGATGGGAGGCGTCGACCGACGATCGCGCGCCGCAGCAATTCATCCGCTACGACGTCTACGTCAATGGCGAGCTGCGCGCGGCCGTGGTGGGCGGCACGACCGCGGAGGTCGAGGCCGATTACGGCGAAAGCACCATCACGGTGATTGCCGTCGATACGGCGGACAACGAATCGGCGCCAGCCACGATCACCGTCGTCCACTGAGGCGCGTCCGGATCAGCCGTGTGGGGCGGTCGCAAGGTGTCTTGCGGCCGCCCCCGATCACCGCGAGCGGGCGGATTGACAGGGGCTCGCGGGTTGTGATCGGATCGCCCAATGAAATGCCGCCGCACCTTCCGCACGTTCTTGCTGGCGTTGCTTCTCGCCGTCTTCGCGGGAGAGGCGCAGGCGCAGTCGATGGTCGGCGTCCTTGGCATCGAGCGGGAGGTCGCGGCAGTCGAGGCGCGGCTCCAGGGCAGCCGCGAAGTCCCCGTGCGAGGCTACGTCTTCCGCGTCGGCACGTTGAATGGCCGGCAAGTGGTGGTCGGCCGTTCGGGCACCGGCAAGGTCAACGCCGCGATCGTCGCGACCGTGCTGATCGGCCACTTCAATCCCTCAGCGATGTTCTTCTCCGGCACGGCGGGAGCGATCGATCAAGCCCTGCGGCCCGGTGACGTCGTCATCGGCACGGGCGTGGTGCAACACGACGTCGGCGCGGTGCAGGCGACTGGCCTGCAACGTCGCGGGCTCAGAAACGCCGTAACCGGCGAGATGGATCCGCTCGTCGTCGCCGCACCGGACGCACTGTTGGCCGCCGCCCGGCGGGCGGTGGAGGGGTTGACGATGACGCCGATTCAGTCGGCCGACGGCAAGCGGATGCCGCGGATCGTCGAAGGCGTGATCGTCACCGGCGACGTCTTCATGTCGGATGCGGTTCGGCGCGACGAGATGCGAAGCAGCCTCGGCGCCAGCGCCGTGGAGATGGAAGGCGCGGCCATGGTGCAGGCCTGCCGGCAGTTCGCCGTGCCGTGTCTGGTCGTCCGCAGCATCACCGATCACGCCGACGGGCAGGCGACGTCGAACTACAAGGAGTTCATCGCCGCCGCGAGCGAGAATGCCGCAGCACTCGTGGCGGCCATCATCGCCCGGCTCCCGTAGCGTCAGCCCAGGGGTAACCATGCGAACGACACTTTCCATTCCGGTCATCCTCGTGCTGGCCGTGATGCTTGCCGGTCAGGCAGCGCACGCACAACCAGCTCGCGGTCAAGGGGCCGCGCCGGCCGGCCCGCCGCCTGGCTGGGAGCGCACGAAAGCGCAGATGCGCGAGTTGCAGTTTGCGGGAGAAGACGCGAAGGTCGTCGTGATCGCGGAACAAGTTGTGGCCGCGCACCCGCGCTTCGCCGAAGGGCACGCCCGGCTCGGCGGGGCACACGAGAGCGTGGCGCGCGCCGTGGCGCAGAAGGATCGCGCGCTCGCCGGCCGCCACTTCGAGATGGCGGCAACGCACCTCCGGCACGCCTTCGAGCTTGGCGGCGGTGAATATCCGGACACCACCATTCGGGGCCTGGTCGATCTCTACGAGTATGCCCTTCCAAATCCCGACAGGTGGAAGGCGACGGTGCTCGACGCTCTCAAGCGCTACCCGGCGGAGCCGGTCGCTCACTGGTATGGCGTGCAGCTCGTGCTCCGCGACGGCGGGATCACCGAACTCGACGCGGCGTTGCGCAAGGCGCGTGCGGCGCTGCCGGCGACGGCCGAGCCCCGGCTGGAGTACGCATCCCTCTTGACGGGTCTCGCGAAGAAACAGGTCCCGCCCGAGGCCCGCGCGGCCCTGGTGCGCGACGCACTGGCCCTGGTGGATGAGGTCGTGAAGAAGAACCCGGCCGACCGAAGCGTGCGGCGAAAGGCGGATGCCATCAGGCAGAATCTCGCCGCTCTCGGGCCGAGCGGCGCACCGCTGTGACTGCGCAACGGAGCCGCCTTGCCGCGGGTTCGTCGCGGCACGTATAATCAGAGGTTCCAACCCTACTGGGAGGTCGTTCAACGGTAGGACAGCGGACTCTGACTCCGCTTATCGGGGTTCGAATCCCTGCCTCCCAGCCAATTTTCAGTTTCGTTGCCTTCGACTAGCAGATCGAACGGCTTAACGTAAGCAACTGAAAGGTTTCCCCGATCGAAGGTCGAGTTCGATACCAGCGTTTTCAGCAAGCGCGCCTGTTCTCGCGGATCCTGCCGAATGAACAGATTTTGGGCGTTTTTCGCCAGTTCTAAAATCATCGACCCCGTGGCGGCGTAGTCGCTGCCGGCACGCTCGTGTCGAGCCGTCTCGCGCCGAACGGCCGCGAGTTCGGCTTCCCATGCTCCGGACTTCCTTACCCAGAGTTCATTCGTGATGCGGCCGGCCAAACGGTCGTCATATGCTCGGTCCAGCTTCGCTTGAACAGCCAGGTACTGCTGTTGAAGCTGCATTACGGCGGTGCGATGGAAGCGCTCCTTGTCATCCTGGCTGTCACGCAACGCCTCGGCGATCAAGTCCGCCGCGTGGGCCGGCACTTGTACCCGCTTGACCACCTCGGCGAACAGTCGCGAAAGTTCCTCCTCGCGAACGTAGGTGTTGCCGCAGGTGCCGCGGCCGCCCGTGCAGTGGTAGTACACGTAACGGCCCTTCTTGATTTCGGCCGTCAACGCACAACCGCAACGGCCGCAGGTCACCAAACCCGTGAAGGCATGCCGTCGCTTCGTGTACTTCGGACGATTCGCGGACTCGAACACTTCTTGAACCTGCTCAAAGAGGCTCATCGAGATGATCGATTCATGGCGCCCCTTGTAGCGCTTCCCCTTCCAGAGAAACTCGCCAGCGTAGATCGGGTTCCGTAAGATCCGGTGAACCTCAGACTTTACGAGGCGTCGATTTGAACGGGGGTGAGTCAAGCCGATCTCGCCGGCGATCCGCGTGACCTCCTTCAGTGAGACATCGCCTTCCGCATAACGTTCGAACAGCTGCGCCACAAGCGGGCCGCGCACCGGATCAAGTTCGATCCGGCGAATCTCCAGGTTGTTCACGTAGCCGACGTGCGCCACGGTCGGCCAGTGGCCCTGCTCGGCCTTTTCGCGCATGCCCTTCCGAACTTCCTCGGAGAGGTTGTCGATGTAGTTTTTGGCCATCAACACGCGAATGCCGTGCATGAACTTCTCGGAAGACCGAGAGTCGTCTGACAGGATGACGCCTTCCTTGACCAGGTGAACCTCGATGTCGAGGTCGCCGATCGTCACCCAATCCTTGATGTTGCGGTACAGACGATCAGTCTTCTCGACAAGCAGGACCGGCTTCGGAGAGTGGTAGTCGTGCAGAAACGTCACCATCTCGGTGAAGGCTGTGCGCCCCGCTCGCTTGGCCGTCTCGATGTCCTCGAAGTCCCGAATGATGTCGAGACCTTGTTGGGTTGCGTACTCCGTCAGCAGCTTCCGCTGCGCCGGAATCGAAAAGCCTTCCTTCTCCTGCTCCTTCGAAGACACGCGCACGTACAGAACGGCTTCGCGCGCAGTGCGTGAAACGCTCGTCGTTTGTTGCGGAGCCGGGTTCTTCATGGCTCGTGGAGTTTCGGGATTTCCTGCGGTTCGTTCTCTGTGAGTCGCTCGTTCCATTCTCGCAGAATTGCAAAGTAGCTGGCCAGTCTTTCGATATCCGGCGCGGCCACAATTGCGCCCTTGGGGCTTGATCGACTTATGACGAGTCCACGCCTACCTGTTCTTGCTCGACGTACGCCCGTAGCTCGCGATCCCCCACGCGTTCCTTCCCTTGTGCATCGCCGCACCGGCAACGACTCTTGCTCGTGTTCTGCAGGAGTCCGCATACGCGCCTGTTAACGTCGAACGGAAGGGTTATCCGACTGCGCCTGCGTCGCGGCTCCGCGCGCATGACGCTCGAGCCAAGCATCAATCCATTCCGACTTGATCCGAATGGAGCGGCGTCCGCCGATCCGCGCATGTTTCAGCTCGCGCCGTTCGCAAGCGGTGTAGATGGTGTCGCGACTGACGCCGGAATACGTTGCGCTCTCTGCCACAGTCAACCAGGCCTTCATGGTGTCCTCCGTGCATGCCCGCTGGGGATCTCGGCTCGTCCTGATCGGGACCGACGGGTGTGAGGGCGCGGAGATATTCCGGACCATCACGCAAGTGCCGGTCTTCGGCTCGATCGAGGCTCCCGTCAGGGCCGCAGCCGCGCCTGCGGCGCGGGCCGAGCGCCAGCGAGGCGCCTTGACGGGAACGAGAGCGAGCCGATCATCGATCGCGTGATGGTCGGGTTACGCTCGGCTCGATAGTTGATGCGCCTGTGTGGCGCGTAGTGCGGAATGGCTCCGGCGGCTATTGCGGGAGCGAGGCGGGCAAGAGGCCGGCCAGCGTTACAGACGACGGCAACGGACGCACATCCGTGATGGTGCGGTTGGTGCGAGCGTTGCCTGTTAACTGAACGCACGTTCGCCGCCGGACCTTACACCACGCGCTGCGTTGGCTGGGCCGATTCTTCCGGTAAGAAACGATCCGCCGACGGGTCCAGGCGCAGACACCGACAAACGATGGCGTGAGCGACCCCCCTTCGCGCGCGGGCTGCCGCGCGCGGCCAATGGGGGGGGCGCTCACGCCATCGTTTGTGCGCTGTCACCATCAGGGATCACATGGCAGGCGGCGGAAGACGCCGCCCATGCATTGCGCACGCAGTTGCATCACCCGGTGCTTTAATCACTTACGGGGCGGAAGGATTACACGCTCCCATTCTGGACGGCGTCGCAAGCGTGATCGACTCTCGCTACGGATGAGGACCACCCTGAAACGTGAACTTGTCCCCTTGGTCGTCCTCAACCGTGCGAGATCATGCGACGCCAACCAGGGAGGAGAGGTGGCAATACTGGCGGGTGAGCGGGACGAATTCAACGCGACCGTCGCCACGCTGCAGCGCATCGCGCAGGACGACCGAGCGTGCGGACCAGAGCACCGGATTTCCATCCTGTTGCCACGCCCGGTTGAGCGCCTGGAACTGTGGCGCCCGAAACATCATCGCCGCGTTCCGGAACCGTTCGCTAGGCGACTGTGATAATTGGTCCTGACGCCGCCGTCGTTCGGTAAAGAACCACTCCAGATCTTCGACGGCAGACGGAGGCAATGGGGTGGCGAGTTGCTCGCGAGCCGCATGGCCAAACAGTGTGACGGCCCTGGCAAACGGCGAAGGAACGAGCACGCGAATCGTCCACCGACGTAGCGCGCGAAGCACCTCGGCGTGTCGCAGGAGAAAGAGTCGGAAGTCCATCGGAACAGGACTCGTAATCAGATACACGAACACGTAATCGCTCCGCGACTGCTCGATACCGATTGGTAGTTTGTCTGGAAAATATCGGTGAGTCTTGCCGGTAGTGCCAACAAACGTGAGACGCGGGAATTCGCGTATGTCGACACGGCCCTGCAACAGCCGCATGAAGTAGTTGCGCTTGTCCGACTCGGTGCCCAACCAAGTGAAGGCGCGATCTGCGATTACGGTGTCGAGAACCATCAGGCGCTCTACCATTCGACCGAGCGCCATCGGCTTCCGGTGGCGGTTATCTGTTTCGCCGATTGCCACGTACAGCGGCTTGTGGCAGACGTGAAAGAGTCGCCCTCGATGCAGTGCGCCGACCTGCACTGGCCGAGCGTAGCCGCGCTCGACGAGCCTCCTCAGAAAGTCTGTTGTCTTCTGGCCATGAGTAATGCCGGCAAACGCACAGTACTGGCGCTCAACGAACACGCCACTGTGGATCAGAACATCGACCAAAAAGCGCGACTGCCGGTCGGTGAATCCGAAGGCGCTGACCGCTTCTGCACGTTCTTTCGAGAGCCGTTCAATACTCCAATTTTCCGGCGCGGGCGGCAGCCTCATAGGAACTCTTCAGCCGTGCGCTCGTTGGCGAACCGACCGCCTCGGCTGCCATCGCCGCCGGTGTGAATGGAGAATCCCGAATTTCTTGTGGCAGCACCATGCGTACCCCGATAGTGCTCCGTCGTAACTTCGATATCCAAGTGGTGAACATCCCCGTTGACGTCCCGATACTCCACGCGCGCGTCGGGAAAATGCACCTGTTCGTCGAAGTACGGAAGATCGTATGCGCGCGCCCACGCCATGATTTCGTCGGGGCTCCGATCGGGCCGGCCGTCGCCCGCTCGATCGCCTCGATTTCGCTCCTGGAGAAAGCGTTGGTAGTCGCCTTTCAGCTCGCGATCGAGTTGGACACGAACGATGCTCGCGCCACCGTCATGGAGTCTGTCTACCTCAGATAGATAGGCGCGATAGATTTGCACGTCATGCGAGCGTTCGCGCGCCTTGTCGGCGCCGGCGTAGAACCTCTGTCGTTGGTTGGAACCGGAGTCGCGATGGTGTTCCAGCAGAGCTCGGCCGCGATCCGTAAGAGTGATGGCGCGCTCGCGATCGCCGACCGGCACTCGTTCGACAAGCCCCTGCAGTTCGAGATGACGCACGTCTCCGCGGTGGCCGTGCAGCGCCGTTTCTGGGATCAGTCGAAACGCGCCCGCAGTCGCCAAAGTTTGCACTTCCGATCCGTTTAACGTGTAGGTGCGATGCCGGTCGAGTACGGACTCTCTTTCCAGTCCATGTGGCAGGTCCAGACCGCGCACGAACGGGTCTCTCGGATCACCGCTCGTCGAGACGAGTCTTTCGTCAAGTTGGTGATCGCGATCGCGGTTTCGATTGATGCAATCCTTACCTTGATCGCGGTCGCATGCGCCGAGCTCGCGCGGATCAGAATCTCTCGCCATCATCCCTCCTATTACGCAATGTTCCGATGAGGGCGATTATCGGAATCGCGACCGAGAGCTTCAACTAACGTTTGGGCTGAGTCGGCGCGTTTCGGGTAGCGACGATTGGACACGTCTCGGAGGCGGACTCGCGCCGGTCGCGCCGGAGATCAAGAACGAGCAGGGGAACCTTTGTTCCCGTTGCAGAGCCAACCTTCTCGTAGAAGTCGCGCTGCTTTTTAATCTAGCCGCGAGTACTAATGCTCCCCACTAGACGGCGCCAACGAGCCATTTCAGAATCTCCTCGACGGGCGACGGAATCGGCTGGGCCTGTTCGGTCGCAATCAATCTGGCTTGGACGGGTTTGGATCGTCCGGCTTCGGCAGCGTACTTCTGACAAAGCTGCTGGTAGACGGGTTCCGTGAGCGCTTGGCGAAGATGCGATTCGTAGTTCTTAGACAACCGCCACACTTTGACCGAGCCATTGGCAGTCGCCAGCGCATCTAGCTCCGCGTTGAAAACGTTCTCGGCCTCCTTATCACTGAAGTCCGACGAATCTTGGTCGTAAAGCACGCCGGTTGGAATGTTGAACGAGGTGGCAATCTCAACCAGTTCCTTGAGGTTACGCTTGCCGCCCGCTTCGACGATCGATGCGCCCGATTTGTCCAGATCGAGGCCAAGGTTCTTAGCGTACTCAGGCAAGGCGAGCTTTTCAGTGTCGCCCTCTACCACCAGCAGCCGAGTGGCAAAAAAGAGTTCGCTCCGTTCCGGGTCGAGTTCCTTGATCAGCCGTTCCCGTCGCTTGGCATCCGCTTTCAAAGTCGACTGCGTGACCTTCGTGCCGGCTGCGGTCTTGCGAACCAAAGCTACCTCTGCGAACTCCGGAATCGACACAAAGTGCGGCGAGTGCGTGGTGTAGATGACCTGATTCGTCTCGCCGATTTTTCGCAGCGTCTTGTAAAGCGACCGTTGCATCTGCGGATGCAGGAAGATCTCCGGCTCTTCAATTAAAATTATTGCGCCCTGCTTCCGTCGCTCTTCAAATGCCCGCAAGATGGCGAGGACGATCGCGTTTTGAATGCCCTCGCCTGTTTCGGTCGCGCTGATGGAGAACTGGCCCTCCTTGATCCGCATGTCGAGGCTTTTGTAGAAGTCCATCGAGTCGAACGGGGTGAAGTACAGCGCGAGCTGATCCCCCTCGGTCGCCGGATCGAAGCCAAGCTGTCGGAGCGCGCTGTTCTTGATCGACGTTTCCAGCTTGGTGAAGTCCTCGGTCTTGAGAACTGCTAGGGCCTCCCTCATTAGATGAGTGAATCGGTCCTTCCGCGGCACTTGGGTTTTGGTACCGTCAGGGGCGACAACTTCGATCGTTCGAGCGGGGTTGTTGAAATCCTCGTTGACGTCTTCGAACAGCTGGCGAAGTAGCGAATACCGTGCTCCGGGAAGTTGATCTTTAAGCAGGCGATGCGACCCGAGGTAGATCAGCGGAATCTGGTCGCGCACATCCGACGGAATGCCGACAACGGCCTGAAACTCCGGCTTCACGCCAGCCTTCAGTGCTTTCGACATGACCATCGCCTGTTCGCCGTTTGGTGCTAAACACTTCTGCTCAAGCCGGCGTTGCCCCTTGTCGACACCGATCTTGTAACGTGTGAATGTGAAACTAAGAGTTGCGACTTCGCATGGCTTGGCACCTTTGACCTTGTGATAGGAAGCATGCGGCTCCAGAGAGATATCGATGTTGATATCGCGTTCTGGGTCGCGTCCGTATACGTCGTCTTCCGTGAAGGAGCTGACCGTCACCCAATCGCGAGCGAAGACGCGATGAAGCGCGTGCAAGACGTTGCTCTTGCCGGCGTTGTTGGGCCCTATGAGGGCGCAAATATTCCCGAGCGGGAACTCGACGGATTGAATGGAGCGGAAATTCTTGATGCTGACGTTACTGATTCGCATTGGTTGTCCGACAGGCACACTCTAGCTTGTATAGATGAGCTGTTGGGTTGGCGATTTCGCGGGCGCCCAATCTGGCGTCGTGATCGACGTTCGTCGAATAGGCGCCGACGTTGTGAATGACGGCATCCATCCGTCCGAGCGCACACCCGGCGCATCATCACTGCGTGTTGCCGGCGAGCTCGGCCTCCCGCAGCGCTAAGAAGGACGCGACGAACACGGTAGAGCCGTAAGCGACGGTCGTCGCAAGCCGCGTCATTCGTTCAAAGGGGCGTTCTGGTTCCGAGAGAGCCGCAAGCGCCTTGCCGAGAGCGGCGTCTACAAAAAAGAAGTTGATACTACCGAGCGTGTTCCCTGTGGACATCCAGCCCCACTGGTTGAAGATCGTTTCCTCGCCCGAGAGAAACGCATCCCGGTACCCGTTCGACAGGCGCTCTCGGTCGCCCTGGTAGTGGTAGGCCAACGCATTGCGGGTCCGGTCGAGAAAGTGCCGGTCCGTCCCCTCTACACGCCCCTTGGTCTTCGCGAGCGCCAGCGCTTGCTCCCACGCCGTCCGGTGTACGGGGTTAACAATGCCCGCGACGATTTGCCCTCCCCACTTGTCCGCCGTCTCAATGGCCTCCAGCATCTCGTGAAGGGTTCCTCCAATCAACTTGACCGACCAGAGCTGAAGGGCGGCGACTGCACCGTCGTATCCATCGAGTCCCGGTGTTTTCCTCATCGCGAGGTCGGCTTGCCGACCAGCCCAGTGCGCGTGACGGAGATCATTGACTGCCGACGCCAACATCAACACCCGCTGGTCTAGCTCGTTGTCGGGGCGAAACGCCTCGCGGCGAATGGGCACCGGGGGCCCGAGATCGGCGACGTCTGGCAGCACGCGCCCCTTGAGTGGGTCGAGCAGGTCGTCGTTCGTGGGGCGCGCAACTGGCAACGGTCCGCTCGGACGGTCTGGCATACCTCTATCGTCGCAGATCCGACCAGCCGGCTCGCTGACGTGGACAGTGGCCGCGGGGGCTCACCTTCGCTCTCGCAGATCGGCAGAAAGCATGAAAGGACGATTTCGGACTTGATGCCAGCTGGTGGTGAGTCATGGCTGGATCAACAATGGACCATACAGGGATCGGCACGAGATCATGCCACACGTGACATTTCGACCAAGGTCCCGGCCCTTCCACCGGTACGCGAGCGCGGAGATGTCAGACCCGCTACCCCCGGTTCTGTTCAAGGCGCTGCCCCTGAAGTACGCGGAACGCTTCGTCGAACGCGGCGAGATGATGTGGTCGACGCTGACCTGGTTCCAGAATCAGGAGGATCCGGCCCGAGGCGACGTCTTCGAAGCTACGCGGCGGAATTTTCCGCGCGATGGTCAGGGCGTCACCAGGTTAGAGCGCCACGGCCGACCCGATCACGAGCAGCTTCACTTCGACGGCCACGGCACTCAGTGGCGCCCTGCGCAGAGCCGCCACATTTTCATCTACTCGATGACGCTCGACGGAGAATTGAACCTCGGCGACTTGGCGACGGACGCGATGGTCGAGGTTTTCGACCCGAGCATGTTAATCCAGCACGTGTACTCCGCCCTTCATCTTCATCGAAGCGCCAGGCCCAGTACCATGATTCATCGCGCGGTGGCGTACTACGACGACGTGGATGAGCTTGGGCCGATCCATTCGTTGCCGCACCTACTCGCCGCCTCAAAACCCAGTACGCACGCCTGGCAACGAGAGTACCGACTCGCGTTTGGAACACGAGCAGACGTGTTCGATTTCGACCACGTGGAGGGATCCCTGATGCCCGCAGATGCGGTACCAGTGCCGAAGGTGTTGGATTCCCAGCGTCACCGAATGCGCTTGCGTCTCGGCGGTTTGTCAGACTGTTGCCGGATTCGCCGGGCTGCATGGGCACGAGAGCCCGGTCGACGGGCCTAACGGGGAGACCCACTGCATCGCGCGTCTGCACAGGGGCGTCTGTTGCCTCTGCATCGCAAGGCCAGCCGCTGGCAGTCCCTGCTCCTCATCGATCAGCGTGATGAGGCTGGAATGACGTTTCACCCCAGAAACCGGTCGAGTGGCATGGTTCATTCCTTGGAGACGTCGATCTCACGCAGCCGTCGCGCAACCTCAATTAGGAACATGGGCTGCTTCGGCAACCCCATCATCTCGGTCTGAACCGCGGCGAGGTGCGACGCGATTCGCATGTCGTCAGCGCCCGCCGCCAACAGGTGATAGACGCCGCCGATGTAGCTGTCGTACTCATCCACGCAGGCCGGTTCATCCGCAATACCGATTGGATCCCAGTCGTGCAGCAGTACCTGTCTGATCGCATCCTCGATCTGGCGGCTGCGCAGCCGCGAGTGGCCGCGTTCCTCATCGCGTCGTCGCGAAGGATTAATAGAAGGCGTCAGGTCGGCGCGATCGAGAACAACCTCGGGGCCACCCAACAGCTCCTGGGCAAACTGACGGATCACACCCGCGCAGTACAGCCGCCGCTCGTCGCTCTGCGCGTCTTCGTACTCGTCCTGCCAGTACACGAACGGATCAAAGGTGTGGTCGCCGTCGAAGGTTTGCTGAAAACACTCTTTCCAGATTAGCGTCGCGCCGTCGTAAGGCGTGAGTTTTCCACCGAGGATCTCTCTGGCGTAGAACTTCGCCTTAGCGACGAGTTCGTCGTGGCGAACGGTGATTTTGCTGCTGCCGTCGCCCCTGGCCGAACGCCGTGTATCAAATTCGCGGAGCCGCTCAGCGACTAGACCGTCATGCCTGAACTCATCCGGCAAGTCTTCTACAAACCGACCTTCACCGGCGGCCTGCGCGGCGAAGTCCGAACCGACAACTTCAATCACCTCACCCGTCGCCAGTTCCAGCTTCACGCGCACGCGGCCAGACCTTTGATATGGAAGCGGCAGGAGGTTGTCGTATGTGCAGCCGGACAGTTCAACACTGCCGGAGGCGAGAGTCGCTGGTAGCTCGAGTTGCGGCAACCCGGTCGGCGTGGACACCTTGATCCTCACGGATTGCACCCAGCCGCGCCCAGTCCACCGCCCTTCCACGCTTTGCCAGCGATGAACATAGGCATCGATTCCAATCTGGAGCGACAGTTGATCGGTCGAAAGAGTCACGATTGTGGAGTCGTGAAATTCAAGAAAGTCAGGCATATGAATGCGATGGTCTCATCCGGCCAGAGTCCGCGCCTCGGCTTGCAATCGATCGAATCGCGCAGCGTTGCCAGCCAGCTCTGACTGACCGAATTTGCCGCAACGCGTGAATGTGTCCGCGAAGTCGCGATCTTGCCGCACCTGTGCCTCTACGACGGCGATGTATTGCTCGAAATGGAAATCGAGCAGGTGTTCCAGCAAGCACGTTGCAATCGCATCTCGAAGGTCA
>Ga0190265_10000912_pt1 | contig 19401 bp, 18 predicted proteins | sample Popmic124T_FD_133135 | JGI IMG/M metagenome (GOLD analysis project Ga0190265, IMG submission 133135) | Populus adjacent soil microbial communities from riparian zone of Indian Creek, Utah, USA - 124 T | ecosystem: Environmental > Terrestrial > Soil > Riparian zone | place: USA: Utah | collected...
GCCTTCTTGAGGTTGGTGACGATCTTGCCCGGCAGCGAGCCGATATAGGTGCGGCGGTGGCCGCGGATCTCGGCCTCGTCGCGCACTCCGCCCAGCGACTGGCGCGCGAACTCGCGCCCCGTGGCCCGGGCGATCGAGCGGCCCAATGAGGTCTTGCCGACGCCGGGCGGGCCGACCAGGCAGAGGATCGGGCCCTTCAATTTGTTGGTGCGGACCTGGACGGCGAGATATTCGACGATCCGCTCCTTGACCTTCTCGAGGCCGTAATGGTCTTCGTCGAGGATACGCTCGGCCTCGGCGATGTCGTGCTTCAGCTTCGATTTCTTGCCCCAGGGCAGGCCGAGCAGCACGTCGAGATAGTTGCGGCTGACCGTCGCCTCGGCCGACATAGGCGCCATCGCGCGCAGCTTCTTGAGCTCCTGATTGGCCTTGGTCCGCGCTTCCTTGCTGAGCTTGGTGCGCTCGATCTTGCGGCCAAGGTCGGCGAGCTCGTCGCCCTCCCCTTCCTCGCCGGCATTGCCGAGCTCGCGCTGGATCGCCTTCAATTGCTCGTTGAGATAATATTCGCGCTGGGTCTTCTCCATCTGCCGCTTGACGCGCGAGCGGATCTTCTTTTCGACCTGCATGACGCCCAATTCGCCTTCCATGAAGGCGAAGGCCATTTCGAGGCGGCGCACCGGATCGAGTTCGGCGAGCAGGGCCTGCTTGTCGGCGACCTTGATGTTGACGTTGGCGGCGACCGCGTCGGCGAGCTTGCTGGGCTCCTCGATCTGGCCGAGCTGGACCGCGGTCTCGGCGGGCAGCTTGCGGTTGACCTTGGAATAATTCTCGAATTGCTCGATCACCGAGCGGACCAGCGCCTTGACCTCGACGCCTTCGGGCTCGACCGTCTCGACCGGATCGACGTCGGCGGCGAGATGGGTCCCCTCCTGGCGCAACGCCTTCAGCGTCGCGCGGTGGCGGCCCTCGACGAGCACGCGCACCGTCCCGTCCGGCAGCTTGAGCAGCTGCAGCACGGTGGCGACGACGCCGAGGTCGTAGAGCGCCTCGCGGTCGGGATCGTCCTCGGCGGGATCGAGCTGGGAGACGAGGAAGATCGATTTGTCCGCGGCCATCGCGCTTTCGAGCGCGGCCACGGATTTGTCGCGGCCGACGAACAACGGCACGATCATGTGCGGGAAGACGACGATGTCGCGCAGCGGCAGGACGGGATAGGTTTCGCTCATGGATACTCCACAGGCCGGCCAGGGGGCCGGCTCGAAATCCTATATGGGGCAGATCGCGGGCCGCATCAATGAAGCGCCGTTCAGCCGCCTTCAAGCCGTGCTTTGCAATTGACCGCGCGGGGGCGCGCGACTAGAGATTTTCACCCATGAAACGGGGAGGTTGCCCGATGTTGCGTGCGCTTGCGATCGCCCTCCCGCTGCTGGTGGCGCCGGTCGCGCTGCCCCCTCCCGCTCTGGCCGCCGACGAGGCGCAATCCCGCACCGGCGAGAATTGCGAGCAGCAGGGCGAGCGCCGGCGCCGGCGCGGGCGTGGCATCGGCGGCGCGCTCGGCGGCATTGCGGGCGGCTTCATCGGCGGTCCGGTCGGCACCGTCACCTCGGTCCTCCCGGTCGGATCGATGCTCGGCGAAGCCATTGCCAGCCTGCTCGACTGCCGCGAGCAGCAGCAGGCGGCGAGTGCGACCGAACAGTCCGTCGAGCGCGCCGAGCGCGGCGGCCCCGGCGCCACCACCAGCTGGCAGAGCGAAACCCGTGCGAACGTGAGCGGCTCTTCGACGGTGACCGCGGTCGAGGCCAATGCGGGCGACGGCCAGTGCATGACCGTGACCGATATCGTCATCATCGACGGCGAGGAGACGCGGGCGCCGAAGCGGATGTGCCGCCGCCCGCCGACCAACCGCTATGTCCGGGTCTAGGCTGCATAGGCATTCACGGGGGAGCGGTGGAGTCGGGCCGTCTCTTATCCTCGCTGTGAGCGAAGCTCATGGGGAGGGGGACCATGCGAAACATGGTGGAGGGGCCATCGGCGCCGTCAGCCCCTCCACCACCCTGCGGGTGGTCCCCCTCCCCATCGCCTGCGGCGACAGGGAGGATTGAATGTCGATGCACCTGAGGCTGGTTTCGCGCCTGATTGCCTCGTTCGCCGCGGCTGCGGCGCTGTTCGCCGCCGAGGCGGCGCAGGCGCAGGGGCGGATGGACGCGGACAACCCGACCTGCCCCGCCAACCCCAATTGGTCGACCTATCGCGAGATGCGCTTCACCGTGCAGGAGCAAGGCGGCCGTCAGGTGCTGCTCGCCGAAGGTATGATCGACGCCAACCTCATCCCGCGCCTGGAGGCGGCGCTGAGGACCTTCCAGGGCGACGAGATCTGGCTGCGCTCGCCCGGCGGCAACGCCCGGATCGGCAACCGGGCCGGCCGCCTCATCCGCGAGAACGGCCTGCAGACCCGGATCCCGGCGGGCTGGGCCTGCTTTTCGGCCTGCAACTTCCTGTTCATGGGCGGCTTCGCGCGCCACGTCGACCCCGGCGGCCTGTTCATCGTCCACATGTTCACCCATACCGGCGACCGCGCCGCGATCCGGCAGGAAGTGGCGCGCGGCGAGGAGAGCACGGTCGGCCTGATCGGCGAGATCGAGCAGCAATCGGCGCTGCTCGCCAGCGAGGACAACGACTTCCTGATCCGGATGGGCGTCTCGCGCGCGCTGCTCACCGAAGTGATGTACCGGCAGAGCGCCGTCGTCGACCGGAACAACCGCTCGACCCGCCGCTGCCTGACCCAGGCCGAAGTGCTGCGCTACAACGTCGTCAACCGCACGCCATAGCCTCGTTCCCCGGCGAAGGCCGGGGGCCCAGTCTGCCCTCGGTGTCGCTGGACTCCGGCCTTCGCCGGGGAACGCATCTGAACGAACAGATTCCGGCACGGAAATTCCGCACTTGCGCCGTTCCGCCGGACGCAGGACACTCGCCCCGAAACCGCGAGGGAGCGGCATGTCGGACGATCGCGCTGGCGCGCTCTGGAATCCCGATCTCGCGCCGACTCGGCCCGAGCAGCGGACCTGGGCCTGGTATCATTATGCCGCTTTGTGGATCGGCATGATCGTCGCCGTGCCGGGCTGGATGCTCGCCGCCGGCCTGATCGAGCAGGGCATGTCGGCCGGACAGGCGGCGCTGACCGTGCTGCTCGGCAATCTGATCGTCCTCATTCCGCTCCTCCTCATCGGCCATGCCGGCGCGCGTCACGGCGTGCCCTATGCGGTGCTCGCCCGCGCCTCGTTCGGCACGGTCGGGGCGCGCCTGCCCGCGCTCGCCCGCGCCTTGGTCGCCTGCGGCTGGTACGGCATCCAGACCTGGATCGGCGGCCAGGCGCTGCTGACCCTGCTCGGCATCTTCCTGGCCAGCGACCTGCGCGGCGCGCCGATGCCGTTGCTCGACATCGGCCCGGGACAGCTGCTCGCCTTCGCCGCCTTCTGGGCGATCCAGCTGTTCTTCGTGCGCAAGGGCCTGATCACGATCCGGCGGCTCGAGACCTGGACCGCCCCGTTCAAGATCCTGATCTGCATCGCCCTGGTCTGGTGGGCGATAGACCGCGCCGGCGGCCTCGGCCCGATCTTCGCCGCGCCCTCCGCCTTCGCGCCCGGCGGCGCCAGGGCCGGCCAGTTCTGGATCGTCTTCTGGCCGGCGCTGACCGCGATGATCGGCTATTGGGCGACGCTCGCGCTCAACATCCCCGATTTCACCCGCTTCGCCAGGAGCCAGAAGGACCAGGCGATCGGCCAGACGCTCGGCTTGCCGCCGATGATGGGCCTGATCGCGCTGGCGAGCGTGATCACGACTTCGGCCACAATGGTGATCTACGGCCGCGCGATCTGGGACCCGGTCGAGCTGGCCGGAACGCTGGCGGGGCCGTTCGTGCTGCTCGGCCTGGTCGTGATCGCCGTCGACACCGTCTCATGCAACATCGCCGCAAACCTGGTTTCGTCGGCCTACGATTTCTCGTCGCTGTGGCCCGCGAAAATCTCCTACCGGACCGGCGGCATGATCACCGCGGCGATCGGCGTCGTCATCATGCCCTGGAAGCTCATCGCCACCACCGACGGCTATATCTTCACCTGGCTGGCCGGCTACAGCGCTTTGCTCGGGCCGATCGCCGGCATCTTGATCGCCGATTACTGGCTGATCCGCCGCACCAGGCTCGACGTCGACGCGCTCTACGACGGCGACGGACGCTACAGCTACCGGCGCGGCTGGAACCCGGCGGCGCTCGCCGCCTTCGCCGCCGGCGTGCTGCCCAACCTGCCCGGCTTCCTGAAGACCGCGGCGCCGGATGTGTTCCAGTGGATCGGCCCGGCTTGGGCGGCGGCCTACGCTTATGCCTGGTTCATCGGGCTTGTCGTGGCGCTGGCGCTCTACGCGGCGCTGATGTGGCGAGCGTGCGCACGGACCGCCGCCTGAATCGTCATTCCAGCGAAAGCTGGAATCTCACTGTCTCCAGGCGCCGGAAGAAGCGAAAGAGATTCCAGCTTTCGCTGGAATGACGGACTCTCGCTGGAACGACGGACTTTCAAATCGATCGAAAGCGCCTAGGCCGCGTCTTCGGCCTGTTCGGCATAGACCCGGACCGGGTCCTTGGTCCCCATGACCACGTCCTTGTCGATCAGCACCTCGTCGACCCCGTCCATCGTCGGCAGATCGAACATCGTGTCGAGCAGGATGTTCTCCATGATCGAGCGCAGGCCCCGCGCGCCGGTCTTGCGCTCGATCGCCTTCTTGGCGGTCGCGACCAGCGCGTCCTCGGTATAAGTAAGCTTGACGTCCTCCATGTCGAACAGCTTCTGATACTGCTTGACGAGGGCGTTCTTGGGCTCGCGCAATATCTTGACCAGAGCGTCGACGTCGAGGTCCTCGAGCGTCGCGATCACCGGCAGGCGGCCGACGAATTCGGGGATCAGGCCGAACTTCAAGAGGTCCTCGGGCTCGGTGTGGCGCAGCACCTCGCCGGTTCTCCGCTCGTCGGGCGCGGCGACATGGGCGCCGAAGCCGATCGACTTGCCCTCCATCCGGTCGCCGATGATCTTCTCGAGGCCGGCGAAGGCGCCGCCGCAGATGAACAATATGTTGGTCGTGTCGACCTGCAGGAACTCCTGCTGGGGATGCTTGCGGCCGCCCTGCGGCGGCACCGAGGCGGTGGTGCCCTCCATCAGCTTCAGGAGGGCCTGCTGGACGCCCTCGCCCGAGACGTCGCGGGTGATCGAGGGGTTGTCCGACTTGCGGCTGATCTTGTCGATCTCGTCGATATAGACGATGCCGCGCTGCGCCCGCTCGACATTGTAGTCGGAGGACTGGAGCAGCTTCAGGATGATGTTCTCGACGTCCTCGCCGACATAGCCGGCCTCGGTGAGCGTGGTTGCGTCGGCCATGGTGAACGGCACGTCGAGGATGCGCGCCAGCGTCTGGGCGAGCAGGGTCTTGCCGCAGCCGGTCGGGCCGACGAGCAGGATGTTCGATTTGGCGAGCTCGACGTCGGCGCCCTTTGCGCCGTGGGCGAGCCTTTTGTAATGGTTGTGGACGGCGACCGAGAGGACGCGCTTGGCGTGGCTCTGGCCGATCACATAATCGTCGAGCACCTTGCAGATCTCGCTCGGCGTCGGCACGCCGTCGCGCGTCTTGACGAGGGCCGACTTGGTCTCCTCGCGGATGATGTCGTTGCACAGCTCGACGCATTCGTCGCAGATGAACACGGTCGGTCCGGCGATGAGCTTGCGCACCTCGTGCTGCGATTTCCCGCAGAACGAGCAGTACAGGGTGCTCTTGCTGTCGCCGCCGCTCAATTTCGTCATAAACTTGCCTGGGGCGCCCCGCGCCCGCTCTCCTACTCGACCGCCCTTATTCTGGCGGCAAATCTACACGAGGACAATGGTATAAAGGTTAAGCCGGTTCACGCCGCCTTGACCGCCGCCTCGCCCTCGGTCGGCAGCGGCCTCCGTTCGAAGACCTCGTCGACGAGGCCGAAATCCTTCGCCTCGTGGGCCGAGAAGAATTTGTCGCGCTCGACATTCTTCTCGATCTCCTCGATCGGCTGGCCGGTATAGTGCGCCATCAGCTCGTTCATCCGGTGGCGGATGCGCAGGATCTCGCGGGCCTGGATCTCGATGTCCGAGGCCATGCCCTGGGCGCCGCCCGAGGGCTGGTGGATCATGATCCGAGCGTTCGAGAGCGCGACCCGCATGCCGGGCTCGCCGGCGCAGAGCAGGAAGGCGCCCATCGAGGCGGCCTGGCCGATGCAGACCGTGCCGACCTTGGGCCGGATATATTGCATCGTGTCGTGCACCGCCATGCCCGCCGTGACGACCCCGCCCGGCGAGTTGATGTACATGTAGATGTCCTTCTTCGGATTCTCGCTCTCGAGATAGAGGAGCTGGGCGGTGATCAGGGTCGCCATATGGTCCTCGACCCCGCCGGTGACGAAGACGATCCGCTCGCGCAAGAGCCGCGAATAGATGTCGAAGCTGCGCTCGCCGCGGTTCGACTGCTCGATGACGATGGGCACGAGCTGGCTGACGATGTCTTCATGGTCCATGGCGGGGGGCGGGTCCTGCTGGGGTTGGTGTCAGGGAGCCTACATCGGAGGATCGGGGCGAAGGTTCAAGAGCAGCCGCGCATTGCCGGGGCCGCCCATGCCGATTCCTTCTTGCTTCCTGTTGGCGGGTCGTTTTCAGCGATGGCGTCGTGATCTCGCCGGTTCGTATCGCGCCGCGCGGCTCGGTTTACGATTGAGAGGACGAATGATGCCGGCGGCCGCACGCGCCGCGGTTCGACTGCCCGATGACGACGGGCACGAGCTGGTTGACGATGTCTTCATGGTCCATGGCGGGGGCGGGTCCTGCTTGGGTGTCTGGGGCTTGCATCGGAGGATTGCGGGCAAGGCTGCTTTTGCCGCGTCTTATCCGTCGTCCGGGCGCGACTCATGGAAATGCGCTGGCGGGCCCGCTTCCGAATGTCCTTGAAAGAACCTCGAATGCGGACGAAGTTGATAATGACGTCCGAAAGAAATTCGCCTACGTTGATAAGCAAGATAGCGGGGAGGAATTCGTGGCTGCCCCGATCACGCGCAATGGATGGTTCAAGAGGGCCCGGAAGAGCGGCCAGCGCCGGGTCAAGCGTTTCTTCAAGACGCTGCGAGAGTGGCCGGGCACCATCTCCTTGGGCCTCGCGTTGATACTGATCGGGGTGATTCTTCTAGAGCGGTACCACGCCTCAGAAAGCATAACGGCAAAGCTCATCGGGCTCTTCGCGAGCGAGCTCGGCTTTGCCTGCCTCATCGCTGCGATCATTTTCGCGATGATCGAAGAGTGGTCCGCCCGCGAGCATTGCAAGACGGCGATCGGCCACATCTATGGGGTGCATCCGGCCGGCCGCTTCTTCAGAAAGATCGAGGATTACGTTCTGAAGCAGGCATATTACCGCGGAAAGGTGATCGTGGAGTATTTCTTCGAAAAGCAGGCGGGCGAAGAGATCCTGGTCCGCTATTCCACAGAATACGATGTTACAAACATCTGCACGGAGGACGACGTGGAGGAGTTCATCGTCCGCGGCAGACTGGCGACGAAGCCGCTTCATACCGGGGCAACCGAATGGGACGACTTGCTCGGGGTGGTGAGTGTGACGGTCGACGGCAAGGAGCATGAACGCGACGGTCTGACTATCAGCAACGACGAGGACAGACGGACCCAGTCCTATTCCGTCACCGAAAAGAACCCGCTGACCTTCGGCAAATCGGCTCAGGTCAAGGCCGTCCACTATCTGATCAAGCACGATCATGACGCCGCCGCCTGGACGACCTCGGCGCCCGCCCGAAGGGTGGAGCTCCGGTTGAAGTGGAATCCGGCGATGCGCATCAAATTCGCCGCCGAGGCAATTCATCCTGAAGCCGGCGAGCTCAAGGAGGAGAAGGGCGAGAACAGCCTGACCCTCAAGCTCAACGCGCCCTTCCTGAAGGGTCACGGGTTCCATTTCTGGTGGTCGCCCGAACCTGCCGAGGAGAGCGCGCCCATCTCACAACCTGCCGGCTGACGTGACCGGTGCTTGGAAGGGGACAGTTGCGTAACTGTCCCCTGCCGGGCCGTCCGGCAAGCCCCATTGCGGACCTGCGCGGGTCCGTGCGAAGCGTTCGGCTTCCCGCAACGGGAGCGTTCGATGGTTCGCAGATTCCTGATTGTCGCCGCTTCGCTCGTGGCCGCGCTGCATTTCCCCGCGCATGGCCTCGCGGCGGAGCCGGAGCGGTGGGTGGTGGTCGAGGAGAGCGGCGACGGCACGATGTTGTTCGACCGGGAGAGCGCCCGCAGGACGGGGACGATCGTCCGGTTCACGATGCGGCTGGTCAACGCGGTTCCGGACCGGGCCGGCGCGAGCGGCGCGCTGCTCGACCATGAGATCGACTGCGCCGCCCAGACCATCACGATCCTGCGGGGGCGGACGTTCGGGGCCCGGGGGGAGACGCTGCGCACGCTCGAGGACGATCGCCCCAGGCCGCATCCCATGTTCGCGGGCGCGCCGGGGCACGATGCGCTCTACCGCCTGGTCTGCCCCGACGGGCGGCCCTTGCCCGAGCCGCCCGCCGTCCCCGCCTCGACGCGGCGGGACTGACGGCTGCCCAACCGGCGCCTTCGCGCCGAGCAGGGAATTTGGGGACATATACGTAGGCGTCCGCTTCGGACCTCAGCGGGACGCGCTGCGCAACGCCGCCACGAGCTGGGCGACGACGAACAGGAAATGCACCGCCGTCACCGCGATGCCGCCGGTGCGCGCGCCGACCTCGACGAACACCTCGAAGAAGGCGACATTGGCGCCGCCGAGCAGCGCGTGCGTCGCCGCCAAATGCCAATGCCAGTAGCGGCCGGAAGCCTTGGTGCCGACGGCCCACACGGCGATGCCGGTCAGGACGGCGAGGCCGTGGGCTTCGACGACGCCGATCACCGACGCATCGCCCCGGAAGACGGCGCCGAACGGCCCGGCGCCGGCGAGATAGGATGCAAGGTCGGCGGCCAGGCCGAAACATCCCGAAAGGACCAGGAACAGCGCATCGAGCCTGAGGATGAGCGCGCGCCCGGGGCTCGAGTGAACCGGCCTCGTCATGGCGCGCAGACTATCGATCCCGGCCCGGCGCTCCAACCGCCTTTCTTCGCGGACTGTGCCGGCCCCTTCACCGGCCTTCGCCGAGGCTACGGCCGGTCCCCCTCCCCCGCAAAGGCGGGGGAGGATTCAGAGCATCCGGATTCGCGGCCCCCGCGCCGGGCCGATCAGCTCGGTCATCGCCCAGACCATGGCGTCGGCGCGGTCGGGGGAGCCGGGGCCCTGATAGCCGCCATAGGTCATGGCGCAGAGCTCGTCCTCGAGCTCGGGGAAGGTGCCGGCCAGCCTTGCCCTGCCGGTCTCGAAGCGAAGCGCCACCGGCTCGGCGCGGGCCGCCTTGCCCCTGTCGGCATGGACGAGGCGGACCGGAAGCGCGCTGTCGACGCCGCGCAGCACGCTGCCGATCATCTCGCCGCCCTGGTTCTTCTCCGCGACGATCAGCTGAGCGCGCCACAGCTCGGCGGCGCCGGCGACCCGGCGGGCCCAGCCTTCGGGGCGCAGGCCGGCGACGGTGAGATCGGCGAGCACCCAGGCGACCCCCTCCTCGTCGAGCCCGCAGACGATTATGCCGCAGGCGTCGCCCGTGGCCGAAGCGGGCGGATCGACGCCGATCACGATGCGCACGAAACGCCCGCCGATCTCGCTCGGGACGAACGGGCGGTCGGGCCGGCCGGCCTCCAGCATCTCGCGGGTCCAGAGCGCCCCTTCCGGGTCGTCGAACAAGATGCCGTCCAGCTCCTGGCGGCCGAGCCGGCTGTCGCCGTACATCTCGGCCATGGCGGCGCGGAAATCGGCGGGCGAATGGGGATTTTCGTCGGTGCGGCCGCGGGTCGTGACGCAGCGCGGCAAGCCAAGGATTCGCTTCAGCACAGGCACGGGCTGGGGCGTCGTCGTGACGATCGCGCGGGGGCGATCGCCGAGGCGAAGCCCCATCATCAGCATGTCCCAGGTCTCGCCGGCATTCGGCCATTTGGCGAGCTCGTCGCACCAGGCGAAATGGTGCGCGGGCCCGCGCAGCCTGGCGGGCCGCTCCGCGGTACAGGCGAAGGCCATCGCGCCCGACGGGAAATAGAAGGTGTCGTGATCGGCGACCCAGCGCGCCTCCTCGCCGGAGCGGGCGACGGCGAACAGGCCGGTCTCGCCCTTGACCAGGACCTTGACGACCTCGTCGAGGCTGGCGGCGACCAGCGCGATGCGGGCGCCCGGATTGTCGCGGGCGCGCTGCCAGACCCATTCGGCGCCGGCCCGGGTCTTGCCGAAGCCGCGGCCGGCGACGAGCGACCAGATCCGCCAATCGCCTTCGGGCTCGATCTGGCCGCCATGGGCCTGCCACCACCATTCCTCCTGGAGCGCGCGGACGGCGGGACGCGGCAAGGCATCGTAGATGCGGCGGCGCAGCTCCGGGCCGAGGCGCTTCAGAGTGACGAGCCGGCGCCGCGCCCAGGCGCGGCCGAAGATGCGGGCCGCGGTCATGGCCCGCTTTCTCCCGCACCCGCCTCGCCCCCGCCCCCGATCGGGTCCTCGCCCTCGCCCTCGCCCTCGCCCTCGATCGGGATCTTGAGCATGTCGAGCTGGCGGTCGAGCGCCTCGATCGCCTGCTCGAAGGTCCAGCGCTTGCAGCGGCCGTGGCCGACCGTGCGCACGCCGACCTTGCCGCCCTTGCGCTCGTAGCGCTGCAGCAGCTTCAGCGCCTGATCGAACTCCAGGGGCGCGTCGACGGGAACGCCGTCGGCGGGGACGATGTCCTCCCTGAGCCTGCGCTGGGCCTCGAGCCGCTGGCGCAGCGCTTCGGCTTCGAGCCGGGGATAGCCGAGCTCGAGCGCCCGCTGATGGGCTTCGGCGAAATCGGGGTCGCGCTGGCGATGGCGGCAGACGGTCGAGGTGGAAACGCCCGCCGCCTCGGCCGCCGCGGTCTCGTCGCAGGTGAGCGCGAAATGGGCGAGGAACACCTCCCTGCGCCATTCGACGAAGCGAAGCCGGCGCGGCCGCCTGAGCTGCCAGCGGCGGCCGTTGCCGGGGGCAATGAAGCGGGGGGCGTTGGAGACCTCCATCGCCTCCTCGACCGCCTCGTCGAACGCGGCATCGCGCTTGCGCACCTTCCAGAAGGCGCCGAGCGTGAAGCCCGCCGAGCGCGCCGCATCCTCCAGCGCCGCCCCGCGCCGAATCGCGGCGATGAAAATCCCCATCGCCGCGTCGTCCATCCTCGGTTTACCGCCTTTGTTCTTTCGTTCCGATTCGTCCATCATCGAGACACTAGAACATAAAATGAATTGATAGGGAATATCCTATTCTGATCCGAATCGGAGCGAACTTGCTTTTTTCGGGCGAATTCGAAGGATCGTCTCCGTTTCGGACCTTCCGGGAGCGGGCGTCCGGCCAATGCGGGCGCCGGGCCCCGCTCAGTCCATCCGGCGCGCTCGTATCGTCAGGAGAATGGCGAAAACGCCGGGCCCGCCGCCGACATAGGCGCGCCGGAGATCCCGTTGAGCTTCATCCACGGTCATCAGGCGCTCCTGATCCCCTGCCAGTGCCTGAGCCGCTCGGCGATCAGCTCCGAGCGCCGCCGGTCGTCGCTGCCGTCCAGGACGCCCAGATCCTCCGGCTCGGCGCGCACATAGACGCCCGCCGTCCTCGCGTTCACGTCCGGCTGCGTGTCCGAAAGCGTCGTGAAATATCCCGCCGCGCGGTCGGCGGATTCGATCCGGATCTCGCCGGTTCCATGCAGCTGCGGCGCGTTCGGATGCAGGGGGCGTTCTCCCTTCCAATAATAGAAGATGCCCGAAGGCTCCCTTTTCTCCTTCGCCGCCTCGCACCAGTATCGCGCCGACAGCGCGCCATTTTCCTGCCACGAGCGGCCGGCCAGCTCGAGCGCGCCGTCGCGGCCGCGCGAAACCTTGAGCAGGCTCACGGCGGAGGGTTCCTTCTCGGTGCGCTCGGTCAGCGAGAACTGCCACCACAGGCCTTCGATGCGGGCGAGGCGGCCCTCGTCCTCGATCGCCTGGCGGAGCTTTTGGCAGATGATTTTCCTTTCGGCCGGGCGGGTCGCATCGCCGTAGCGCACGCAGGTCAGGCCGAGGAGATCGGTTGGAAGCTTCGAGCCGTGAGCATGGAGGATGAAGGTTCGGCTCATGCCGAGGACGCCGCCGAACAGGCCGGCTTCGAAGACGACATTGTCTCTCGGCGAAGCCTGACCGGAATCCGGCGCGGGAGAGGCCGGCGGACCGGCGTCCGTCCAGTCGTCCTCGGCGAACAGGAAGGCGGCGAAGTCGACCTCGCGGGTCAGCTCGATCAGGCGTCCCAGCGTGGTGGTCCCGGGATTGAAGACCGTCGTCCAGGGTTCGACGTGAGCGACGTCGTCGAGACCGCGGGTCAGCGCCGCCAGCAGCTTCGCCTGCTTCCCCGACGAGCCCAGGAATATGCGCGGCTTGTCCATCCGATCTCCGGTGCGGGCCCGGCCGGGCGGCCGGGCCCGCATCTTGTTCACGCCATTGCGGGCGAGGCAAGCTCGGCTTGCGGAGCGGCCTGCACGTCCTCCCCCCGAAGGAAGGCGAGGATCTCGGGATTGACGATCTCGGGATGGGTCTGGCACAGGCCGTGCGGCAGGTCCTTGTAGGTCTTGAGCGTGCCGTTCTTCAAGAGCTTGACCGTCAGCGGGGCCGAATCCGCATAAGGCACGATCTGGTCGTCCTCGCTGTGGATAACCAGCACCGGCACGTCGATCGCCTTCAGATCCTCGGGGAAGTCGGTTTCGGAGAAGGCCTTGATGCACTCGTAACCGGCCTTGACGCTGCCCATCATCGCCTGCCGCCACCAATTCCAGATCAGGCCTTCCGACACCTTCGCGCCGGGCCGGTTGAAGCCGTAAAACGGTCCGCTCGGCACATCGAGGTAGAGTTGCGCGCGGTTGGCGGCGAGCGCCGCCCGGTATCCGTCGAACACCTCGATCGGCGTGCCGCCCGGATTCGACTCCTTCCTGACCATGACCGGCGGCACCGCGTCGATCAGCACCGCTTTGGCGACCCGCCCCGGCTCGGCGCGGGCGACATAGCGAGCGGCCTCGCCGCCGCCGGTGGAATGGCCGATGTGGATCGCGCCCTGAAGGTCGAGCGCCGCGACCAGCTCGGCGACGTCGGACGCGTAGGTGTCCATGTCATTGCCTTCGCTGGTCTGGCTCGAACGGCCGTGGCCGCGCCGGTCGTGGGCGATCACTCGATAGCCTTCCTTGAGAAAGAAGATCATCTGATTGTCCCAGTCGTCGGCGCTCAACGGCCAGCCGTGATGGAACATGATCGGCTGAGCGTCTCGCGGGCCCCAGTCCTTGTAGAAAATCTCGGTGCCGTCTTTGGTGATGATGGTGGTCATGGGATCCGATCCCTTGCCAGATTGCCGGCCGGCAGGACCGGCGCCGCTGTCTCGCGAGGAGGCCGATGGCGGGCAGGCTAAGCGTCCGTCGAACTCTTTTCGACTCGGTCGCGGGACGGGGTCGAGCGTAGCATTTTGCCCGTCGCCGGTCACGGCCATGTCACCTCGAAACTCCTGCGATTCACCGTGGCCGGACCGGGATGAGCGTTCGGTGCGCCTCTTCACGAGCGAGATGGCCGACGGCATTTTCCGCCGCGACCGGCCGGGAAAAGAGTGACAGCCACGCTTTTCCCGTTCGTCCCGTAAATAGGGGACTGTCCCCCTCAGATAGACGGGGACTGTCCCCCTCGGAGGAAAAGGGGACTGTCCCCCCTCCGAAACGGGGACTATCCCCTGTTCATGCGTCTCAGAGCATCCGGATCCGCGGCCCTCCCGGCGGCCCGGGCGCTGGCGACATGTTCCCTTTGGACTTTGGGGACACATACGTATGCGTCCCCCTCGGTCCCCCTCGGTCCACGCGGTTCCGCCTTCGCGTCCTTCGCGCGAGCCCATTTTCCGTTTTTTCCACGCGAAAGCGCGAAGAACCGCGAAGAAATGCGAACTCAGCCCTTGCCGAGCCCCTTCACGACAAGGCGGCGGATCGCTTCGGGGCGGGTGGGGAGATCGGGTTCGTCGCGGCGCCAGGCGTCGAGCTGCCGGAGCAGCTCCGGCTGGAAGCGCGTGCCGACCAGCTCGCCGCGCTGAGGCGGGCGCGGTTTACGGGTTTTCCGGTTAACAGATGTTGCGTCCGCCATGCAAAGCTGTTAACGCAGAAGGCGAGCCGAGAGGAAGCGTCAACTTCCCCCCGGCTCTGACCAATACCACCTGTAAGGAGGTGATGATGGCTGGCCGCGAGCCTAGCATCAGCCGCCGGCGCGTCCTAGGCGCCGCTGCGGCTTTCCCGATCGTCGCATCGATCCCCGCCTTTGCCCTGCCCGCGGCTTTGCCCGGCCGGACGTCGTTCGACCGCCGCCTCGCCCGCTACCGCCGCCTTGCCGCGCGCGCGGAGGAAGCGGCCACGACCGGCTGGTTCCGCGCCGCCAACGACCGCCACGGCCGCGAGGAGGCCGAGATCAAGGCCCGCTTCGGCGGCTGGAAGGAGGCCAGAGGCTGTCCCGAAGGCAAGCCGCTCTGCGACGCCGTCTGGCGCCGCCTGGACGATGCCGAAGACGCCTATTGGGAACGTTGCACGGCGCCGATGCAAAAGGCCGCCGTTACCGTCGCGCTCACGCCGGCGCCCGACCTCGACGCGCTGCGCGCCAAGATCGCCGTCATGCGCGAGCAGGAGCTGGAGGAGTTGGACCGGATGCCTCGTCATCCGCTGGAAGTGCTGGAGGAGGATGTCGCACGGCTGTCGCGCGCTTGACCCATCTAGCCTTGCGCTCGGCAGATGCTCATGAAATCGGCTTCGCCCAGGATGCGGATCGGCTGACCATTTTCGATCAGCTTCTCAGCCTTGCGGTGCTTGCTGCTCTTGTCGGCACCGTTCAGCTTATCGATGTCCTGATCGCCAACGACCAGGAGCGTGGTGTGCTTGGTTACGCCGGCCTCAACGGCCGCGCCAGACTCATGGGCAAGATCGGCCGCTTCACGGCGGGGAATTTCCAAGCTGCCGGTGAAGACAATGCTCTCGCCGACCAGCGGGCCGTCCCCGTTCCCCTCGCGTCGGATGTTCGAGCCGGAACCGGGGCTGTTGGACGCTTTGCAGCGGGTTATCCATTCGGCTGGGTCGAAGCCGGTTTCCTCGATTGCTTTGAGCAGGATCAGACCTGCCGTCCGGGCATCGTGAAGCGCATCGTGATGTTGGAAACTGATGCCGAAATGACGCGCCAGATTGGCCAGCCCGTAGCCAGATTGAGAAAACTTCGTCCACGCTCGCCGGGCAACCATTGCCGTATCGAGCCAATTGCAGGGAAGTGGTTCTAGCGCGTACCTTCCGCATGCCTGCGCCAGCGCCACTCGATCGAAGTGGGTATGACAGGCTACAATTTCTCCCGATGTTTGTTCGCAAAGCCAACCGTGCAATTCGCTGAAGCGGGGCGCGCCGCGCACCTGATCGGCGGTTATGCCATGGACGGCAACGCAATAAGGGTCGAAATATTCCTGCGGGTCCACCAGCACCATCTCGGCAGCGACTTCCCTGCCGTCCTCGAATGCAACGATGCCAATCTGGCATATGCTGCTCATGCGCGGATTAGCCGTTTCCAGATCAACCGCGACAAATCTCATGGCGCGCTTCCTAAGCTCGTTCCGGCGAAGTTACCTGATTCCGGTTCCGGCACCAATGTTGAAGCGGTCTTCGTGAAACGCCGCGCTAAACACGGGTCCGGCCAGCCATTGCAGTGCCAATGTCCGATTGAAGCGGAAAAGAGTGACAGCCACGCTTTTCCCCGCTGATAAAGAATGACAGTCACCCTTTTTCCAAGTCCATGACGTCAATTGCAACATGATGAAGCTTGCCAGTCGCCCCCGTCATGTTGCAGGCTCTAGAAGGGGAGTGGGGCGATGGGCCGAGCGGTCACAATAATTATGGTGATTTTTCTCGGCCTGTTTCTGATTGGCAAATGCGCCGGCAGAGACGAAACCTCGGCGCCTATGGCCGACAACACACTCATGGATGCTGGAATGTCTAAGGACGAACTTGATAGCCCAGCCCTCCCGCCCAGCACGGAAGGCGAGTCGATTTTAGTCCCGTCCGATCCGGGTGCGACCTACCTGTTGTTAAGATGGTCCCGCTTGCCGAACGGCAATCTGGAAGCGGTCACTCGGCGGGACGGTCGCTCGGGAACGAGCTTTGCACGGCGAGAAATCGACTGCGATGCGATGACATTCCGCTATCTTGGCGAAGGTGACACATTGGAGCAGGCATTGGCGGACTCTCCCAATCCCGGTCAGATGAGCGAGCTGACCAGCCAATCCATTTCAACCTACGTCTCGGAATTCGTGTGTCGCAAGGCGGGGAGATAGGGACACACACCTATGTGTCCCCTTTCGTCCCTTTCGTCCACGGCGCTGCTCGAGGGCGGCGAGGACGAGCGATCGGCCTGATGAGACAGGAAGGGGACAGTCACAGTGACTGTCCCCTCTCCCGGGTGACCGTCCCTGCCGCTTCGGGTCGCTGACGTTCGCCAGGACTGCGGTCCTGCGATAGGCTATCGTCTTTCGAAACGGGTTTGGCTTCGCTTCTCGATGGCGTGACCCGAAAGGGGGCGGAATGCGCGCTTTATCTTCAAGAGCTGTTGCGCTTCTCTCATTCGTTTTCCTGCTTTTGGGATATGCCGTCTCGGTCGGGAGCATTGTCGGGATTGTGCAGAATTACGCACATCTCTCCGTTTCCGGCGCGGCCCTGCAGGCATATGAGCAATATTCTCACCACAGAGATCAAATATTCTGGCTCATTCAAATGCTATTTTTCAGTTGGTGGATTGATATCCATATCCCATCAATTGTTAGGGACGCGGTCACATTATATTTATTTTTCGGCCTAACCTATAATAGGGGCAGTTTTTTCATCGAAATTATTCTGAAGCTTGTGAGCAGGGATAAAGCGCGCCTTGGCAAGGATGACAGACCTATGCTGGAACGCATGGCTGGTGCGGCATGGCGCCTATTTATCGCAATAGTAGCATGGCCATTCCTGGTACAGCGGCAGGTAAGAAACTTTGGAAATTGGCAGGGGCAAGACATACCAGCTGATCTTCCGGAGGAGATTAAAGAATTGATTATGAGAGCGCGACGAGCGCACGATGTCTCTTTTTTGATATCCTTATCGATGACAGTCCTTTTTAGCGCGCTGGGAGTTTTTGCATTTTATTATTGGTCCTATCTGGAGTCGCTTCCGGCGGCGACATGATGCGTAATGGGGCGATGGCGACAGGTACGTACCTGTCCCCTTCCGCCCCCCAATAGCGCCTCGGTTGCCGAAAGCTGGAAACCACCCTAAGTCGAGCATCGCCGCTCGGGTCTGAACAGCCTAGCGGAAAAGAGTGACAGCCACGCTTTTCCCCGCTGATAACGAGTGACAGTCACCCTTTTCCAAACGTTGGGGACACATACGTATGTGTCCCCTCCGAGCCCCGGCGCAATCTACGGCCCCGGAGCATCACGGGACCATTGTCCCGTGACGTCGATCAGGCTCCGCTGCGCGGACCTGTCGGCCGGCCGGGGCGACTCCGGTCGCAGCTTGCGAACGCTGCGCGTTCGCGACGACTGCGGCCGGGACGACCTCGGCTTACATCCTAAACGTGATCCGGCCGTAGAAGAAGGTCCCCGGCACGTCGTAGGTGGTCGGGTCCATATTGTTGAGGCCGCAGGTGAAGCAGGCGGGCGGATCGACGTCGAACAGATTGTTGGCGCCGATCGCGAAGCCGAGGCCCTCGCCGAGCCAGTCCGGATTCCAGCGGATCTGGACGTCGGTGTAGAAGACCGAGCCGAGCCGGTTGTCGTTCGATTCGTCGACCCCCGAAATGTAGCGGCCGGTCAGCGACGCGCCCCACTGGCCCAGGGTCCAGTCGATGATTCCGGTCGACTTGAACTTGGGGAAGGCCTGGTCGGGGCTGCCCTGCTCGGTGCCTTCGCGTTCGATCACCGTGACTCCGTTGGTCGCCGGCACGGTGACGTGGAAGTTGAACAGGAAGGTCGAGCTCCAGAACAGGCCGAACGTGCCGGCGCCGGTCTCCGGGCTGCGATAGTTGAGGGTGAGGTCGACGCCGTCGGTCTCGATGCTGTTGATGTTCTGGAGGAAGCCGCGGATCTGGACTACCTGCCCGCCCGCCGCGCGATCGATCGAATCGCAGCTGAACGCATCGCCGGTCTGGGCGCAGCGGCCGAGCAGGGTCCCGGCGTCGATCGAGGAGATCGCGCTGTCGACCCGGATATTGTAATAATTGGCCTCGATCGAGAAGCGCGGCAGGAAGCTCGGCCGCCAGACCGCGCCGAACCCCCAGCTTTCCGAGGTCTCGGCGTCGAGATCCTGGCTGCCGCCGGTGACGACCGGCAATTGGGCGTTGAGCTGGTTGTAGCTGCCGTCGGCGGGGACGCCCTCGGCGATGCAGTTCGCGATCACGTTGGGCGGCGCCGCATCTTGGCCGTCATCGGGGATGGCGTCGAAGAAATCGTTGCAGGGATCGACGACCTCCTGGTCGAAGCGCGACGGCGTGCCGAACAATTCGCCGATGCTGGGCGCCCGGAAGCCTTCCGCCCAGGAGCCGCGGAAGAGCAGGTCCTCGATCGGCTGCCAGTTGATTCCCGCGCTGAAGGTCGTGGTCGAACCCGATGTGGAATAATCGGAATAGCGCGCGGCGCCGGTCACCTCAAGGCGGTGGAAGAAGGGCGTGTCGCGGAGCAAAGGCAGGCGAAGCTCGGCATAGGCCTCGTCGACGTCGAAGCTGCCCGCGGTCGGCAGGGCCGGGATGTCCGAGCCCAAGCCGGCGGCGACGATCGGATCGGGGTCGAACCGGCCCTTCTGGTCGCGGTGGGCGAGGCCGACGGCGATTCCGACCGGGCCGCCGGGCAGCTCGAACAGACTGCCCGTCAAATTGGCGGAAACCTCCCAGATCCGCTGCCGGCTGCTGTCGCGCTGGGTGAAGGCGACGAAGCCGAGCATCTCCTCGGTGATCGATCCCTCGCCGCCGAAGATATTCAACGGCACGCAGGCGCCGGTGCAGTCGGCGACCGGGCCGAGGGCCTGCTCGACGTTGGCGGCGTTGAAATTGCCGTGCACGACCTGCTCGGCCTTGTTGCGGCCCCAGATGCCGTTGACGTCCCAATACCAGTCGAAGCCGAGCATCTGGAACGAGCCGTCGAAGGTCGCCGCGCCATAATAAGTGTCGACGCTCTGATCGTAGCGGCGCGGGCCGTTCTCGA
>Ga0190265_10000913_pt1 | contig 19397 bp, 15 predicted proteins | sample Popmic124T_FD_133135 | JGI IMG/M metagenome (GOLD analysis project Ga0190265, IMG submission 133135) | Populus adjacent soil microbial communities from riparian zone of Indian Creek, Utah, USA - 124 T | ecosystem: Environmental > Terrestrial > Soil > Riparian zone | place: USA: Utah | collected...
GAGCCGGAACCTTGTCCCGGCCTGGCGATTTCTGATCCTTGTGGGGCGGCGAGGGCCGCAGGAGGATGATATGGCAAAGCTGTTCAGCAATGTGTTCGAGGTCGAGGAAGACCCCGCTCCCACGGTCGGGCCGCAGCCCGCCCCCGCCGCGGTCGACGAAGACCCCGGGCCAACGGTCGGGCCGGAGCCCGCCCCCGCCGCCGTCGACGCGCCCGACGACTTCGCCGGCTAGCCGCCTCACGCTTCCCTGATTCCCGATCGTCGTGGTCGGGAAGCTCCACTCTGCCGCGCCAGCAGATAGTCGGCGAGGCTCGGGCGCTCCCACTCGGCGAGCCCGGTCGGCGGCAGCGTTTCGCCGCGCGGCGCGCGATAGGTGCCGAACAGGCGGTCGTAGACCGGCAGCACGCCGGCATAATTGGCGTTGAAATCGGCGGGGTCGCGGCTGTGGTGGACGAAATGGAAGCGGTTGTCGGCGATGATCGCGGCGAACCGGCCGTAACCGGTGGGCACGTTCATGTGGAGCAGCTGGCCTTGGATGGCGAAGAAGCCGGCGAGCAGGAACAAGGTGCCGCCGTCGGCGCCGACCAGGAAGGCGGTCGGCACCGTAATCAGCATCAGATTGACCAGCTTCTCGACCGGATGGATGAAATTGTGGAGGACGTCGAGGTCGGCCGGGCCGTGATGGACGGCGTGGAACCGCCACAGTAGCGGTATGGCGTGCTGGGCGCGGTGCACCCAGTAGCGCAGGAAATCGGCGACCGCGATGGCGAGCAGGAAGACCGCCAGGGTCTGCAGCGTCGCCATCAACGGGCCCGCCGCCTCGCCGGCGCCCAGCCACGGCCGGTCTGGGATGATCCCGAGCATCCCGAAGGCAAGCGTGAGCAGGGTCGCCGCGGTGATGAAGAGACACTGGACCAGCCAGGCGAGGTGGCGGTCCTTGCGGCTGCGGCCGCACGGACCGGCCCAGGTCTCGATGGCGAGCAGCAGCGCGACGACGATGAGCGGCTGGACCAGCAGCGCCGCGCCGGCCAAAGCGAGACGGCCCAGGCCGGCGGTGTCGAGCGTGCCTGCCGCGAGCCGGGCCGGGGCATCGCCGGCGATCCCGATCGACGCCGCGGCCAGGTTGGCGGCGAGGCCGACGAGGCTTGCCGCGAGCACGATAGCGAGCGTCGTCGCGATCCGGCGCGGCCTGCTCCGCGATATGCTCTTGATCGAGGTTGCCACGCTTTCCCTTCGCCGCTTTCGCGCCGGCGATCTTATGGCGATCGAAGCCGCCGCGCCAGCCGGTTCAGCGCGGCGGCCGCCTCGGTCGGATCCGCCCCAGCCGGTCGGCGCGCAGCCGCGAGCGCCGTACCGGCCATCGGCGCGGATGACGCCTTTTTCATGATTCCCCCCTGGCCGCCCGATCGGCGGCGTCCGACCCGATAGCACAGGTCTGGCCGCGGACCCGAAACGGAATCGCGGGCTGCGCGGCGAACGGCGCTTTACAAATCCCGCTCGCCACGGCTCTTGAGCCGCATGGAGCCGCTCGCCGCCCTCTATCGCATTTTGGTCCCGCGCCGCCGCCGCCAGTTCGCGCTGGCGCTGGCGCTGATGGTGGTGGGCGCGATGGCCGAGTTGCTCACCATCGGCGCGGCGTTGCCGTTCCTCGCCTTGATCGCCGCGCCCGAGCAGCTCGCCCGCTTCCCCGCCGTCGGCCGCTGGGTGGCGCTGGCCGGCGGCGATCCGGTGCTCGCCGCCTCGCTTCTGCTCGCCGCCGCGGCGGTGGCGGCGGCGGTCGTCCGGGTGCTGCTCGCCTGGTACACGCACCGCTTCGTCACCGCGGTCGGCCACGATCTCGCCTCGCGCATCTTCGCGCGCATGCTGCGCCAGCCTTATTCCGCTTATGTGCGCCGCTCGTCGAGCGAGATCCTGTCCGGCATCGAGAAGGTCCAGCAGGTGGTGAACGACATCCTGCAGCCGGGCATGCAAGGCCTGACGTCGGGCTTCATCGCGCTGTCGATCGTCGTCCTGCTCTGCCTGATCGACGCCTTCGCGGCGCTGAGCGCGGCCGCCTTCGTCACCTTCATCTATGCCGCGGTCGGCCTCGCCAATCGCGGCCGCCTGCGCCGCAACGCGCGCATCCTGTCCGAGGCCTCGACCGCGCGCGTCAAGATCGTCCAGGAAGGGCTGGGCGGAATACGCGACGTCATCCTCGACCGGTCGCAGCCCTTGTTCGAGGACGGTTTCCGCCGCGTCGACGCGCGTTACCGCCGCGCCCAGTCGGTCAACGCCTTCGCCGCCGCCGCGCCGCGCTTCGTGGTCGAAGCGGCGGGCATCGTCGCGATCGCGCTGATCGCCTGGGCGATGAGCCGCGAGCCGGGCGGCATCCTCGCCGCCATCCCGGTGCTCGGCGCGCTGGCGCTCGGCGCCCAGCGCCTGCTGCCGCTGCTCCACCAGACCTATGCGGGCCTCAGCCTCAGCACCGGCGCCTTCCGCCTGCTCGGCGACGTCGTCGCGCTGATCGAGGCGCCGGTCGCCGAGGAGGCGCCCGCCGGAGCCGCCGGCCCGTTGCCCTTCGTCCGGTCGATCCGCTTCGAATCGGTGACCTACCGCCATCCGGAAGGCAGCTTCTCGCTCGACGAGGTCGACCTCGAAATCCCGCGCGGCGCGCGGATCGGCATCACCGGGCCGACCGGCAGCGGCAAGAGCACCCTGCTCGATCTGCTGATGGGCCTGCTCGAGCCCGATGCCGGCGTGGTCCGCGTCGACGGCGAGGCGCTCGACGGCGCCGGCCGGGCGCGCTGGCGCCGCCGGATCGCGCACGTGCCGCAGGCCGTCTATCTGACCGACGACAGCATCGCCGCCAATATCGCGTTCGGCGTCGATCCGCGGACGGTGGACGGGGCGCGGCTCGCCGCCGCCGCCGCCGCCGCCCAGCTCGGCGCGTTCATCGCCGGCCTGCCCGACGGCTACGACACGAATGTCGGCGAGCGCGGCATCCGCCTCTCGGGTGGCCAGCGCCAGCGGATCGGCATCGCCCGTGCGCTCTACAAGGGCGCTCCGGTGCTGATCCTCGACGAGGCGACCAGCGCGCTCGACGACGAGACCGAGGCGGCGGTGATGGGCGCGCTGATGGCGCTGGGCGGGGAGATCACCATCGTCATGATCGCCCACCGCGGCTCGACGCTGGCCGGCTGCGACCGCATCGTCCGGCTGAAGGAGGGCAGGGTGGTGATCCCCTCAAAGTCATCCCGGCGAAAGCCGGGACCCATGAACCGAAGCGGGGGAGATTGAGGCAAAGACATCCTCGCTAGCCCTCGAGCTGCGGTGTTCATGGGTCCCGGCTTTCGCCGGGATGACTCCTCGGTGCGCGATCGAGAGCCCCCGAAACGACAAGTGCCCGGCTCGTTAGAGCCGGGCACCCGTGAGACGGCTTGCGCCGTCTACCCCCTTATGACGCTGCGGCCCGCGCGCTCATCCTCACCTCGCAAGAGGAAAAGCGGGGCCGCAGCCTCCCCGAACCAGGCCGTTAAGTCCTTGGTTGCGTGGGAAGTACGGTATGCGCGCCGGCCCGGCTTGTCATCGCCCTATCGGCCGCCGCCGCCCTTTTGCGCGGCCGCTGTTGCGAGTCGGCCACAGGGCGGCGCGGGCAGGCTATGTTGCGTTGCCGCACGCCCCCCCCTAGAGCAACCGCGAGCTTCCCGCCGAACGGATCCGATGCGCCTTTCCCGCTACTTCCTCCCCGTCACCAAGGAGACGCCCGCCGACGCCCAGATCGTCAGCCACAAGCTGATGCTGCGCGCCGGGCTGATCCGCCAGACCGCCGCCGGCATCTACGCCTGGCTGCCGCTCGGCCACCGCGTGCTCAGCAAGATCGAGCAGGTCGTCCGCGAGGAGCAGGACAGGGCTGGCGCGGTCGAAATGCTGATGCCGACCGTCCAGTCGGCCGATCTGTGGCGCCAGTCGGGCCGCTACGACGCCTACGGCCCCGAAATGCTGCGCTTCAACGACCGGCACGATCGCGAGATGCTCTACGGCCCGACCAACGAGGAGATGATCACCCAGATCTTCTTGGGCGCGGTCAAATCCTATCGCGATCTGCCGCGCACGCTCTACCATATCCAGTGGAAGTTCCGCGACGAGGTCCGCCCCCGCTTCGGAGTCATGCGCGGCCGCGAGTTCCTGATGAAGGACGCCTATTCGTTCGACCTCGACGAGGCCGGCCTCCAGGCGAGCTACGAGGCAATGTTCGTCGCTTACCTGCGCACCTTCGCTCGGCTCGGCCTGCAGGCCATCCCGGTCCGCGCCCCGACCGGGCCGATCGGCGGCACCCTCTCCCACGAATTCCACATTCTCGCCGATACCGGCGAAAGCGCGCTCTTCTACGACGCCGCGCTCGAGGAGGTCTCCCGCGAGGACTTGCTCAGCGCCGACGCCTCGACCATCGCCCGGCTGACCGGCCTCTATGCGATGGAGGAGGAGGAGCATGGCAAGGTCGCCGACTGCCCGGTGCCGGCCGAGCGGCTGCGCAGCCGCCGCGGCATCGAGGTCGGCCACATCTTCGCCTTCGGCACCAAGTATAGCGCCGCGCTGGGCCTCTCGGTCCAGACCGCCGAAGGCAGCCAGGTCCATCCGCACATGGGCAGCTACGGCGTCGGCGTGTCGCGGCTGACGGCGGCGATCATCGAGGCGAGCCACGACGAGGCCGGCATCGTCTGGCCGGAAAGCATCGCGCCGTTCCACGTCGGCCTCGTCAACATGCGCGCCGACGACGGCGGCGTCACCAGCGCCGCCGACGAGATCTACGGCAAGCTCGCCCAAGCCGGCGTCGACACCCTCTACGACGACCGCGACGAGCGCGGCGGCGCCAAGTTCGCGACCATGGACCTGATCGGCCTGCCATGGCAGCTGATCGTCGGCCCCAAGGGGCTCGAGAAGGGCGTCGTCGAATTGAAGCGCCGCGCCACCGGCGAGCGCGACGAGCTGTCGATCGAAAGCGCGCTCGCGAGGCTGACGGGATGAACCCCCCGCTCGTCATGCCAGCGAAGGCTGGCATTCAAGCAGACTCAGCATGGACCCCAGCCTTCGCTGGGGTGACGGGGGGCTGAGTGCTGCTCAACCGCTACGAACGGATGATCGCGCGGCGCTATCTGCTGCCGGGCAAGGGCGAGGGCTTCATCTTCCTCGTCGCCGGGATCAGCCTGGTCGCGGTGATGCTCGGCGTCGCCGCCTTGATCATCGTGATGAGCGTGATGAACGGCTTCCGCGCCGAATTGTTCGACAAGGTCACCGGCCTGAACGGCCACGCCGTCGTCCAGGGCTATGGCGGCCGCCTCGAGAACTGGCGCCCGATCCTCGAGCAGGCGCGGCGGACGCCCGGCGTCACCTCCGCCTCGGCGCTGATCGAGCAGCCTTTGCTGGCCAGCCATGAAGGCCGCGCCGAGGCGATCCTGCTCCGCGGCATGCCGCGCGAGGACATCCTCGGCAACACCACGATCCGCGACAACGTGCTGGCCGGCTCGCTGTCCGCGCTCCGCCGCGACAGCGACAATGTCGCGATCGGCTCGCGCCTCGCCGAATTGCTCGGGCTCAGCGTCGGCAGCTCGATCACAATCATCTCGCCGCAGGGCCGCACCACGCCGTTCGGCACCGTCCCGCGCCTGGTCGACTACAATGTCGCGGCGATCTTCGAGGTCGGCCTCTACGATTTCGACAAGGCGTTCGTCGTCATGCCGCTTGAAGAGGCGCAGAACTTCCTGATGCTCGGCGATGCGGTCGGCATGATCGAGGTCGACACCGTCGATCCGGACCGGGTCGACGAGATCCTCGCTCCGCTGGCCGGCGCCGTCGCCGGCCGTGCCGTGGTCAACGACTGGCGTTCGATGAACTCGGCGCTGTTCGAGGCGCTTCAGGTCGAGCGCGTCGCGATGTTTGTCGTGCTTTCGATCATCGTCCTCGTCGCCGTGTTCAATATCCTCTCCTCGCTGATCATGCTGGTCCGCGCCAAGACCCGCGACATCGCCATATTGCGCACCATGGGCGCCTCGCGCCGCGCTTTGATGAAGGTGTTCGTCACCGTCGGCGTGACGATCGGCGCGCTCGGCATCCTCGCCGGCCTGATCCTCGGCGCGGTCTTCCTGTTCTACCGTCAGGCCGTGGTCTCCTTCATCCAGCTCGTCACCGGCCAGAACCTCTGGGATCCCTCGGTCCGCTTCCTCACCGAATTGCCGGCCAAGACCGATCCGGTCGAGGTCGCCGCGATCGTCGTCATGGCGCTGGTGCTGAGCTTTCTCGCCACCCTCTACCCGGCCTGGAAGGCGGCGAGCACCGATCCGGTCCAGGTGCTTCGCTATGAATGAGGTGCTGGACGTCCGCGGCCTGAAGCGCAGCTTCGAGCAGGCCGGGGTGCGCATCGACGTGCTGCGCGGAGTCGACCTCGCCGTCGCTCAAGGCGAGATCGTCGCCTTGCTCGGCCCCTCGGGCTCCGGCAAGTCGACGCTGCTGCAGGCGGTCGGCCTGCTCGAAGGAGGCTTCGAAGGCTCGATCCGGATCAACGGGCAGGAGGCCGCCGAGCTCGACGACGCGGGCCGCACCCGGGTGCGCCGCGACATGCTGGGCTTCGTCTACCAGTTCCACCATCTGCTGCCCGATTTCAGCGCCGCCGAGAATGTCGTCATCCCCCAGCTCATCCGCGGCGCCACCGGCGCGGAGGCGCAAACCCGGGCAGAATCGCTGCTCGGCTCGCTTGGCCTCGCCGAGCGCCTGACCCATCCGCCGAGCAAACTTTCGGGCGGCGAGCAGCAACGCGTCGCCGTCGCCCGCGCCCTCGCCAACCGCCCCGCCCTCGTCCTCGCCGACGAGCCGACCGGTAATCTTGACGAAGCCACCGCCGACATCGTCTTCGCCGAATTCCTCAGCCTGGTCCGCGACGAAGGCAGCGCCGCCCTCGTCGCCACCCACAATGAGCGCATCGCCGCCAAGATGGACCGGATTCTTCGCCTGCACGATGGGGTGCTCGAATAGGTTGTGGAAAAGCCGAAACCGGCGCTTCCCCGACTCACGCGTAACTCCCATAGTCGCGCCATGACCGCGCCCTACGTCCCGCTCCGCATCTTCTCCTGCTACACGATGCTCGAGGGCGCGATCGAGCCGAAGGCGATCGCCAGGCAAGCCAAGCGCCTCGATTTCCCCGCCGCGGCGCTGACCGACCGCAACGGCCTCTATGCCGCCATGCCGTTCACCGACGCCTGTATCGAGACCGGGGTGCAGCCGATCATCGGCGCCCTGCTCGGCGTCGCCCGGCCGGGGACGCAGGGCGGGGTGGGGGACAAGGACGCCAGGCCGCTGATCGACTGGCTGGCCCTCTACGCCCAGGACGAAACCGGCTACCGCAACCTCTGCGCGCTGGTGTCCGAGGCCCATCTCGGCCGGCCGGTCGAGGAGGAGCCGCACGTATCGTTCGAGTCGCTCGAAGGACGCACCGGCGGCCTGATCGCGCTGACCGGGGGTGGGGAAGGGGCGCTCGCCCGGCTGATCGCCGAGGGGCAGCCGTTCGAGGCCGTTGCCGACCGCCTGCAGGCTTTCTTCCCGGGCCGGCTCTATATCGAGCTCAGCCGCCGCGGCGACCCGGTCGAGCAGGCGGCCGAAGCGGGCCTGATCGCGCTCGCCTACGAACGCGGTCTGCCGCTGGTCGCGACCAACCCCGCTTCCTATGCCGACGCCTCCTTCCACCGCGCCCACGACGCCATGCTCTGCATCGCCCAGTCGAGCCAGATCGAGCGCGACGACCGCGTCACCTCCTCGCCCGAGGCGTGGATAAAGCCCGCCGCCGACATGCGCGCCCTGTTCGCCGATCTGCCCGAGGCGATCGACAACAGCTCGGTCATCGCCCGCCGCTGCGCGGTCGGCGCGCCCAAGCGCCGGCCGATCCTGCCCAGCACCGCCGGCGATCTCGACGCCGAGGCGGAGCAGCTCCGCGCCGACGCGAAGGCGGGCCTGGAAGCGAGGCTGGCCGTCTATGATCAGCAGTTCCCCGGCGAAGGCCGGGGCCCAGTTACAGAGCCAGGACTGGACCCCGGCCTACGCCGGGGAACGATGAGGGAGCGCTACGCCGAATATTTCGACCGGCTCGACTTCGAGGTCGACGTCATCGTCGGCATGGGCTTTCCCGGCTACTTCCTGATCGTCGCCGATTTCATCAAATGGGCGAAGGAGCGCGGCATCCCGGTCGGCCCCGGCCGCGGCTCGGGCGCCGGCTCGGTCGTCGCCTGGTCGCTGACCATCACCGATCTCGATCCGATCCGCCTTGGCCTGCTGTTCGAGCGCTTCCTCAATCCCGAGCGCGTGTCGATGCCGGACTTCGACATCGATTTCTGCGAAACCCGGCGCGGCGAGGTGATCCGCTACGTCCAGCAGCGCTGGGGCGCCGACAAGGTTGCCCAGATCATCACCTTCGGCAAGTTGAAGGCGCGCGCCGTCCTCAAGGACACCGGCCGGGTCCTGCAAATGCCCTACGGCCAGGTCGACCGGCTCGCCAAGTTCATTCCCAACCACCCGACCGACCCCTGGACGCTGGAGCGGGCACTTGGGCGCGGAACGGACGAGAAGACCGGCGAGCGGCAGGCGGGCGTACCGGAGCTGATCGACGAATATCGCAACGACGCCCAGGTCCGCCGCCTGTTCGACCTGGCGATGAAGCTCGAGGGCCTGCCGCGCCACGCCTCGACCCACGCCGCCGGCGTGGTGATTGGCGACCGCCGCCTCGACGCGCTCGTCCCGCTCTACCGCGATCCGCGCTCCGACATGCCGGTCACCCAGTTCGACATGAAATATGTCGAGGCGGCGGGCTTGGTGAAGTTCGATTTCCTCGGCCTGAAGACGCTCTCGGTGCTGCGCAAGGGAGTGGAGATGCTGGCCAGGCGCGGCATCGAGGTCGATCTCGACCGGCTGATGCCGTGGGACGATGCCGAGGTCTATAAATTGCTCCAGCGCGCCGACACGGTGGGCGTGTTCCAGCTGGAATCGGAAGGCATGCGGCGTACGCTGGCGGCGGTGAAGCCCGACAATTTCGGCGACATCATCGCGCTCGTCTCGCTCTACCGGCCGGGCCCGATGGACAACATCCCGATGTTTGGCGCGCGCAAGAACGGCCGCGAGCCGATCTCCTACCCGCACCCATTGCTCGAGGAGGTGCTGAAAGAGACCTACGGCATCTTCGTCTACCAGGAGCAGGTGATGGAAGCGGCCAAGGTGCTGGCCGGCTTCAGCCTCGGCGAGGCCGACCTGCTCCGCCGCGCCATGGGCAAGAAGATCAAGTCAGAGATGGACGCGCAGCGCGCCGGCTTCGTCGCCGGTTGCGCACGGGTCAATGATATCCCCGCCGGCAAGGCCAACATATTGTTCGACCTGATCGACAAGTTCGCCGGCTACGGCTTCAACAAGAGCCACGCCGCCGGCTACGCCCTGATCGCCTATCAGACCGCCTGGCTGAAGGCCCATCATCCGATTGAATTCTACGCCGCCTCGATGTGCTTCGACATCCATCTGACCGACAAGCTCGCCGTCTTCGTCGACGATATGCGCCGCACCGGCGCGGCCTGCCTGCCGCCCTCGATCAACCTTTCCCAAGCCGAATTCTCGGTCGAGGCCCATGGCGAAGGCCATGCCGTCCGCTACGCGCTCGGCGCCCTTAAGGGCGTCGGCGAGAAGGCGATGGAGCAACTGGTCGACGAGCGCCGCCTCAATGGTCCGTTCGCAAGCCTCGACGATTTCGCCGCCCGAATCGACCCGCGCCTGGTCAACCGCCGCCAGATCGAGAGTCTCGCCGGCGGCGGCGCCTTCGACGGCATCGCCGAGCGCTGGGCGGCGTTCGCCGCGGCCGAGACCATCCTCGCCGCCGCCGCCAGCGCCGCCGAGGCGCGGACCAGCGGCCAGGGCGGCCTGTTCGGCGAGGGACCCGCCAACGTCGTCCCGATCCGGATGCCGGCGGGCGAGACCTGGTCGCTCGCCCAGCGCATGGCCGCCGAGAAGGAGGCGTTCGGCTTCTATTTCTCGGCCCACCCGGTCGACAATTACCGCCACCTCGCTCTCGCCCATGGCGCCCGGCGCTTCGCCGATCTCGCCGCTCTGCCAGCGCCCGCCGACGGCGGCCGCACCGGCGCGGTCATGGCCGCCCTGGTCGAGGACACGCGCTGGCGCACCTCGGCCAAGGGCCGCCGCTATATGATGGCGACCTTGTCCGATTCGTCGGGCCAGTTCGAGGCCACCGTCTTCGACGACATGGCCGCCGATCAGGCGATCGCCTTCGCCAAGGCCGGCCAGTGCGTCCTCCTGAACGTCGAGCTCGACCGCCGCCCGGGCGAGGAGACGCCGCGGGTCACCGTCCGCTCGCTGCAGAGCTTCGACAGCCTGTCGCGGCGGACCCGGCTCCAGCTCGAGGTCGAAGCCGACAGCGAAGCGGCGGTCCGCCGTCTCGCCGCCGAGGTCGCGGACGCGCGTGGCGGCAACGGCCAGCTGCGCTTGAAGGCCCGCTTCGCCGGCGGCGAGGCCGATCTGGTGCTCGGCCGCGACTTCGTCGTCGACGCCGAGCTCGCCGCCCGCCTCGAGCGGATCGACGGCATCGCCGCGGTCGTGCTGTCGGTCGCCGAAGCGCCGAGATTGGCGCTGGTCTCTTAAACCTCTTGCGTCATTCCCGCGAAATGAAGGGGCCTCTTCGCGCTGTCCGGGTGGACAGCGCGGCCCCATCATGGAATCCATGCAGGATAAGAACTGGAGTCCCGCATGCGCGGGAATGACGGAGGAGGGGTGTCATGCTCGGCGGAATGCAGGATTTCGAACTGCGGATCCCGCGGCTGATCGACCATGCCGAGCGCGAGCACGGCCGGCGCGAGATCGTCACCCATTGGGCCGACGGCAGCGAGACTCGGACCAACTGGGCCGGCATCGCCCGCGACGCGCGCCGGCTCGCCCAGGCGCTGGAAAGGCTGGGCGCGAAGCGCGGCGACCGCATCGCCACCCTGGGCATGAACCACAGCCGCCACCTCGTCGCCTGGTACGGCGCGATCGGCATGGGCGGGGTCATCCACACCATCAACCCGCGCCTGTTCGACGAGCAGCTCGCCTACATCGCCAACCATGCCGAGGACAAAGTCCTGCTCTACGACAAGGCGTTCCAGCCGATCGTCGACCGGCTCAAATCCCAATGGACGACGATCGACCATTATATCTGCTTCGACGACGGCCAGTTCGAGGCGCTGATCGCGGCCGAGGACGGCGACTATCAATGGGTCGAGGGTTCCGAGCGCGAGCCCTGCATGCTCTGCTACACGTCGGGCACGACCGGCAATCCCAAGGGCGTGCTCTACGAGCACCGCTCCTCGGTGATCCACGCCATGGCCGAGGTCGCCCCCTCATGCTTCGATCTCGCGCCCTCCTCGGTCGCGCTGCCGATCGTGCCGATGTTCCACGCCGCGGCCTGGGGCCTGCCCTTTGCCGGCGCGATGGCCGGCATCAAGTTCGTCTATTCGGCGGTCAACGATCCGGTCGTTTTGTGCAGGCTGATGAACGAGGAGAAGGTGACGCATTCGGCCGGCGTGCCGACCGTCTGGCTCGCCATGTTCCAGCATATGGACGCGACCGGCGAGACGCCGGAGCATCTCAGGCTCGTCACCATCGGCGGCTCGGCGGCGCCGCGGGCGATGATCGAGCGGCTGATGAAGATGGGCATCCGAGTCGGCCATGCCTGGGGGATGACCGAGACCTCGCCGATCGGTACGATCGGCTCGCCGCCGGCGAATTGGCACGAGCTGGGCTTCGAGGAGCAGGTCGATCTCGTCGCCAAGCAGGGCCGGGTGCCGTTCGGCGTCGAGCTGCGCGTCGTCGACGACGACGGCGCGGTCCAGCCGCGCGACGGCAAGAGCTCGGGCCGCCTCCAGATCCGCGGCCCGTGGGTGATCCGCCGCTATTTCCGGGACGAAAGCGGCGATTGCGCGCAGGGCGACAATTGGTTCGACACCGGCGACGTCGCCGTCCTCCATCCCTGCGGGACGATGCAGATCACCGACCGTTCCAAGGACGTGATCAAGTCGGGCGGCGAATGGATCAGCTCGGTCGAGCTCGAAAACGCCGCGGTCGGCTGCCCCGGCGTCGCCGAGGCCGCGGCGATCGGCGTCAGGCACCCGAAATGGGACGAGCGGCCGCTTCTGCTCGTCGTCCGCAAGCAGGGGTCGGATGTGACCGCCGAGGCGATCCAGGAGCATCTCGGGCGCCACGTCGCCAAATGGTGGCTGCCCGACGAGATCCTGTTCGTCGACAGCCTCCCCCACACCGCCACCGGCAAGCTGCTCAAGACCGCCCTGCGCGAGCAATATCGCGATTACGCGCTGGCCACGGCATAGGGTCCATCGTCACCCCAGCGAAGTACACCTCGTCACCCCAGCGAAGGCTGGGGTCCATACTGACTCTGCATGGATGCCAGCATCCGCTGGCATGACGGGACGACCACCATATTTTTACCTCTCCCCGCTATCGCGCGCTCATGGGTTCGGCGGGCCAGATGGCGGTGGCGGTGGACCGGTCCGGCATGTCGCCGGCCCGGCTCGAAACCGTGCCCGCCGGCGCCGGTGTCGACGTCTTCGTCCACCGCGCCCGCGACGTCGTCGACAGCCTCGCCGGCGAATGGGCGGCGCTGGCCGATCAGGCGGCCGAGCCCAACGCCTTTGCCGAGCATTGGTTCGTCGCCGCCTCGCTGCGCAACATGGCGGACGGCCGCGACATCCGGCTGCTCGAAGCGCGCCGCGGCGGCCGCCTGATCGGCATCCTGCTGGTCGAAATCGGCCGCGGCTATGCGCGGCTGCCGGTCCGCTTCGTCGGCAATTGGCGGCACGATCAGATGTTCCTCGGCACGCCGCTCGTCGCCGCCGGCGAGGAGGAAGCGTTCTGGACCGCGACGATCGCCGCCCTCGGCGACGCCGGCTGGGCGGCCAATTTCCTCCATCTGCGCGGCCTCGCCGAAGGCGGCGCGGTGCATCGCGGCCTGGCCGGCGCCGCCATCGTCCACCGCGAGGTCCGCGCCTTCCTGGCCAGCGATCTCGATCCGAGCGCTTATTACGAGCAGGCGGTGCGCCCGAAGAAGCGCAAGGAGATTCGCCGCCTGCGCAAGCGCCTCGCCGAGCTCGGGCCGGTCGCGGTCCGAACGCTCGACGACGGCGCCGCTCTCGACTCCTGGTGCGACTCTTATCTCGCGCTCGAGAAAGCGGGCTGGAAGGGCAGGGAAGGAAGCGCGCTCGCCTGCCGGCCCGAAACCGAGCTTTTCTTCCGCGAGGCCCTCGCCGCCGCCTGGGCTGCCGGCCGGCTGCAATTCCTTCGCCTCGACCTCGGCCCGCGCCCGATCGCGATGCTGGTCAACTTCCTCTGCCCGCCGGGCAGCTTCTCGTTCAAGACCGTGTTCGACGAGGATTATGCCCGCTTCTCGCCCGGCGTCCTCATCCAGCTCGAGAATCTCGATATTCTCGCCCGCCCCGACATCGCCTGGATGGACAGCTGCGCAGTCGAGCATCACCCGATGATCGACGGCCTGTGGACCGAGCGCCGCTCCATCGTCCGCCTGACGGTCCCGCTCAAGGGCGCCCACCGCCACGCCGTCTTCACTCTCTGCCGCGCCCTCGAACGGGGCTCGGCGACGTTCAGGAAGCTGTTCAGATGACCCATTTCGACGATTCCGCTTTGGCCGACCTCTCCAAGGCCTATCCCCAGCAGCCGACTTTGCTCAGCCACGGCCTTTGCGATCATCCGCTGCTCGGGCTCGACGCGCTGGCGGAGCTGGCGCAGCGAATCCGGCCGGTCGACGTCGAATATTATCCCGGCGACACGCCGTTCGGGATCGACCCGCTGACCGCGCCGGGCAACGGCCTTTCCGTCCAGGAGACGATCCGCCGGATCGAGCAATGCGGCTCGTGGATGGTGCTCAAGTTCGTCGAGCAGGACCGGCTGTTCGGCGATTTCCTGCTCGAGGCGCTGGCGCCGCTGAACGAAGTCGTCGTCGCGCGCACCGGCGCCATGCTCAAGCATCGCGGCTTCGTCTTCATCAGCTCGCCCGGATCGGTGACTCCGCTTCATTTCGATCCGGAGCACAATATCCTGCTCCAGGTCCGCGGCACCAAGACGATGACGATCTTCCCGCCCGACGACGATCATGTCGTGCCGCCCGAGGAGCATGAGCGCTTCCACGGCGGCGGCCACCGCAACCTGCCCTGGCGCGACGATTTCGCCGGCCGCGGCCGCGATTTCGATCTCGGCCCGGGCGATGCGGTCCACGTCCCCTTCATGGCGCCGCATCTGGTCCGCAACGGCCCCGCCGTCTCGGTTTCCTTCTCGATCACCTGGCGCTCGGAATGGAGCTATCGCGAGGAATATGCCCACGACATGAACCGCCTGCTGCGCCGCGCCGGCCTCAGCCCGGCCCGCCCCAAGCGCTTCCCCCACCAGAACCACCTCAAGTCGCTCGGCTACCGGGCCATCGACAAGGCGCGGCGAGTCACCGGGCTGGGGCGGTAGCCGCCCGCTCGGCGCGCGGCCCGTCGCCGCCGAACGCGTCACCGAAGAAGCTGCCGCGATACCAGAGCGGCGCCTCCGCCCCGTCGGCGATCTCGCGCGCGATCAGATAGTTGAGCCGGGCGAAGCGCGCCCCGGCCGCCCAGTTGAACGGCTGGCCGAGATCGTCGCCGGGGCTGTGATATCGCTCGTCGAGGAAGGCGGTGAAGCGTTCGCGCCCGCCATTGGCGAAGCCGGTCATCAGGAAGACCGAGGGCACGCCCTGCTGGACGAAGCGGTAATGGTCGGAGCGGGTGAACAGCCCCTGCTCGGGCAGCGGATCTGGCGCCACGGCGACGCCCATCCGCGCCGCGGCCCGCTTCACGATCGGGCCCAGGGTCGAATGCTCGGCGCCGAAGGCGGTGACGTCGGTGAAATCGTAGGTCAGGATCGGCATGTCGAGATTGACGACGGCGATCACGCGCCCCGCCGTCGCCGGATTATGGGCGAGATAGCTCGCGCCGAGCAGGCCGATCTCCTCGGCGGTCACCGCGGCGAACAGGATCGGGCGGCGCGGCCGGTTGCCCGGCCGGCTCATCGCCCGCGCCACCTCGATCAGCGTCGCGATGCCGGTGGCGTTGTCCATCGCGCCGTTGTTGATCCGGTCGGCTCCCGGCGAATCATTCGGGCCGTCCGGGCGGACGCCGAGCCCGTCGAGATGGGCCATCAGCAGCACATGGTCGTTCGCCAGCGCCGGGTCGGTCCCGGGCAGCACCGCGAGCACGTTGGCGCTGGCGAGGCGCTCGCTGCTGGCGCGCTGCTCGGCGCGGACGCTGGCGCCGAGGTCGAAGCCGAGCGGCCTGCCGCCCCGGTCCGCCGCCCGGAACGCCGGCGCCAGCCGCGCCGCCGGGAACATCGCGACGGCGGTCGCGCGGTCGACCGAGGCGATGAAGCGCAAGCCCGGCGCCTCGCTGAACGGCGCGCCGTCGGGGCCGATCCAGGTCGTGCCCGGCCGCGTCGCCGCCGCCGGGCGCCGGCGCCGCGAAGGCGCGCGGATCTCGATCATGCCGATTGCGCCGCGCAGCGCCGCCATGCGCCGCTTGGCCGAGCTCAGATGGGCGCCGACGTCGCTCGCAATGCCGTCCGGATAGCCGGCGAGCACGACCACGATCCGGCCGCGCGCGTCGAGGCCGTCATAGTCGCGAAAGCCGTGCGCCGGCATGTCGAGCCCGTAGCCCGCGAACAACGCCGGCGCCGCGAGGCTCGCCGCCGCCGGCATCGGCCGGAACGAGACGTCGGCGTTCTGAGCGAAGCGGCGTCCGCCGACGAACAAAGCGGGGACGCCGGTCAGCCGATAGCGCAGGAATTCGATCCGCTGCAGCCAGCGCCCGTCCGCCAAAGCGGGCCGCAGCCCGAGCGCCTCGAACTGGTCGGCGACGTAGCGCGACGCTATGCCGTAGCCGCGGCTGCCGGTATCGCGGCCCTCGAGCCGGTCGTCGGCGAGAAAGGCGACATGGGCGCGAAAGGCGTCGGCGCTGAATTCGGGCGCGGGCGATTGCGCGGCGGCCGGGGCCGGCATGGAGAGAGCGGCCAGGCCGGCCAGCAACGCCCTGAATCGCATGAAAAATGCCTCGCATGCAGAAAATCGTGCCGCTCGCCTAATGCACCGGAAATCCGCTGGCAATGACGGCGCTTGCTGAACGGCGGCCGACGGCCTCAGTCAGCTCCTGTTCAACTCATCTATGGAATAGAACGGCTCGTCGCAGCGACAGATTGCGGCCAAGGGAGTAGAAGTGATGTTGGTCCAGTTGTTCGGTCAGAAGCCCCGCCCGCACGATCCCGCGCGCCGGGGCTATCATGTCGTCTACCGCGAGAGCGAGGCGAACCACTGCCCGGGCTGCGGCCGGTCGCATTGGTATGTCGGGCGGCTGTCGGCGGAATGCGCCTTCTGCGGCACCGCGCTCCCGCTCGCCGAGACGATGACGATGGGCGCCGGCCTGTTCCGCAGCCGCGGCCGCGCCCTCGCCGATTTCGCCGCCGCGGCCTGATCAGGATTTGGAGACGATCGGCCGGTCGTCGCGAAGCGCGGCGCCGGCCAGCCAGGCGTTGAGCCGGACGAGCGGCAGCGGCTCGGCGAATTCGATGCCGGCATGATCGCCCGCGCACCAGCGCACCGTCCCGCCCGGGCGCGCGTCCAGCCCCTTGACGGTGACTCGAACCCGGTCGCCGACGCAAAGCACGTCCTCGGCGAACAGCTTCATACCGCCGGTCGAGATGTCGCGGATGCGCGCCGCGATGCACAGGCCGCCGACCTCGATCCGGGCATAAGCGTCGACCTCGACCCTGGGCAGCGTCCGGCGGCCGCCGCTCGCCAGGATCGTGTCGAGCTCGACCGGATCGGCGCAGCGCAGTTCGGCCCGGCTCCCGCCCAGCTTGACCAGAGTCCCGGCGATCGTTTCGCGGCCGATTTCGAGCACGGCGGCCTCGTCCGCCTCGAACGGCACGTCGATATCGAGCGTCGCGGTGCGGTCGGAGATGGCGCGTACCAGGCACAGGCTCTGCCCCGCGCCGGTGACGAGCTTGCCCAGCCGAAAGGTGGTGACGACGCGCGACGGCGCCTCGGCGGGCGCGAGGGATGAAACCTGCTGTTCCTGTCGGTGGTGATGGGCGCGATACATGCCGCGGTTGATACGGCCATGATGGTTTACAAAGCATTAGCCATATCGCGCGTTCGGCGGCGCGGCAGGGCTCACTCGGCCGCCCGATCCTCCAGCCCATCCTCGTCCGGCTTGCGAAGCACCCGGACGTCGCTCATCGCTCCCAATTTGGCGCGGGCGCGGGCAAGATCGACATCCTGCTGAAGGTTCAGCCAGAGCTCGGGGTCGGTGCCGAGCGCCGTCGCCAGCTTCAGCGCCATCTCGGCCGTCACGGCGCGCTTCTCGTTGACGATCTCGTTGATCGTCAGCCGCGACACACCCGTCGCGGTGGCGAGCGCCTCCTGGCTGATCCCGAGCTCCTCCACGATCTTCTGGCGAAGGACACTGCCGGGCGACACGACCAAGAACGGTCCGGTGCTCATTCGGGCCTCACATAGATACCAGCCGCATCCCTAACGGGCCGATGTCCTCGAACCAGTCGAAGGTAATTGCCCAGCGGGGCGTGATCCGCACGGCCGAGCGACCGTCCGGCATCGAAAAAGGTTTGCCGGCCACCCAGTGCGACATGGGACTGCGCGAGCGCGTCAAAATGGTCAGCGCGAGCAGGATGACGACGCAATCCTCCGACGAGACGCCTCGGGCGCGGCCAGTCTCGTATATGTCTTTCAGTCTTTCGTCCTCGAACCAGGCCATCGCGGCCTCCTGTTTCCGTGTTTCGGCATCGGCTGCGCGCGAGTGGCGCGCCGGCGTCGGACCGGTTGGGAGGCACTTTTTTCTTGAAGGAAGCCGCGGCCAGGGATGGGCGAGCGAAAATGGCGGAAGCGGCAATGCAGAGCGAAGCGATCGGGGCCGATGCCGGCCGGCCGCGGCCCGGCTCAGGGATGTCGTATTTGGTCAGACGCTCCAAACAGGCGAGCGCGGCTCGAATGAGGGCGCGGATCCGGCGGCTCCGCGAGAATGAACCGGCAAAGGTTTTGCAGGGCGCCGTTCGGGAGCATGGATTAAGTCGTCGCCAACCCCACTGACCCAGGTCCTGGTGGCCTGAGCCTTGGCCCAGAAGGGCGGCCATGGCGCGTCGGAGGAAACCCACATTTGCGCTTGTAATCCCAGGCATTACAAAAGTCAAGAGCGGATCGATGTTGTCCGCCTTGCCCTCTTGGCTCCCCCTGCTATAGACGCCGCCTTGCCGTGGCCCGCGGGCGTGGCGGAACTGGTAGACGCGCCAGGTTTAGGTCCTGGTATCGAAAGATGTGGGGGTTCGAGTCCCTTCGCCCGCACCAGCGCCGCCGCCCGGCACAAAAGCCGCACCGCTTGCTGAAGATTTGAAGGTTTGATCCCATCATGCAGACTGTCGAGACGTTGAACGAGGGGCTGAAGCGCGCCTACCGGATCACCATTCCCGCCAAGGACATCGATGCCCTGGTCGACAAGGAGCTGAAGTCGATCGCGCCGCAGGTGCGCATGCCCGGCTTCCGCCCCGGCAAGGTCCCGGCCAACCTGATCCGCAAGATGCACGGCGAGTCGCTGCAGGCGCAGGCGCTGCAGACCGCGGTCCAGGACGGCGTCCAGCAGCTGATGAGCGAGCAGAAGCTGCGTCCGGCGATGCAGCCCGCGGTCGCGCTCGAGGAAGGGGGGCAAGGCAAGGACGCGGTCGTCACCGTCGAGGTCGAGACCTTGCCCGACGTTCCCGAGGCGAAGATCGAGGGCCTGCGCATCGAGCGGTTCAACGTCCCGGCTTCCGAAGCGGCGGTCGACGCCGCCGTCGCCCGCCTCGCCGAGGGCCAGAAGAGCTACGATCCCGCCCCCGCCAAACGCAAAGCGGAGAAGGGCGATCTCGTCATCATGGATTTCGAGGGCAAGGTTGACGGCGAGCCGTTCGAGGGCGGCAAGGGCGAAGGCATGTCGCTCGAGCTCGGCTCGGGCCGGCTGATCCCGGGCTTCGAGGACCAGCTGGTCGGCGCCAAAGCGAACGACCAGATCGAGGTCAAGGTGACCTTCCCGGCCGATTACAATGTCGATTACCTCAAAGGCCGCGACGCGACCTTCGACGTCCTCGTCAACGAGGTCCAGGTGCCCAGGAAGATGGCCGCCGACGACGAGTTCGCCAAGGCGATGGGCCTCGAAGGCATCGACCAGCTCCGGGGCCTGTTGAAGGCGCAGGTCGAGCAGGAGCTGAACGGCCTCACCCGCACCCATATGAAGCGCCAGCTGCTCGACCAGCTCGCCGCC
>Ga0190265_10000914_pt1 | contig 19352 bp, 20 predicted proteins | sample Popmic124T_FD_133135 | JGI IMG/M metagenome (GOLD analysis project Ga0190265, IMG submission 133135) | Populus adjacent soil microbial communities from riparian zone of Indian Creek, Utah, USA - 124 T | ecosystem: Environmental > Terrestrial > Soil > Riparian zone | place: USA: Utah | collected...
GAGAGGAAGCTGCTGGCATGAGCGGGATCCTGACCTACGCGCTCCACTACGAGGGCGCCTTCAACAAGAACTCGCTGGGCGCGGTCTCCGAGGGCGCGAAGCTCTCCAGGGAGATCGGCGGCGACGCCGCCGTCGTGGTCGTCGGCGGCGACGACCTGACCGACGACCTCTGTGCGTCGCTGGGCAACTACGGCGCGACGAAGGTCTACCGCGTCAGGGGCCCCGAGGGCCTCGGGGCCCCGGTCGTCGACGCGATGGCCAAGGTCATCCAGGACAACGGCTACTCCTACGCGCTGTTCGGTGGCGGACTGCTCGGCTTCGAGATCGGCGCCGGCCTGACCGCGCGGCTGAACGCCGGCGTGACGATGGAGGTCACCGCCGTCAAGGCGCAGGACGGCAAGCTCGTCGCCGAGCGGCCGATCCTCCAGGACTCGGCGATCGTCGACGTCGACTACGTCGGCGAGCCGGGCATCATCATCGGCCGCCTCAACGCCTTCGACGTCGTCGAGAGCGGCGGGGGCGCGGCCGAGGTCGTCGACGTCGACGTGGCGTTCGAGGAGCACTCCGGCAAGGCCGTGATGGTCCAGCGCGGCGAGCAGCGCGGCGCCGACGTGAACATCGAGGACGCCGAGCTGCTCGTGGCCGGCGGTCGCGGTCTCGGCAAGGCCGAGGGCTTCCAGCTCTGCGAGGACCTCGCGGGCGCGCTCGGCGGAGCGGTCGCGGCGACCCGCGCGGTCGTCGACGCCGGTTGGTACCCCTACGCGGCGCAGATCGGCCAGACGGGCAAGACCGTCGCGCCGAAGCTCTACCTCGCGGCCGGCATCTCGGGCGCGATCCAGCACAAGGTCGGAATGCAGTCCTCGGAGAACATCGTGGCGATCAACAAGGACGCGAACGCCCCGATCTTCGAGTTCTGCGACCTCGGCATCGTCGGCGACCTCAACGCGATCCTGCCGAAGCTCACAGAGGCGGTCAAGGCGAAGAAGGGCGGCTGATCATGGCTTCCGGCACCTCGAATGGGAGGGTCGCCCCGGCGGCCTTCCCACCTCCCGTCGACTCTCCCGACGAGTTCGTCAAGCGCGGGCTCGACGCCGAGGACGAGCTGATCGAGATCGGCGTCGCGATCGTCGGCGGCGGCACGGCCGGGCTGGCTTGCGCCAACCGGCTGCTCCAGCTGCTGGCGGACGACCCCGAGACGATGGAGAGCCTCGGCGAGGTGCCGGTCGCGGTGATCGAGAAGGCGAAGACCTGCGGCGGGCACAACCTGTCCGGCGCGGTCGTTCGCCCCGAGCCGCTGCAACGCCTCTTCCCCGACCTGACGCGCGAGGACTGGCGCAAGGAGGGCTTCGCCTTCGGCGAGGTCGAGAAGGAGGCGGTCTACATGACGCCGACCTCCAAGCGGGCGCTGCGGATCCCGACCCCGCCGCCGTTCAAGAACCACGGCAACGAGGTCATCTCCGTCTCCGCGTTGGCCCGCTACCAGCAGCGGATCGCCGAGGAGAACGGCGCCTACCTGCTGACCGAGACGGCGGCGACCCAGCTGATCGTCGAGGACGGCAAGGTCGTGGGCGTCCGCTCCGGCGACAAGGGTCGCGGCAAGGACGGCGAGCCGCTCGGGAACTTCGAGCCCGGTACCGACATCAAGGCCAAGGCGACGGTGCTCGCCGAGGGCTGCTGGGGCCATCTGACCGGCCCGGCGATCCGCGAGTTCGACCTCGGCGACGGCCGTGAGCCCCAGACATGGGAGCTCGGCGTCAAGGAGGTCTGGAAGGTCCCGAAGCCGCTCGACCGGCTGATCCACACCGTCGGCCCATGGCCGGTCAGCACGTCGGCGAAGTACGGCCAGACGGGCGGCACCTGGCTCTATCCGATGAAGGACGAGAAGACCGGCGACGATCTGGTCTCGATCGGCTTCGTGATCGATCTCGAGTACGCGGATGCGACGACCTCGTGCCACGACCTCCTGCAGCTGTTCAAGACCCATCCGCTCGTCAAGGGGATCCTCGAGGGCGGCGAGCGCGTCGGCTGGGGCGCCAAGGCGCTCCCCGGCGGCGGCTACTGGTCGATGCCGAAGCTGACGATGCCCGGTGCCGTGATCGTCGGCGACGCCGGCGGGATGGTCGACACCGCCGCGCTGAAGGGCGTCCACCACAGCATCAACTCGGGCATCCTCGCCGCCGAGGCGATCTACGAGTCGCTCAAGCAGGGTAGCGACGACTTCTCCCCATACGAGCAGGCGATCGAGGAGTCGGTCACCGGCAAGGAGCTGTGGGAGGTCCGCAACACCCGCCAGCCGTTCTCGAAGGGCTACTTCCTCGGCGGCGCGCTCGTCAACCTGATGATCGCGACCAAGGGCAAGATCCCGATGCGGCTTCCATGGCACCGCCAGGACGAGAAGCCGATGTTCATCGGCAAGACGTCCGAGAAGTACCCGAAGCCGGACGGCAAGTACATCTTCGACAAGCTTTCGAGCGTCTTCATCACCGGCAACGCGACCCGCGACGACGCGCCCAACCACATTCGCGTCCAGCAGAACGTCCCGCGCGAGATCGCCGAGACCTGGAAGTGGATGTGCCCGGCCGGCGTGTACGAGATCCCCGACGATGCACCCGAGGAGGGCAACGTCGACGTGATCGTCAATTACACGAACTGCGTCCAGTGCGGCGCGATCACCGCGAAGGGCGGACGGCTTACGACGCCGGAGGGCGGCGATGGCCCGCTCTACCAGAACACCTGACGGTCGATAGCGTCCGGCTATCGCGCCGAGCCGCCGTCATCAGAGTCAGCACGCCCGTCGCGCCTCGGTGGTCGGCGGGGGATCCTTCGGCACCGCCGTCGCGCTGCTGCTCGAGCGGGCCGGGGTCCGCACGACCCTGCTGTGCCGCACCGAGGAGCAGTCGCGCGCGCTGGGCGAGGCGCGCGAGAACAGGCGCTACCTGCCGGGCGTCGAGCTGCCGGCGGCGCTGAAGGTGCGCGCCTTCGGTGCGCGCGACGATCAGTTCCGCCGCCCCGATCTCGTCTTTCTCGCGGTCCCGTCGAAGGGGCTGGGCGAGGCGCTGACCGAGATCGAGCGGCTTGGCGTCTCGGGACAGGCTGGGATGGTGTCGCTGGCGAAGGGGCTCGTCCCTCCGGACGGGATGCCGCCGACGGCGGCGCTCGAGCGGGCCTTCGGCGCGGAGCGGACGGCGTGCGTCGGCGGGCCGGCACACGCGCGTGAGATGGTCGAGACGGGCGCCGGCCTCGTCTGCGCCTCGCATTCCGAGCAGCTCGCGGTCCGCGTGTCGGAGCTCTTCCAGCGCGCCGGGGTCGTCTGCGAGGCGTCCAACGACCCGGTCGGCGTGGAGCTCGCCGGCGTCGCCAAGAACGCCGCCGCGGTCGCCGTCGGGGCGACCCGCTCGCAGGGCCTCAACGCGGCCGGCATGGCGGCCGCCGACATCTTCCTGGAGGTGCTGGCGCTCGCCGAGCTGTGGGGTGGGTCGGCGCGCACCTTCGTCGGCCGCGGGGGGACTGGGGACCTCGTCGCGACCGCCCTGGCTCCCACCTCGCGCAACCGCAGCGCCGGCGAGCTGCTCGCCGCGGGCACCCCAGCCGCGGAGATTCCCGTTCGGCTCGGCCAGGCCGTCGAGGCGCTCGAGACGGTGCGACTGCTCGCGCGGGCGATCGAGCGCGCCGGGCTCGAGGCTCCGGTCACCTCCGCGCTGGCGCGGCTGATCGACGGCGACCTTCCGCTCGACGACTGGATCGCGCTGGTTCGCGCCAAGCAGCCGCCGCCCGCGCGCTTCGGCCGTCCGCGCACCTGGTGGGCGCGGATGCGCGACCGGCTGTCCGGCCACGGCGACGGGACGGGAAGCGGTCGCGTACCGCTAAGCTAGTTCGTCGCCGATGAAGACCGACATCCATCCCAACTACGTCGAGGCCCACGTCCGCTGCACGTGCGGCAACGACTTCACGACTCGCTCCACCAAGCCCGACCTGCACGTCGAGGTCTGCTCGAACTGCCACCCGTTCTACACGGGCAAGCAGAAGCTGATCGACACCGGCGGCCGTGTCGAGCGCTTCCGCCGCCGCCAGGCGCGCGGCCGCGCCGGCGCCGCCTGACGGTCCGACCGCAACTCGGCGCGGGGCCGGCTGTTTGATCAGCCCATGACCAGTCGCGTCTCGATCGTCCTCGCAGCGGCCGTCGCCGCGCTCGCCTCGCTCGCGTGGCCGAGCGAGGACGACTTCGCCGCCGCGCCGACCGCGACGCACGCCTCGGCCGAGCTGATCGAGTGCACGCGCGGCAAGCGCGAGTCGGCCCGCCGCGCCGTGTTCCGCGGCGAGATGATCCAGATCGAGGCCGGGCTGCGCATGACGATGCGCATCCATCTCCGTGAGAAGGTCGGATCGAATCGCTGGAGGGCGGCCTGGGCGCCTGGGATCAACCTTCCGCGCGAGGCGCGTCCGGGCATCACCCGCTTCGCCTACCGTCAGCGCGTGCTGGCCCTCAAGAAGGGCACCTCGTATCGGGTCGAGATCGTCTTCCGCTGGTACGCCGCCGACGGCACGGAGGTTCGGCGCGAGGTCGAGCGCTCGCCGATCTGCCGCCAGCCCGGAAAGCTGCCCAATCTCAGGATCCGCAACGCGGTCGACGTCGCCGCAGGGCCGACGGCGGACACGCGGCGCTACATCGTCCGGGTCGGCAATACCGGCAGCGTGGTGGCCCAGAGGGTCGACCTCAGCCTGCTCGTCGACGGGGCGGAGGTGGACACTCGCAGGATCGGCAGGCTCGAGGCGAGCCAACGGCGGGAGGTCGGCTTCGTCGGCCCCGGATGCAGCGGGAGCGTCGTCGCACGCATCGATCCCGAGGACCTGATCCCGGAGATCGCCGAGCGGGACAACGCGATCGAGACGCCCTGCGCCGAGCTGGTGCCACGGTGAGCCTTCGCTGAGCGGCTTGCAGCGGCCGTTACGATCCTCCAGGTGAGCGCCGAGCCACAGCCCGTGGCCTCGAACGGCGCCGTTTCCACGGGGAACGGCCAGCTCGAGGCCCCACGCGACCTGCCCGTCGGGGGTCAGGCCGTGCTCGAGGGCGTGATGATGCGCGGCGTCTCGACCTGGGCGGTGGCCGTGCGCAAGCCGACGTCCGAGCAGCTCGAGGCCGGCGAGCTGAACCCGACCGAGGGGGCCAAGGGCGAGATCGACGTCGTGACCGAGCCGCTGGTCTCCTACGCCAAGACCCATCGCTGGGCGCGCCTGCCCGTCCTGCGCGGGATGGTCGCCCTCTACGAGTCGCTGAAGATCGGGTTCAAGGCGCTCGGCATCTCGGCCAACGCCCAGTTGCCGCCGAACGAGCAGGGCGACGACCAGGAGATCGGCGGCGCCGCCTGGGCCGGCACGATCGCCTTCGCACTGGTGTTCGCGGTCGGCCTGTTCTTCCTGCTGCCGGCGTTCGCCACGAACCTCTTCAAGGACTCGATCCCCAACTCGGTCGTCTTCGTGGTGATCGAGAAGCTGGTGCGGATCTCGATCTTCCTGCTCTACCTCTGGTTGATCTCGCGCATGCGCGACCTCCAACGCGTCTTCCAGTACCACGGCGCCGAGCACAAGACGATCTCCTGCTACGAGGCGGGGCTCGACCTGACACCCGAGAACGCTCAGCGCTTCTCGCGCCTGCACCCGCGCTGTGGCACCAGCTTCCTGCTGATCGTGATGATCGTCGCCATCTTCGTCTTCGCGCCGCTGGGCAAGCTCGACTGGCAGTGGCTGCTGATCTCACGCGTGGTGGGGATTCCGATCGTCGCCGGCCTCGCGTTCGAGGTCATCAAGTGGTTCGGCCGCAACCGCACCAAGCGCTGGGCGCGCATCCTGATGTGGCCTGGCCTCAAGCTCCAGCTCCTGACGACTCGTGAGCCGGATCTTGCCCAGCTCGCCGTCGCGATCGCCGCGCTCGAGGCGGTGCTGGCGTTCGAGAACCCCGCCGAGGTGACCGAGGCGGAGCGGACCGTGATGGAGGTCGGGGCGTAGCGACGCCGTACCCTTCGCCTGTGATCCAGAAGCTGGTCGAGCAGATCGAGAGCCGCTTCGGCGAGCTGTCGGACCGCATGTCGGACCCCGAGGTGATCGGGGATCGCGAGCGCTATGCCGAGGTCGGACGGGCGTACAGCGCGCTGGAGCCGGCGGCTGCGCTGGCGCGCGAGTGGCGAATCGCGTCCTCGGACGTCGCGGGGGCGCGCGAGATGCTCTCCGAGGACGGCGAGGATCCGGAGATTCGCGCGATGCTGGATGCGGCCGAGGAGCGCCTCGGGGCGCTCGACGAGGAGATCAGGCTGGCGATGGTCGAGCCCGATCCCAACGACGACAAGAACGTGATCGTCGAGGTGCGCGGTGGGACCGGCGGCGAGGAGGCCGGCCTGTTCGCCGGCGACCTCTACCGAATGCTGATCCGCTACGCCGAGCGGCTCGGCTTCACGCCGGAGACGATGAACCTCGCAGAGGGTGACTACACCTTCGCGATCAAGGGCCAGGGGGCCTACAGCGTCTTCAAGCACGAGGGAGGCACCCATCGCGTCCAGCGGGTGCCCGAGACCGAGTCGCAAGGGCGCATCCACACCTCGACCGCGACGGTGGCCGTGCTGCCCGAGGTGGAGGACGTCGAGGTCCAGATCGACCAGGGCGATCTCCAGATCGACGTCTACCGCTCCTCGGGCCCCGGCGGTCAGTCGGTCAACACCACCGACTCGGCCGTGCGGATCACCCACAAGCCGACCGGCGTGGTCGTATCGATGCAGGACGAGAAGTCGCAGCTCCAGAACCGCGAGCGCGCGATGCGCGTGCTGCGCGCCCGCCTCTACGAGCGTGAGCTGGCCGCGCAGCAGGCGGAGCTGGCGGAGAGCCGCCGCTCGCAGGTCGGGACCGGTGAGCGGTCGGAGAAGATCCGCACCTACAACTTTCCGCAGGATCGCGTCACCGACCACCGCGTGAAGCTGACCAAGGGCGAGGTGCAGCGGGTCCTCGCCGGCGAGCTCGACGATTTCACCGCCGCGCTCGAGTCCGAGGAGAAGCGCCAGCGACTCGAGGCCAGCTCGCTCGTCGAGAGCTGACGGTGTCGGCGGGCCGGCCGAAACCGCGATCCACTCCGCATGCGGTTGCCGAACGCGGTCTCGGGCTCGAGGTGGGCACGATGGTCGCGCGCGACGCCGTCGGGGCGGCCGTCGACGCGCTCACGGCGGCCGGCTGCGACACGCCGCGCCTCGACGCGGAGGTGCTCGTCGCCGACGCGCTGGGCGTCGACCGAGGCGTGCTGACGGCCGACCCGGGGCGTGCCGTGCCGCCCGCGGCGGCACGCGAGATCGGCGAGCGGATTCGCCGCCGGGTGACGCGGGAGCCGGTCGCATACATCCTCGGGCGGCGGGGGTTCCGCCGGATCGAGCTCGCCGTCGACCCGCGGGTGCTGATCCCGCGGCCGGAGACCGAGCTGCTGGTCGAGGTCGCGCTCGAGCTGCCGGCGGGCGCCGCCGTGCACGAGGTCGGCACCGGCAGCGGCGCGGTCGCGCTGGCGCTGCTCGAGGAGCGGCCGGACCTGCGCGTCACCGCCTCGGACCTCTCGGCCGACGCCGTCGCGGTCGCGCGGGCCAACGCCGAACGGCTCGGCCTGCCGCTCGAGCCGTTCGTCGCCGACGGCCTGCCGGCGGCAGGCGAGCTGGGCCACGGCGCCGACCTGGTCGTCGCCAACCTGCCGTACGTGACCGACGAGGAGTGGGGGACGCTCGCCCCGGAGATCGTCCGCTACGAGCCGCGCGGCGCGCTCACGTCCGGGGCCGACGGCCTCGACGCGATCCGCGCGCTCGTGGCCCAGGCGCCCGTCGGGACGCGGCTCGCGCTCGAGCACGGCTCCCAGCAGGGCGAGGCGGTGCGCGGTCTGCTCGGCGACGCCGAGACGCGTCGCGACCTCGCGGGTCACGAGCGCGTGACCGTGGGGGTCGCCCGGTGAGCATGCGAGTGCGCCGGGGCCGACGGCCGGGTGGAGGTAGTCGATGAGCGCCGAGCCGGTCGCCCTCTCCGCCGCGGCGGTCGCTGGCTTCGAGCGGGCCATCGCGGACGGTGGCGTCGCGATCTTCCCCGCTGACACGGTCTACGGGCTCGCCGCCGACCCCGAGCGGCCGGCCGCCGCTCGCCGGCTGAGCGGGATCAAGCGACGCGATCCCGCCCAGCCGAGCGCGGTCATGTTCTTCGCGCTCGCGCCGGCGCTCGCCGCGCTGCCGGACCTGGGCCCGCGCACCCGGGCGGCGTTCGAGCGGCTGCTGCCCGGCCCGCTGACCCTGGTCGTCGCCAACCCGTCCGGCCGCTTTCCGCTCGCCTGTGGCGCCGACCGGAGCCGCCTCGGCGTGCGCGGGCCCGCGCTGGAAGGTCCGCTGGCGCGGCTGACGGCCGTCGGTCGCCCCGTGTTGCAGTCGAGCGCCAACTTCCACGGCGGGCCCGACCCGCGCCGCGTCGCCGACGTCCCGGCCGAGATCCGTGCCGCCGCCGACCTCGCTCTCGACGGTGGCGAGCTGCCCGGCGTCGCCTCGACCGTCGTCGACCTCTCGCGCTACGACGACAGCGGCGACTACGCGGTCCTGCGCGAGGGCGCCGTCCCGGCGGCGGCGCTCGCGGAGCAGCTCGCCCGCGTCCGCGCGAACGATCGTTGGGGCCATGGCCCCAACGATCGTTCGCGCGGTTCCGAGGAAGCCCGCTAAGAGGAGAAATCGGGGTGTCGGCGGGTGACCCGCAAACACGCGCTGGTACCGTGGCCGGCGTGACCGATTTGAGCCCCGACTACTTCGCCAAGCCAGTCTCCGAGGTCGATCCCGAGATCGCCCAGGTGCTCGAGGACGAGCTCCGCCGTCAGGAGACGACGCTCGAGATGATCGCCTCCGAGAACTTCGCCCCGCAGGCGGTCCTCGACTGCCAGGGCTCGGTGCTGACCAACAAGTACGCCGAGGGCTACCCGGGCAAGCGCTACTACGGCGGCTGCGAGTACGTCGACGTCGCCGAGGAGCTGGCGATCGCTCGCGCCAAGCAGGTCTTCGGCGCGGAGCACGTCAACGTCCAGCCGCACGCCGGCGCCCAGGCCAACGCCGCCGCGTTCCACGCGCTCTTGCAGGCCGGCGATCGCATCCTCGGCATGAAGCTCGATCACGGCGGCCATCTGACGCACGGGATGAAGATCAACTTCTCCGGACGCCTCTACGACATCGTCGCCTACGGCGTGTCGGACAGGGACTCGCGCGTCGACATGGACGTGCTCGACCGGCTCGCGCAGGAGTTCCGCCCGAAGCTGATCCTCGCCGGCTGGTCGGCGTATCCGCGTCAGCTCGACTTCGCCCGCTTCCGCGAGATCGCCGATTCGATCGGCGCCTACCTGATGGTCGACATGGCGCACTTCGCCGGCCTCGTCGCAGCGGGCGAGCACCCCAGCCCGGTGCCCTACGCCGACGTCGTCACGACCACCGTCCACAAGACGCTCGGCGGCCCGCGCTCGGGAATGATCCTGGCCCGCGAGGAGCACGCCAAGAAGATCGACTCGGCCGTCTTCCCCGGCCAGCAGGGCGGACCGCTGATGCACGTCGTCGCCGCCAAGGCGGTCGCGATGAAGATCGCCCAGTCGGAGCTGTTCCGCGAGCGTCAGCGGCGCACGCGCGCCGGCGCGGCGGCGATCGCCCAGGAGCTGATCGCGGCCGGCATCGACGTCCTCACCGGTGGCACCGACGTCCACCTCGTGCTGGTCGACCTGCGCGACTCCGAGCTCGACGGCCAGCAGGGCGAGGACCGGCTGCACGACATCGGCATCACCGTGAACCGCAATTCCGTTCCCAACGATCCGCGACCGCCGGCCGTCTCCTCCGGGTTGCGGATCGGCACCCCGGCGCTAGCCACGCGCGGCTTTCAGGTCGCCGACTTCCACGAGGTCGGCAAGATCATCGCCAGCGCGCTGAGCGAGGACTTCACCGACGCGCTGCGCGCCGAGCTGACGGAGCGGGCCCGCACGCTCACAGAGCGCTACCCGCTCTACCCGGAGATTCCCGCCGCGGTGCTCGCCGGATCCCGCCCCGGCTAGCGGCGCCACGCGGTCGTAGGACCGACCCGCTGCCCGCCTGCGCCTTGGGCTGGTGAAACCGGCCGCCACGGACTAGCCTTGACCGCATGGCGGAGGCGGCACCCAGGCTCGACATCGAGCAGGCGAAGCGCGACATCGAGCGGGCAATCCGCAACCGCCCGAGGCTGCGCGGGGTGACCCACCAGTGGGCGTTCTTCATCTCGCTCGTGCTGGGCGTGGTGCTGGTCGTGACCGCGCCACCCGGCCGCGGCACGCTCGCGGCCGCCGTCTACGCCGCGTGCGTGACGCTGCTGTTCGGCGCCAGCGCGCTCTATCACCGCGTCACGTGGCGCACCGACAGCGCGCGCCGCTGGATGCGCCGCCTCGACCACTCGGCGATCTTCCTGCTGATCGCCGGCACCTACACGCCCTTCGCGCTCCTGGTCCTGCACGGCTCGCTCGCCGACGTCGTGCTCGCCGTGATCTGGAGCGGCGCCGTCGGCGGGATCCTGCTCAAGCTGCTCTGGATCGACGCGCCGAAGTGGCTGGCCGCCGTGATCTACGTCGCCCTCGGCTGGGTCGCGGTCGCCGTCACCCCGGACCTGATCAGCCAGATCGGGGTCACCGCGTCGATCCTCGTCGCGACCGGCGGCGTCCTCTACACGCTCGGCGCCGTGACCTATGCGCTGCGCCGGCCCGATCCGATTCCGGCGGTCTTCGGCTACCACGAGGTCTTCCACGCGCTCGTGATCGTGGCCGCCGCGCTCCAATACGCCGTCATCGCCTTCTGGGTCCTACCCCAGGCCTAGAGCGGCCGCCTGGCGGTGTCATCGCGAACCTCGTGTGCTGGCGCACACCACGGCTCGCTCTTCCTTGCCAGCCGGCCGCTCTAGGCCTGGGGCGATCCTTGTAACGCATTTCGGCTCTTGTGGATGGCGGGTGGTCATGCGAACGTATGTTCGCATGCGATGGGATGCGCTCAGCGTCGAGGAGGAGGCGACACGGCAGCTGCCGGGCTACCGCGAGCCGGCGGCGGTGCGGACCTTCGACGCGCCGGAGGCGATGGACATCCGCTTCTACGAGGTGCGGGCGAAGTCGGCGCTGAATCGCGTTCCCAAGGCGTCGAGGATGCCGTTCCGCTGGACGGTCAATCCCTATCGCGGCTGCACTCACGCCTGTGTCTACTGCCTCGGCGGCGAGACGGAGATCCTGCTGGCGGACGGCGGTCTCAAGCCGCTCGCGGAGCTCCAGCCGGGGGAGCGGATCGTCGGCACCGAGCTGGTCGGAGCGCACCGGCGCTACGTCGTGACCGAGGTCATCGCCCACTGGCGCACGCTGAAGCCGGCCTATCGCGTGACGCTCGCCGACGGCAGCGAGCTGGTGGCGAGCGCCGACCACCGCTTCCTGTCGCGGCGCGGCTGGCGTCAGGTGACCGGCGACGAGCCCGGCGGCCCGCGCCGGCGCTTGAGCGCGAGCGACCAGCTCATGGGGCCCGGCCGCGCGCCCGGGTCGGCGGCGATCGGGAATCCCGTCGGCACCTCGCGCGACCTCTGGGTCGATTCGATCGAGGCGCTGGACGAGGAGCGGGTGCTGTTCGACATCACGACCGGGAGCGGCGACTTCGTCGCGGACGGCGTCGTCAGCCACAACTGCTTCGCCCGTCCCACGCACAAGTACCTCGACCTGTCGCCCGGGCGGGACTTCGAGCGCGAGATAGTGGTCAAGGTCAACGCGCCGGAGGCGCTGCGCGCCCAGCTCGCGCGGCCCTCGTGGAAGCGCGAGCACGTCGCGCTGGGCACCAACACCGACCCGTACCAGTGGGTCGAGGGGCGCTACCGGCTGATGCCCGGCATCTGGGAGGCATTGCGCGACAGCGGCACGCCATGCTCGGTGCTGACCAAGTCGCCGCTGCTGTTGCGCGACACGGCGCTGCTCAAGGAGCTCGCCGACCGCGTCGGCTTCACCGCGAGCCTGTCGGTGCCGACGCTCGACGAGGCGGCGTGGCGCGCCACCGAGCCGCACACACCTCACCCACGGGCGCGGCTCGATGCCGTCGGCGAGCTCAATCGCGCCGGCATTCCGACCGGCATCCTGATCGCGCCGCTGATGCCCGGTGTCAACGACTCGCCACAGCAGGTCGAGAAGATCCTCGAGCTTGCCGCCGAGGCCGGAGCGACGGGAGTCGGCGGCGTCTGCCTCCACCTGCGCGGCGAGGTGCGCGAGATCTTCCTCGACTGGCTGCGCTCCTACCGGCCGGATCTCCTCGAGCGCTACGAGCGGCTCTATGCGCGCGGGGCCTACGCGGCGCCCGCGGAGCGTGAGCGGATCGCGGCGCCGATCCGCGACCATGGGCTGGGCTGGCCGCGTCGCGGGGCCTTCAGGCCCGCGCCGCCCGCCGCCGGCGGGGACGATCCGCAGCCCGAGCAGCCGTCGCTCTTCTAGTCACGCGCGACGACGTCGAACTCGCCGGTCTCGACCTCCCGCTCGATCTCGTCCTCGATCTCGCTCTGGCTGAGCGTGGCGTCACGGCGCAGTTGCCGCTCGCGGAAGCGGCGGAACTTGAGGATCTCGAGGACGAAGACGAGATAGACGCTGGCCGCCAGGGCGATCGTCCCGAATACGGCGAGCAGCGCGACCCAGCCGGCGTTGAAGCTGCCGTCGTCGTCCGAGTACGGGATGAAGCGCATCGCGAGGGCCAGGGCGGCCAAGGAGAGCGTCCATGCGTAGAGGTAGAGGACCGTTCGTCGTTGCGAGAAGCCGATCGCGGCGAAGCGGTGGTGGAAGTGCCACGTGTCGGCGGAGTACACCGGTCGGCGGTACTTGATCCGCTTCGCGACGACGAAGGTGGCGTCGGCGGCCGGCACCGCGAGGATCACCAGCGGGAAGAACAGCGCGACGACCGCGGCGGTCTTGAGCACGCCCTGGATCGCCACGCAGGCGAGCAGCAGCCCGAGCAGGTTGGAGCCGGAGTCGCCCATGAAGACCGACGCCGGGTGGAAGTTGTGGCGCAGGAAGCCGACCGCCGCGCCTGCCGTCGCGGCCGCGAGGATGCCGGCGTCGACGCGGTCGAGCGAGAGCGCGATCACCGCGAACGTCGCCGCGGCGATCGTGCATACGCCGGCGGCCAGGCCGTCGACCCCGTCGGTGAAGTTGACGACGTTCATCACGGCGACGATCCCGACCAGCGTCAGCGGGTAGCTCCAGTCGCCGAGCTCGAACGGGTCGATGAACGGCAGCGTGATGTTCTCGACGCGGACGTCGCAGGTGACCGGGATCAGCGCCGCGGCGAACTGGCCGAGGAACTTGACGACCGGGTGGAGGCCGCCCGGCTTCGCGTCGTCGACCGCGCCGACGAGCGTTATCGCCGCGGCGCCCGCGAGGATGCCGCGCGTCGACTGTGCGGCCGGCAGGAACAGCGCGCCCGCCAGCACGACGCCGGCGAGGATCGCCAAGCCGCCGAGGCGCGGCATCGGCGAGTCGTGGAGGTCACGCTCGCGCGGTAGCGCGACGGCTCCGACGCGGTTGGCGAGGCGCGCGGCGAGCGGCGTCAGCAGCACCGCGACCGCCGCCGCCACGAGGAACGCCCAGAGCGCGTCGAGGTCGTTCATCTGTGCGGCAGCCTAGACGCCGTGGGGGCGGACGCCGCGGGTGGCTATGGCGATCCCGTCAACGTCAGGACGAGCGAGCGCGGCCCGCCGTCGTCACGGTGCTCGCAGAGGTAGATGCCCTGCCAGGTCCCGAGGAGAGGGCGGCCCGCACGAATCGGAAGCGTCAACGACGGCCCGAGCAACGATGCCTTGATGTGGGCCGGCATGTCATCGGGACCCTCCAGCGTGTGGCGCCAGTAGGGCGCGTCCTCCGGGACGGCTCGGCTGAACCAGGCCTCGAAGTCGGCCCGGACCTCTGGGCTGGCGTTCTCGTTCAGCGTCAGCGCGGCAGACGTATGTCGGATGTGGACGTGCAGGAGGCCGACGGCCAGCTGGCTCAGCTCGGGCAGCGCGTCGATCACCTCGTCGGTGATCAGATGAAAGCCGCGTCCCCGGGGCGAGAGGTGGAGATCGCGCGTCGTCCACATGCCTCGCAACGCTAGCTGCGGCGCTCGGCGGAAGTTCGTACGAGCGGCCAGGTTGCCGTTGGCGCGGGCAGTCGGTCGGACCTATATTGGGCGAGGACTTGCAAACGCCCCGCGGGCAGCCGTCCCGCTGTAAGGGGCAGGCGCAGCGGGAGAGAGAAGCAGGATATGGATCCGCCCCTTCGCGAGCGCCTTGGCAGGAAGACGTCGATAGACGCGGGCACCTCCGTTCCGGGCAGCCGGGCGGCAATGGCGCGGGCGGCGTTCTGGTTCGCCCTGGCCGGATCCCTGATCGCCCTGCTCGCGTTCATGCCGCCGCGGGGACCGGAGATGGCGCCGCTGGGGCTGCTGGTCGTGGCTGTCGCGGCCGCGGCGCTCGCGGCGATCGCGCTCGTCGGCTTCGATCGCATCCCGCTCTGGGGCTTCCACGTCGGGACGTTGACGGCGACGGTCCTGGCGACGGCGGCGATCTACTTCTGGGGCGATCACGCTCCCTATGGACCGCTGCCCTACCTCTGGATCACGATCTACGCCTTCTACTTCTTCACGTTGCCGGCCGCCCTCGTCCACATGGCGGTGCTCGGCGCGCTGTTCGGAATCGAGCTGGGGCTGCGCGACCTCGAGTGGACCCCGATCGACTCATGGGTCGCGACGGTCGGAACGCTCACCGTCGCGGGACTGGTGGTCGCCGTCATCCGCGATCGGCTGATCGGCCTGATCTCCAACCTCACCGACGCCGCCCGCAGCGATCCGCTGACCGGGCTGCTCAATCGCCGCGGCTTCGAGGAGGCCTTCGACGTCGAGATCGAGCGGGCGCGCCGGACCGACCGCGGCCTGAGCGTGATCGTCGGCGACCTCGATCGCTTCAAGGACGTCAACGACCGCTTCGGCCACGCCGCGGGCGACGAGGTGCTGCAGCGCGTCGGCGCGACGATCGCCTCGACCAAGCGCAGCTGGGACATCGCGGCACGGATCGGGGGAGAGGAGTTTGCGCTGGTGGCGCCCGACACCGACGAGCACGGCGCCTACGTGCTCGCGGAGCGGCTGCGGCTCGAGATCGAGCAGACCTTCGAGCCGGCCGGCGCCGGCCAGCTGACGGCGAGCTTCGGCATCGTGAGCTTTCCGATCCACGGCCAGACCGGCGAAGCGCTCCTGCAGGCGGCGGATCAGGCGCTGTACGCGGCCAAGCGGCTCGGACGCAACCGTGCGGTGATCTCCAGCGCGGAGGTTCCCGGGATCCTGGCTCGGGCTCCCCGAGGCAACGACGAGGCCCATGTCGAGCTGGCGACGCTGCTCAACCTCGCGGAGGCGCTCGACGTGCGCGACTCCGGCAGCGCGACCCACTGCCAGCGGGTCGGCCGCTACGCCGAGCTGATCGCGCGCGAGCTCGGCCTGGAGCCCGACGTGGTCGAGCGCGTGCGGATCGCCGGCATCCTCCACGACGTGGGGCGCGTCGGAGTGCCCGACGAGCTGCTCCGCAAGAGCGGTCCGCTGACCGACGACGACTGGGGCTGGATGCGCTCGCACCCCGCCGTCGGGGCGCGGATGGTCGAGACGACCGACTTCAGCGACATCGGCGAGTGGATCCTCGCCCACCACGAGCGCCCTGACGGCAAGGGCTATCCGGCGGGCCGGGTGGCCGGCGAGGTGCCGCTCGAGGCGTCGATCCTCGCCGTCGCCGATGCCTACGAGGCGATGACCGCCGAGCGCCCGTACCGGCCCTCGCTCGACCCCGTCGCGGCGTCCGAGGAGCTGCGCCGCGGCGCGGGCCGCCAGTTCGACGAGCGGGTCGTCGATGCCATCCTGCGCGTAGTGTGACAACGGTGTGCTTTTAGCCACAAAGCGCTTTACCAAGCCTTTCCTATAGAGTCACACGCCCCTTGACCGCTCACGCAGTCGCAACCCCCGAGGGGTCGGGAGAGGCTGGTTTCCTCCTCACCCTGCTCCGCTCACTGGACCTGCTGGTGCTCGCGCTGGCCCTGCCGCTGTTCCTGGTCGCGGGCCTCCCGCTGCTGGGCTGGGCGGGCGTCACGGTCGCCTGGATCGCTCAGCGCTGGATCGTCGCCACGCTCAAGCGGCGAGCGCTCGCGACCGGCGAGCGGCGCATGGTCATGCGCGCGGTCGGCTGGTCGATGATGGTGCGCCTCGCACTGGTGACGTCGTCGGTCGTGTTCGTCGGGATCGCCGACCGCGACGCGGGACTGCCGGCGGCGATCCTCGCCGCGCTGCTCTTCAGCATCGCGCTCGGCGCGCAGGTGACCCTGACTCAGAGGCCCGGAGCGAATCGGTGAAGACCCGCACCAAGGTCCTGATCGGCTTCGGGATCTGGCTCGCGATCGCGATCGCGCTCGGCGTGCTGTTCGGCAGCGACGGTCGCAACGACGCCTTCCAGCCGCAGGAGGAGTTCCGACTCAACCCGTGGATCGAGCTCGATGTCGCCGGGATCGACATGAGCATCAACAAGGCGGTCTTCTACCTGTTCCTCGCCGCGATCGCGACGACCGGCACGATGGTCTACATCGCCCGTCGCATGAAGGACCGTCCGAACCGTGTCCAGACGGCCGTCGAGGTCGCCTACGACATGACGCGCAAGAACATCACGGGCCAGAACATGAGTCAGCCGATGGCCACGAAGTGGTTCGCCTTCATCGCGACGCTCTTCTTCTTCATCTGGTTCTCGAACATGCTCGGCTACCTGCCGCTGCCGACCAACACCGAGCACCCGGTCGACGTGTTCGGCTTCGAGGTCCCGGCACTGGCGATCTACGCCGCGACCGCGAACCTCTCGATCCCGCTGGCGCTGACGCTCGTCGTCTGGGTCGCCTACCACGTCGAGGGGATCCGAGTGAAGGGGCTCGCCGGCTTCCTCAAGAGCTTCGTGCCGCCCGGCATCGGCGGCGTCGGCGCGATCCCGCTGTTCGTGATCGAGGTGATCTCGGACCTCGTCCGGATCATCTCGCTGTCGGTGCGACTGTTCGCCAACATCCTCGCCGGTCATCTGCTGATCCTGTTCATGGCCGGCGGGCTCGTCGTCCTGCTCGGGATCTCGGCGCTGGGCGTCTTCACCCTCGGCATGGCAATCCCGTTCTTCCTCTTCGAGATCGGCCTGGTCGCCACGCTTCAGGCGTTCATCTTCGCGATCCTCTCATCCATCTACCTCGGCGACGCAACCGCCGACCACCACTAAGGAGGACAAGTGGACCTGCTGCTCCCACTCGCCCAGTCGGCTGACGCCCAGGCAATAACCGACGCCGGTAAGGCGATCGCGCTCGGCGTAGGCGCCGGATTAGGCTCGATCGGTGCCGGCATCGGCATCGGCTTCATCTTCGGCAAGGAGATCGAGTCCGTCGCCCGCCAGCCCGAGATGAAGGACGAGCTGCAGTCGATCCGCTGGCTCGGCTTCGCGCTGACCGAGGCGGTCGCCTTCTACACCTTCATCTTCGGCCTGATCGCCTTCTTCCTCTAGGCCGGCGACCTTGGACGCGTTCACAGACATCGCGACACTCGTCCTGGCGGCGACCGAGGGCGGCGCCGAGGAGGAGGGCGGCAGCTTCCTGGTATCTCCAAACGTCGGGCTGATGCTCTGGACGCTGATCGCGTTCGGCGTGTCGATGCTGATCCTGCGCAGGTTCGCCTTCCCGGCGATCGGCGAGGCGCTCGACAAGCGCCGTGCGACGATCGACGAGTCGCTCAACGCCGCCGTTCGCACCAAGGAGGAGGCCGACGAGCTGCTCGAGGAGTACCGCGCGCGGCTCAAGGAGGCCCGCGAGCAGGCCGAGGACATCGTCGCCCGCTCGCGCAAGGCGGCCGACTCCACGCTGGAGGAGGCGAGGGCGGCCGCGAAGGAGTACGGCGAGGAGCAGCGCGCCGCGACGCTCAAGGAGATCGAGTCCGCGAAGCAGCTCGCGCTCGACGACATCCGCAAGGAGGTCGCCGACCTGACGGTGATCGCGACCGAGAAGGTGACGCGCAAGTCGCTCGGCGACGACGACCACCGCCGCCTGATCGAGGAGGCGCTCGGCGAGGTCGACTTCTCCGCGCTGGCAGGCTCGGAGGGCCGCTCCTAGGCCATGGAGGAGATCGCCGAGGTCTACAGCCGCGCGCTGTTCGAGGTCGCCAAGGAGCAGGGCGTCCTCGACCGCGTGCACGACGAGCTCGGCCAGTTCGCCGACGCGCTCGCCGAGAGCCGTGACCTGCAGGTGTTCTTCTTCTCTCCCTACTTCTCCTCGCAGGAGAAGAAGGACGGCATCGGCGCGCTCGTCCAGGACGCCGACGAGAACTTCGTCCGCTTCCTGGAGCTGCTCGCGGAGCGCCATCGGATGCCCGCTATCTTCAGGATCAGGGACGAGCTGAGCCGACTCTGGCGGCAGGAGAACAAGCTGCTGCCGGTCTCGGTGACCAGCGCGGTCGAGCTCGACTCGCAGTTGGTCGAGGGAATCGGCAAGCGGATCGAGGAGCAGACCGGCGAGCGTGTCGAGTTGACGAGCAAGATCGACCCCGACGTGCTCGGCGGGCTCGTGCTGCAGGTCGGCAACATGGTGCTGGACGCAAGCGTGCGCAACCGGCTCGAGAGACTTAGAAAGCAAGTCGCAAAGGCGGCTTAGAAAGGCCCCCCAACTCATGCAGATCAAGCCAGACGAGATCACCAGCATTCTCAAGAGCCGCATCGAGGGGCTCGACGATGGCGGCGCGGACCTGTCCGAGGTCGGCACCGTGCTCTCGATCGCCGACGGCATCGCGCGCGTCCACGGGCTCGAGAACTGCATGTCGCTCGAGATGCTCGAGCTGCCACATGACGTCACCGGCCTCGCGCTCAACCTCGAGTCCGACAACGTCGGCGCTGTGCTGTTCGGCGACTGGGACAAGATCGAGGAGGGCGACGCCGTCAAGCGGACCGGCAAGCTGCTCGAGATCCCGGTCGGCGAGGCGCTGCTCGGCCGGATCGTCGATCCGCTCGGCAACCCACTCGACGGCAAGGGCGACATCGACACGACCGAGACGCGCCCGGCCGAGTTCAAGGCGCCGGGTGTCGTCCAGCGCCAGCCGGTCGAGGAGCCGATGCAGACCGGCATCAAGGCGATCGACTCGATGATCGCGATCGGTCGCGGCCAGCGCGAGCTGATCATCGGCGACCGCCAGACGGGCAAGACCCAGATCGCGATCGACACGATCATCAACAACCGCGACAACGGCGTGATCTCGATCTACGTCGCGATCGGCCAGCGC
>Ga0190265_10000915_pt1 | contig 19348 bp, 14 predicted proteins | sample Popmic124T_FD_133135 | JGI IMG/M metagenome (GOLD analysis project Ga0190265, IMG submission 133135) | Populus adjacent soil microbial communities from riparian zone of Indian Creek, Utah, USA - 124 T | ecosystem: Environmental > Terrestrial > Soil > Riparian zone | place: USA: Utah | collected...
GGACGTGCTGCTGTTCATCGACAACATCTTCCGCTTCGTCCAGGCGGGCTCCGAGGTCTCGGCGCTGCTCGGCCGGATGCCGTCGCAGGTCGGCTACCAGCCGACGCTCGAGACCGAGATGGGCCAGCTGCAGGAGCGGATCACCTCGACCCGCCAGGGCTCGGTGACCTCGGTGCAGGCGATCTACGTCCCCGCCGACGACCTCACCGACCCGGCGCCGGCGTCGGTGTTCGCCCACCTCAACGCGACGACCGTGCTCTCGCGCTCGATCTCGGAGAAGGGCATCTACCCGGCGGTCGACCCGCTCGACTCGACCTCGACGATCCTCAAGCCCGACGTCGTCGGCGCCGAGCACTACGAGGTCGCGACGCGCGTCCAGGAGATCCTGCAGCGCTACAAGGAGCTCCAGGACATCATCGCCATCCTTGGCATCGACGAGCTCTCCGACGAGGACAAGGTCGTCGTCCAGCGCGCGCGCAAGGTCGAGCGCTTCCTGTCGCAGCCGTTCTTCGTCGCGGAGGCCTTCACGGGCACCCCCGGCCAGTACGTGCCGATCGAGGAGACGGTGCGCTCGTTCAAGGAGATCGTCGACGGCCAGCACGACGACGTCCCGGAGCGCGCGTTCCTGCTCAAGGGCACGATCGAGGACGTGCTCGAGGCCGCCAAGAAGGACGGCTAGAGGCCCAGATGGCTCGCACGACGTTCCCCGTCGAGGTCCTCACCCCCGAGGGCAAGGCCTGGGAGGGCGAGGTCGAGATGATCTCGACCCGCACCACGGTCGGCTCGGTCGGCATCCTCGCCAACCACGCGCCGCTGATGGCGATGCTCGAGCCGACCGAGCTCAAGCTCTACGAGAGCGACTCCGAGCGCGCCCCCGGCGGCGACCCCGTCCGCTTCGCCCAGGGCGAGGGCTACCTCCAGGTCGTCGACAACTCGGCGCTGCTGATCGTCGAGGACGCGATCAAGCCCGACGACCTGGACCGTGCCGCGCTGGAGGCTCGTCTCGACGAGGCCCGCAAGGGCCTCGAGTCCGCCGAGGACGGCAGCGAGGAGCAGGCCCGCCTGCGCCGCGAGGTCGCCCGCTGCGAGGCGTTCCTGGCCGTCGAGGCCTGAGCCGGTCGGTCTCCGCCCGCTGGTGGATCGGCCGGATCGCGGCTACGGTATTGCGGTGACTCGCCTGAACGCCTCGCTGGCCGGCGCGCTGATCGGCCTGCTGCTCGGCGCGCCGGGCGCGCTCGCCGCGGACGAGCATCTCGACCGCTCGGTCGCGCCCGAGACTCCGGCGCCCGCCGGCGACGGTGTGATCGTCCAGTGGGCGTCGGACGCCGACCGCGGCGACCGTCTGTCCGCGCGGGCGGACGCCGATGTCGTGTTCGACCATGCGCTCGGTCATCCCGGCCTCCAGCTGCTGGCGGTGGAGCCCGGGCAGAGCACGAGCGAGGCCGTCGCGGCGCTGCGTGGCGACGAGGCCGTGCTCGAGGCGGAGCCGAACTGGCGGAACTTCCCCCAGGCGATTCCCGACGATCCGCTGCTGGGCCAGCTGTGGGGTCTGCGAAATCCTGGCGGGACGGTCGGCGTCAACGGGTTCCTCGGGCCCTTGGCGGGCGCCGACGTCGACGCGACGAGGGCATGGGACCGGACCGTCGGCTCGCCGTCGGTCGTCGTGGCCGTGATCGACTCGGGATACCGCTTCGATCATCCGGACCTCGACTCGGTCGCCTGGGTCAACTCCGACGAGATCGCCGGCGACGGGATCGACAACGACGCCAACGGCCGCACCGACGATACGCGCGGCTACGACTTCGTCGGCCAGAGCTCGGACAGCCCGGCGGTCGACGACGACCCGACCGACTCGGACCTGATCACGGGCGGTCACGGCGTCCACGTCGCCGGCACCGTCGGCGCCGCGGGCAACGACGGCGTCGGCGTCACCGGGGTCGGGCAGAACCTGACGATCATGCCTTTGCGCGTCTGCGCCAACGATCCCTCCGAGACCAACCCGGTGAGGTCCTCCTGCCCGGAGGCGGGCATGATCCAGGCGATCGACTACGCGGGCGAGAACGGCGCCGCCGTCGCGAACATCTCGCTCGGCCGCACCGGGGCGCCCAACCCGCTCGTGGCCGACGCCTTCGCGCGCCACCCCGGGACGCTCTACGTGATCGCCGCGGGAAACAACGGCAAGGACAACGACGGTGGCGGCAGCCCGCCCGCCGGCCACCACTATCCCTGCGACTACGACCCTGTGAGCGACAGCTCGGTCCCGGGGCGGATCGACAACGTCGTCTGCGTCGCGGCGACCGATCAGGCCGACGGCCTCGCCGGCTTCTCTGACTTCGGCGCGACGTCGGTCGATCTCGGCGCACCGGGGACCGAGGTCCTCAGCAGCTATCCGAAGAGCGACCGCTACGTCGAGACCTTCACAGCCGACGACTTTGCCGGCCGCTGGACCTCCACCGGCTCGGGAGGCGGCTTCGCGCGCACCGCCGAGGCGCCGCTGACGTCGTTCGGGATGTCCGACACGCCGGGGGCGGCGCCAACCCCGAACACGACGCGGCAGGCCACGTCGACCGGGTTCTCGGTCCCCGCAGGGGTGGGCTCCTGCGTCTTCAGCCAGCGCCGCAACCTCTCGGTCGGGACGGGCAACCAGTACACCTACGCCATCCTGCGCAACGACGCGGTCGTGTTCCAATCCGCGGCGGTTACCGCCTCCGGCCTGATCTCGACCGTTCCGATCACGGCGCTCAACCCGGGCGGCACAGTCAAGATCCGCCAGACCTACAGCGTCGGCGGGTCGCCGGCGCCGACCGACGGGGTCTGGCTCGACGACCTCGAGCTGCGCTGCTTCGAGCCGATCGACTCGACGGCGGCCACCTACGCCTATCTGCAGGGGACGTCGATGGCCGCACCGCACGTCGCGGGCGCGGCCGGGCTGCTGTTCTCGCTGAAGCCCTCGGCGACGGCCGCCGAGGTCCGCGACGCGCTGCTCTCGAGCGTCGATCCGCTCGCGAGCCTCAGCGGCCTCACGGTGACCGGCGGACGGCTCGACGTCGCCACGGCGCTCGACACGCTGGTCCCGCCGGTCGGCGGGCCTCCTCCTCCACCACCGCCCCCTCCTCCTCCGCCTCCGGGAGAGCCACCGGCGCCGACTTCACCGGCGGGATCGACGACGCTCCCCGGACCGTTCGCGCCGCCGTCGCCGATCGGCGCGGCAGGCCCGGCGCCTGGATGCGTGGTCCCGAAGCTCGCGAAGCTCTCGCTCTCCAGGGCGAAGGCGCTGCTGGGCGTGGCCAACTGCAAGCTCGGCAAGGTGACCAAGCCGAAGAAGCGCAAGCGGCAGCGTAGGCTGCCGCTCGTCGTGAAGTCCTCGAAGCCGAGGGCCGGGACCGAGCTGACGGCGGGCGCGAAGGTCGCCGTCGCGCTCGGCCCCAAGCCGAGGCCCAAGAAGCGCAAGCGCCGCCATTAGCGGCACCGTGTCGCGGCGCCGTGTCGCGGCACCGTGTCGCGGCACCGTGTCGCGGCGCCGTTACGCGGCGTCGCGCAGCGCCGCCAGCTCGCCGTCGTCGGCAAGCTTGCGCAGTGCGCGGTCCTCGATCTGGCGGACGCGCTCGGCGGAGATGCCGAGCCGGCGGCCGGTCTCGCGCAAAGCGACCGCCTCGGTGCCGCCGAGGCCGTAGCGCAGCGTGAGCACGTCGCGCTCGGGACTCGGCAGGCCGCCGACCACCTGGCGTACGGTGCTGTCGCCCTGCTCCTGCTGGACCTCCTCGTCGGGCGTCGCCGAGTCGTCGGCGATCAGGTCGCCGAGCGCCGTCTCCTCGGTGTCGCCGACACCGCGGTCGAGGCTCGTCGGCGTGCGGTCGGCCGCGCGGATGTCCTCGATCTCGCGCGGCGTCAGGCCGACGAGATCGGACAGCTCGTCAGGGGTCGGATCGCGCTCGAGCTTCGCCGCGAGCTCGCGCTCGGCGTCGCGGATCTTGCGCGCCTGGCTGGCGATGTGGACGGGCAGGCGGACGGTGCGGCTCGAGTTCGCGAGGCCGCGGCCGATCGCCTGGCGGATCCAGAGGGTGCCGTAGGTCGAGAACTTGAAGCCCTTGCGCCAGTCGAACTTCTCGACCGCGCGAATCAGGCCGAGCATGCCCTCCTGGATCAGGTCGCCGAGCGGCAGGCCCTGGCCCTGGTACTTGCGTGCGATCGAGATCACGAGGCGGAGGTTGGCGTTGACCATCCGCTCCTTGGCCGCGAGGTCGCCGCGCTCGATGCGCTTGGAGAGCTCGATCTCCTCGTCGGCCGTGAGCAGGGGATGACGCGCCGCCTCGTTCATGAACTGCTGGATCGAGTCGGTGGTGATGTCCGGGGTGCTTGTGCGCTCTGCCGTGATGGTTCCTTTCATGTCGTCGCTCCGATCTGGTCGGATTATAGCTTACGATTAGTAAGCCTGCCAATCCGACGGAGCTTCGGCGACGCCGAATGGCTCTGGAACGCGGAATGAGTCGCCCTGGAACTACAGGGGTACCCCAAAACCGTGGAAGCGATTCAGGAACGTTCGTCCAGCGACACCCCGCTGCGCCGGGTCATCTCGACCCGCATGCTGCTGGTCTTCGTCGTCGGCGACGTCCTCGGGGCGGGCATATACGCCCTCGTCGGCGAGGTCGGCGCCGAGGTCGGCGGCGCCATCTGGACGGCGTTCACGGCGGCGCTGGTCCTGGCGGTGCTGACTGCCTTCGCCTACGCCGAGCTGGTCACCAAGTACCCGCAGGCGGCGGGCTCGGCGCTCTACGTCGACCGCGCCTACAAGGTCCCCTTCCTCACGTTCATGGTCGGGTTCGCCGTGATGTGCTCGGGTATCGCGTCGGCGAGCACGCTCTCGCGCGCCTTCGCGGGCGACTACCTGGACCAGTTCGTCGAGCTGCCGCTGATCGCGGCGGCGCTCGGCTTCATCCTCGTCGTGGCGGCGATCAACCTGCGCGGCATCGCGGAGTCGGTCAAGGTCAACGTGCTGCTGACCTGCGTCGAGGTGATCGGCCTGCTGCTGATCGTGGCGGTCGGCGTGGCGGCGCTCGGCGACGGTGACGCGGACTTCGGGCGCAACTTCGAGTTCAAGGAGGGCGAGAGCGTCTTCCTGGCGATCATCGGCGGCGCGTCGCTCGCCTTCTACGCGCTGATCGGCTTCGAGGATTCCGTCAACGTCGCCGAGGAGACGCGCGACCCCGCCCGGGCGTTCCCACGCGCGTTGTTCGGGGGCTTGGCGATCGCCGGGGTGATCTACCTGCTGGTGACGATGACGGCGTCGATGGTCGTGCCGACGGGCGCGCTGAGCGACTCCAGCGGTCCGCTGCTCGAGGTCGTCGAGCGGGGACCACTCGACATATCGCTCAAGCTGTTCGCCTTCATCGCGTTGCTCGCCGTCGCGAACGGGGCGCTGATCAACATGATCATGGCGTCGCGCCTGGTCTACGGGATGGCGCGGCGCGACATCATCCCGCCGGTCTTCGCGAGCGTCCTGAGCGAGCGTCGGACGCCGCACCTCGCGATCGCGCTGACGACGCTGATCGCCGCGGTCCTGATCTCGACCGGCGACATCAGCGAGCTGGCCGACACGACTGTGCTGCTGCTGTTGAGCGTCTTCGCGATCGTCAACGTGACGGTGCTGGTGCTGCGCCGCGACGAGGTCGAGGGACCGCACTTCCGCGCGCCCTCGATCCTGCCCCTGCTCGGCGCGGCCGTCTCACTCGTCCTGATCTACGACAAGCTCGCTGACGACGCCACCGTCGGGCTGCGCGCCGGGCTGCTGCTGGGGCTGGGCGTGCTGTTGTGGATCGTGAATCGCGTGATCCTCGGAAGAGGGGAGGTGAACAGGGCATGAAGCGGATCCTGCTGGTGTCCACGGCCGGCTTCGACGAGCCGTGGTTGGTGACGCCCACCGCTCAGCTCGCCGAGGAGACCGGCGCCGAGGTCACCGTGCTGACGGTCGACGACATCGAGAGCCAGCGCTTCACGGCGGTTCCGCGAGCAGAGCTGATGGGTCAGGCCGAGGCGACTGCGCAGCGGCTCGCCGGCCGCCTGGCCGAGGCCGGCGTCGCCGCAACCCCGATCGCGCGTCCCGGTCCCGCCGTCGCGACGGCGATCGCGTTCGCCGACGAGATCGACGCCGACCTGATCGTCGTCGGATCGAGCGGCCGCCAACGCGTCGTCAAGCGCTTGCTCGGAAGCCTGGCGCTGGACCTCGTCCAGCGCAGTCGCCGCCAGGTGCTGGTAGTTACGGAGCCGGCCTAGTCGCGCACCGAGCTCGGACGCTATTGCGGCCGATCGTGGCAGCCGCCCGAGCCCTGGTCGAGCACGGCGCCGTTCTCGTGCACGAATCGGAAGGCGTAGCCCCCGCTCGCCAGTCGCAGCTCGAGCACTCCGAAGGACGAGGTGTCGAGCCGTTCACTGCCAGGCTGCTGAGGCCCCGGGTCGGTGAACAAGCTCCTGCCGCCGGTGCCCACGACGAACTGGCGCAGCCCAGCAGGGTCGAGGTCCGCCCGCCTCGTCCATCGCCGCGAAGCGCTCGTAGGCATGGGCGTGGGCGGTGAGCGCCAGCTCCGCGCCATGGTCCTGCAGCGCCCGCCAGATCGGGCTCAGCTCAGGATGCGGTCGAGCGACGTTTCCCCATCCCGAGCTGTAGCGCGGGTGGTGCCAGTACGCGAGCACGCACGCGTCGTCGGGAAGGTCCGCGAGGCGATCGCGCAGCCACCCCTCCTGGGCGCTTCCGCTGGCGCAGGAGACCGGGAAGCAGTCGTCGGGAAGGGCGGCTCCGCCGCCGGCGGCGCGCGTCCACTCCAGCGCGCCGCTGTTGAGCACGAAGATCCGCCAGGCGCCGAGCTGGTAGTCGTAGTAGCCCTCGTCGGCCTCGCCGGCGGCCGCCCCGAAGTAACCGAAGTGCCCGGCGGCGGTCAGCCGGTTCGGGTCGTCGAGGTACTCGTGGTTGCCGGCCGCGGGACGCGTGATCGCCTTGAAGGCGCCCCAGGTCGGGTCGTAGGACGCGAGATAGTTCGCCAGCTCGCCGCGCTGGTACTGGGCGTCGCCGAGCGCCGCGACGACATCGGGAGCGAGCGCGGACACCCGCTCCGCTGTGCGAGCGTGGCGGCAGCTCGTCGCGGTCTCGGGATCGCCGGGCACGCACGCGATGTCTCCGGCCGCCACGAGCGTCGGTGCGTCGCTCGGGGGAGGTGGCGCCGGCGGCGGCCCCGGCGTCGACGGTGCGCTCGGGGGCGGGACCGGTGCGGCCGGCGGCGGCGTCAGAGGCTGACTTGCGCGTCGCTCGAGCAGTCGCAAGCGGGTGCGCGCGACGGCCCCGCGCGATCGCGCCGTGACCTTGTAGCGGGCCGGTCGTCGCGCGGGAGCCCGGAAGGCCGCTCGGAAGGTCCCACGGCGTCCGGTCCGCGTCCGGCGCACGACTTGCCGGCCGAGCCGGATCGTCACCTTCGCGTTGGGCATGAACCGCTTGCCCCTGACGACCACTCGGCTCCCAGGCCGCGCGACGCGCGGCGCTACGGTCAGCGTCGGGCCGACCGACCGCGCGGAAGCGATGGCGGACGCATTCGCCTCCGGGCCGCCCGCGGCCTCCGCGGGGCGGTCGCCCGCGGCTCCTGGTGCGCCGATTGCCGTCAGCGCCAGCACGGTGGCGCTGGTCACGGCCTTCGTCGCGGTGGCTCCCACACCCATGCCGCACTGGCCTACCCGTCGAAGGAGGATGCGCAACCTTCACGGCCAGATGTCGCGGCCGTGAGCCGCGCTGCTACGCGGACAGCGCGCGGGCCAGGATCGCGTCGGCGTCCACGCCGTTGGGCAGGCTGCCGAAGGCGTAGCCGTGGGCGCCGGCCGTCAGGCGGCTGGCGCAGAAGGCGTCTGCGACTGCCGGTGGGGCGTGGCGGACGAGCAGCGAGCCCTGGAGGGCGAGGCCGAGGTCCTCGACGACGCGGCGGGCCTGCCACTGCGGGTCGGCGCCGTCGGCGATCAGATTGCCGAGGCGCTGCTCGAGGCCGCCGACATGGGCGTCGAGGCGCGCGTCCGCCCCCGCGGCGAGCTTGACCTCGGTCAGGAAGGCCGGCAGGCCCTCCGGCTCCTTGGCCATCGCGCGCAGGACGTCGAGCGCGGCGACGTTGCCCGAGCCCTCCCAGATCGAGTTGAGCGGGCTGTCGCGCAGCAGGCGCGGCATGCCGGACTCCTCGACGTAGCCGTTGCCGCCGAGGCACTCGAGCGCCTCGAGCGCATGCTGGGGTGCGCGCTTGCAGATCCAGTACTTGGTGACGGCGGTCGCGAAGCGGCGGAAGGGGGCGTCGGCCTCGTCGTAGGCGCGCGCGATCCGCAACGCGTTCGCGGTCGCCGCCTCGGACTCGAGCTGAAGGTCGGCGAGCACGTTGCGCATCGCCGGCTGGTCGGCGAGCAGCTTGCCGAAGGCCGAGCGGTGGCGGGCGTGGTGGACGGCCTGGGCGGTGCCCCAGCGGATCGACGCGGTCGAGCCGAGCAGGCAGTCCAGGCGCGTGTGGTTGACCATCTGGATGATCGTCTGGACGCCGCGCCCCTCCTCGCCGACGAGGCGAGCCGGAAGAGCGTCGAACTCGACCTCGGACGACGGCAGCGAGCGCGTCCCGAGCTTGTCCTTGAGCCGCTGGATCCGGAAGCCGGGCTGGCCGCCCTCGCGGCCGGGCCCCTCGATCAGGAAGCAGGAGATGCCGGCGTCGGTCTGGGCGAGGGTCAGGAAGATGTCGCAGGGCGGATAGGAGCAGAACCACTTGTGGCCGGTGATCTCCCACCAGCCGTCGCCAACGTCGGTGGCGGTCGTGGTGTTGGCGCGCACGTCGGAGCCGCCCTGCTTCTCGGTCATCGCCATTCCGGCGAGCGCGCCGCCGTCGTAGCTCGGCTTGACCAGGCGTGGCTCCCACTCGGCGGCCAGCTCCGGGCTCTCGCGCAGCGCCGGGACGACCGCGTGGGTCATCGAGACCGGGCACATCACGCCGGCGCTGACCTGCGACCAGACCATGAACAGCCCGGCGCGAACCGCATGGGCGCCCGGCTGGGGATCGCGCCAGGGGAGGCCGTGGCACTCGCGCTCGACCGCCTGGCGCAGCAGCCAGTGCCACGACGGGTCGAGCTCGACCCGGTCGACGCGGTTGCCGTAGCGGTCGTGGGTGCGCAGGATCGGCTCGTTGCGCTCCGAGCGCTCGGAGTGGGCGATCGCCGCCGGGCTTCCGGCGAGCTCTCCCGTGTCGCGCAGGCGGTCTACCCCCCAACCGCCGCCCTCGCGCTCGACGGCCTCGCGCAGCGCGGTGTCTGCGTCGAAGACGTTGTAGGGCGCGAGCGTCGGTGGCTGGTTGAAGACCTCGTGGGTCGAGTGGCTGGGGGCAGAGGAGACGCTCATCTGCCCCCGAACGCTACTTGAGCTTCAGCTTCGTTACCACCCCTCCGCGTCTCGACACGGCCGCCGATCGACGCGCAGCCTCTATCCTGCGCCGGCAGTGGACGAGCGCTCCCTAACCGAGCGCCTGATCACCTACGACACGGCGACCCTCGAGGGGATGCACGCCGCCGCCGCCTTCGTCAAGGGGTGGCTCGAGTCACACGACGTCGAGGTGAACGGCGAGCAGCACAACGGACGCCCGGTGCTGGCGGCGACCGTCGGCGCCGAGAGCGGGCCGACCGTCGTGCTGCACGGCCACATCGACGTCGTCCCCGGCGACGCGAGCCAGTTCACGCCGCGCCTCGACGGCGACCGCCTCTACGGTCGCGGCGCCTACGACATGAAGGGCGGCCTCGCGGCGATGATGGCGGCGACCTGCCGGCTGGCGAGCCAGAGCGCGGTCAAGGTCCACTTCGTCTGCGTGTCCGACGAGGAGACGAGCGAGGAGGACGGGATACGCGCGTCCGATCGCATCGTCGCCCAGGGCTACACCGGCGACTTCGCGATCACCGGCGAGCCGACCAACCTGCACATCGGGATCCAGGCGAAGGGAGTGCTGGCGATTCGGGTCGAGGTCCATGGTCGCTCCGCCCACGGCTCGACGCCCTGGCTCGGCGACAACGCCATGCTCAAGGCGGTCGACGCCTTCCGCGGCATCGAGACGCTGCCGTTCACGCGCGAGTCCTCCGACATGTTCGACCGCCCGTCGATCAGCCTCGGCCGGATCCTCGGCGGCGACGCGATCAACCGCGTCCCCGATCACTGCGCGGTCGACGTCGACATCCGCTACCTGCCGGGACAGGACGCCGACGAGATCCTCGCCGGGATCGGCGCTCTCGACGGCGTCGAGGTGACCCACGTCTTCCACCGCGAGCCGATCGTCGTCGAGCGCGAGAACCCCTACGTCCAGCTGCTCGCCGAGGCGGTGCTCAACGTGACGACGCTCGAGGAGAGCATCGCCGTCGGGCGCGACGGGACCTCCGACGTCATCTCGTTCCTGAAGGCCGGCATGCCCGGAGTCGAGTTCGGCCCGGCCGGGGAAGGCCATCACGGCCCCGAGGAGTGGGTCTCGATCGACTCGCTCGGGCGCTATCGCGACGCGCTGATCCAGTTCGTCGAGGCCATCCCTCAACATGAGCGGCAAGCGGACCTGAGAATCGCCTGAATGACTCCCTTCGACGACAGCGGCAGGCCCGGCCTCTGGAAGAAGCTGCTGCTCGGCGCCTTCCTGGTGATCTTCGCCGCGGCGTCCGCCACCTCGGTGGCCGCGTTCCGCGAGATCGACAAGGTCGTCGACGCGCTCGACCAGAACGAGGACCTCAAGCTCGGCAGCCAGCTCGCCAAGAGCGATCCCGGCAAGCCGCAGACGATCCTGCTGCTCGGCTCCGACAAGCGGCCCGACGACGCGACCGACGGCGGCGCCGGCACCGGCGCGCGCTCCGACACGGTGATCCTCGTGCGGCTCGATCCCGGCAACCAGGCGACGGCGCTGATGTCGCTGCCGCGCGACCTGAAGGTCGAGATCCCCGGCTACGGCGTCGACAAGCTCAACGCCGCCTACTCGATCGGCGGCCCCAAGCTGACGCTGAGGACCGTCAAGCGGCTGACGGGCCTCTCGATCAACCACGTCATCAACGTCGACTTCCACGGCTTCCAGAAGGCGATCGACGCGATCGGCTGCATCTACACCGACGTCGACCGCCGCTACTACAACGACACCGCCGAGTTCGCCTACATCAACATCCCGGCCGGCTACCAGCAGATGTGCGGCGACAAGGCGCTCCAGTACGCCCGCTTCCGCCACGAGGACTCCGACCTCGTGCGCGGCATTCGCCAGCAGGACCTGCTGCGCGACGCCAAGCAGCAGGTCGGAGTCGGGGCGCTGGTCGACGACCGCGACAAGCTGCTCGAGATCTTCGGCAAGTACACGAGCTCGGACGCGGCGCTCAAGGACCGCGCCGAGCTGCTGCGGCTGCTCAAGCTGGCCGTCTTCTCGGTCGGGCAGCCGATCCGCCACGTCAAGTTCGAGGGCGGCGACGTCGGCATCACCTCCGGCGACGTCGAGGCCGGCGTGCCGAGCTACGTCACCGCCAGCGACGCGACCGTCAAGAAGCTCGCGCAGCAGTTCCTCGGGGTGGAGGCGACGAAGGGCCCGCGCGGGGCGCTGAAGCCGAAGGGTCGCAAGCGCCGGGCCCCGGCCGACGACGGCGGGCTCGAGAAGGACACCGAGTTCGGCAAGGACCAGGCGGTCCAGGCGATCCAGCAGGGCGCCGGAGGCAGGTTCCCGGTCTACTACCCGACCGTTCGCGTAGCCGGCTACCAGTACATCGGCCCGCCGCGCGTCTACAAGATCCTGACCGCGGGCAGGGAGCGCAGGAAGAGCTACCGGATGGTGCTCAAGTCGCCGATCGTCGGCGAGTACTACGGCATCCAGGGGACGCGCTGGATGGACCCGCCGATCCTCGACAGCCCGTCCGAGGAGCGCACCATCGACGGGCGCGACTTCGAGCTCCACTACGAGGGCGACCGGCTGCGCCTGGTCGCGTGGCGGACGCCCAAGGCCGCCTACTGGGTCTCGAACACGCTGTTGCAGACCCTCAGCGAGCGGCAGATGATCGCGATCGCCCGCTCCACGAGGCTCCCGTAGCCCCGGCGGCCGTAGCTCTCTGTAGCCTGCTCGCTTCGCATGGCTGAGAAGGAACCGATCGGCGTCATCGGCGTCGGCTGGGTGGGACTCTGCACGGCGGCGTGCTTTGCGGAGCTGGGCCACCCGGTCTACGCGCGCGACATCCTGCCGGAGAAGGTCGAGTCGCTCGCGCGCGGCGAGGTGCCGATGCACGAGCCCGGCCTGCCGGAGCTGGTCCTGCGCAACGCCGAGCGGCTGCGCTTCACGACCGACATGCGCGAGGTGCTCGACAACGCCGAGCTGCTGTTCTGCTGCGTCGACACCCCCCCGACCTACTCGGGCGACGCCGATCTCTCGCGCGTCGAAGCGGTGATCGAGGAGCTCGGCGACTCCAACTCGCACGCGATCGTGATGAAAAGCACCGTGCCGGTGGGAACCGGGCGCGCGATCCAGCGTCGCCGCGCGGACCTCGGCTACGTCTCGAACCCTGAGTTCCTCAAGGAGGGCACGGCGGTCGACGACTTCATGCACCCGGATCGCGTCGTCGTCGGCGCCGGCGACGGGTCCGACGGCTTCGCCGAGCGCGTCGCCGCGCTCTACGAGCCGCTCGGCGGGCCGGTCGTCCGCACCGACGTCGCCAGCGCCGAGATGATCAAGCTCGCGTCGAACGCCTTCCTCGCGACCAAGATCTCGTTCATCAACGAGATCGCCAACGTCTCCGAGGAGCTCGGCGCCGACGTCAGCGAGGTCGCGCGCGGCATGGGCCTCGACGCCCGCATCGGCGACAAGTTCCTCAAGGCCGGCCTCGGATTCGGCGGCAGCTGCCTGACCGGCGACGAGACGGTGCTCGTCCGTCGGTACGGTCGCACGCAGATCGTCAGCCTCGAACGGCTCTGGGAGCGGTTGGCCGCGGAGGAGGCGCCGGTCGACGGCATCGTCGCCGCGGACGGGCTCGAGGTGATGTCCTGGATCCCAGGCGGCGAGGCGCCGGTCTTCCTGCCGGCTATGTGCGTCACACGTCGTGCGCACGAAGGCTCGATCGTCGAGCTGCGCACGAAGATGGGGCGGCGCGTCCGCTGCACCCCCGACCACCCGTGGGTCGTCACCGACGGCGAGGGCGGGGAGCCCGCTGTCAAGCTCGCGTCGGAGCTGACCTCCGAGGATTGGCTGCCACTTGCGCAAGGCGTCGAGCGTCCGGCAGACGACGCGGCGCTGGCGTCGCTGGTCGGAGCCGCCGAGGCGGCGACCCTGTCTCCCGGTCAGGTCATCGTTCGGCCCCGTCGCGACTACGTGGACCGCATCCTCGCGCGGTCTATCGAGGAGCGGCGGGCTGTCTTCGGCGATCGGATTCCGGTCGCCCAGCGATCGGGCGACGTCCGACGCGGAGGTCTGCTGAGGCTCGATGAGCTGTCGCGTGCGGGCGTGCCGATCACGGGGTCCGCGTTGAAGACCGCGAAGAACGGCTCTGAGGTCGCCAGCGAGATCGCGCTCGACCGAAGCTTCTGGCGCGTCGCCGGCCTGTACCTCGCGGAGGGACACGCATCGATCGCCCACCCGCATCACCGCCTGAGCTGGTTCTTCCATCCCAACCGCGAGGACCATCTCGTCGACGAGGTGGCCGCGTTCTGGTTGCGGCACGGTCTCCGAGTGACCACTCCGCGGCTTATGACGTCGCATGCCGTGAAGGTCTCGTCGAGGCTGCTGACTGCCTGGTGGACGCAGGTGCTCGGGATGGGGCGCAACGGCTATGAGCAGCGAATGCCAGACCTCATCTGGGATCGTCCAGACGACGACAAGTGGGCGTTGCTCTCGGGCCTGTTCGAGGGCGACGGGTCCTGGTCGCTCGTGAACGGCGGCCCGAGCGTAATCGTCGAGATGGGCACGGTCAGCGACGAGCTGGCCGACGGAGTACAGCGGTTGCTGGGCGACCTGGGCATCGTCGCCTCACGGCGAACCGGGAGGACGGCGAAGTCCACCAAGGACACCCACTGGATTCGCATCAGCGGGGCAGCTCAGGTCGAGCGCGCGATCGAGCTGGTGCCGGTCCGGGATCGAGCCGGCGTGCTCGCGTCGATCGGCCGCCAGCAGCGACGGATCGCGCCGACCGGCTACCGCCGACCGGAGGAGGACGGGCCGGCGATGCTGCGGGTCGTCTCCACCGAGCAGCGCAAGTTCAGCGGCGCGGTCTACTCGATGGAGGTGCCAGGTGCCCACACCTTCGTCACCAGCGGCGGCTTGGTCACGCACAACTGCTTCCCGAAGGACGTCTCGGCGCTCAAGCAGCTGGCTGGCAACAGCGGCTACCACTTCCAGCTGCTGACCTCGGTCATCGAGGTCAACGACCTCCAGAAGCGACGCGCCGTCGGCAAGCTGCAGAAGCATCTCGGGTCGTTGGTCGGCAAGGAGATCGCCCTGCTCGGCGTGTCGTTCAAGCCCGACACCGACGACGTCCGCGAGGCGACGAGCCTCGTGCTCGCGGCGCGCTTGCAGGGCGAGGGTGCTCATGTGCGCGTCTACGATCCGGTCGCGCTCGACAACGCCGACGAGTTGCTCGGCGGATCGCGAATCTGCGGCTCCGCGCTGGAGGCGCTCGAGGGCGCCGACGCCGTCGTGCTGGTCACCGAGTGGCCGGAGTTCGCCGAGCTCGACTGGGCCGGCGCCGTGCACGAGCGGATGGCGCGGCCGATCGTCGTCGACGGGCGCAACTTCCTCGACCGCGAGGCGCTGCGCGCGGCTGGCTTCACCTACGAGGGCATCGGCCGCTGACGTGCAGGCGCTGGTGCTGGCGGGTGGGCAGGGCACGCGGCTGCGGCCGCTGACCTACACCACCCCGAAGCCGGTGATGCCGCTTGCCGGGCGGCCCTTCCTGACTTTCATGCTCGATTGGCTGCGCGGCCACGGCGTCGACGAGGCGATCCTCTCCTGCGGCTTCATGTCGGACGGCGTCCACTCGGTGCTCGGCGACGTCTACAGCGGGATGCGCTTGCGCTACGTGGTCGAGGACGAGCCGCTCGGGACGGCTGGCCCGGTCCGCCTGGCCTTCGACGAGGGTGTGCTCGACGAGCGCCTGCTGGTGCTCAACGGCGACGTGCTGACCGACATCGATCTGACCGCCGAGCTCGACCGGCACGTCCTGACCGGCGCTCGCTGCACGCTCGCCCTGATCGAGGTCGAGGACACCGCGAGCTACGGCGTCGTGCCGACGTTCGCCGACGGGCGTGTCGAGGCCTTCCTCGAGAAGACCGACGGCGAGGTTCCGACAAGGCGGATCAACGCCGGCGCCTACGTGCTCGAGCGCGAGGTCGTGGAGGCACTCGTCCCGGCCGGCCGTGCCGTCTCCTTCGAGCGCGAGGTCTTTCCGCGGCTCGTCGGCGAGGGCCTCTACGGCTGGGCCGCCGATGGCTACTGGATCGACATCGGAACGCCGGAGCGCTATCTCGAGTCGACCTATGACCTGCTCGCCGGCGCCCTCGAGTCGAAGCTGCCGCCGCGTGACGAGACCGGCTCGCTGATCGGCGACGGCTGCCTGACCGCCGGCGCCCACATCGGCCCGCAGACCGTTCTCGGCGCCCACTGCTCGGTCGGCAGCGACTCGTCGGTCGAGCGCTCGGTGCTGCACGACCGCGTCGTCGTCGGCGCCGACTGCGTCGTCCGCGAGGCGGTTCTCGCCGAACGTGCGCAGATCGGCGACCGAGCGCGGATCGATCCCGGCGCGGTCGTCGGGGCGGGCGCGCGCGTGGCGACCGGCGCGGTCGTGGCGAGCGGCGCGAGAATCGAGCCCGACGCGGTCGTCGAGGCGGGGGAGACGGTCGGATGATCGAGGACGTCCTGGCCCAGCCGCATCAGATCGGCGATGCGCTCTGGCGTGTCGAGGCCGCCGGGATCGCGCCGCGCGCGCTGCCGGGCGGACTGGTGATCTGCGGGATGGGCGGCTCCGCCGTCGGCGGCGACCTCGCAGCGGCGGCCGTCGGCCGGCGCGCCACCGGAGCGATCCGGACCGTCCGCGGCTACGAGCTGCCGCCGGACGTCGGCCCGGAGACGCTCGTGCTCTGTGCCAGCTACTCCGGCTCGACCGAGGAGACGTTGGCCTGCTTCGATGCCGCCGGCGACGTCGGCGCGCTCCGCGTGGCGCTGACGACCGGCGGTCCGCTCGCCGAGCGCGCCCGCGACGCGGGAGCCCCGGTCGCGGGGATCCCCTCGGGCATGCAGCCCCGGGCGGCCGTCGTTTACATGACGATCGGCGCGCTCGAGTGCGCGGCGCTCTGCGGGGCCGCGCCGTCGTTGCGCGACGAGATCGAGGGCGCGCGCAAGATCCTCGAGCAGATAGCCGAGGACAGCGGAGCCGACTCGATCGCCCGCGCGCTCGAGGACACGATCCCGATCGTCCACGGCGCCGGCCCCACGGCGGCGATCGCCCGCCGCTGGAAGACCCAGCTGAACGAGAACTCGAAGCTGCCCGCCTTCGCCAGCGAGCTCCCCGAGGCCAACCACAACGAGATCGAGGGCTGGCGCCGTGGCCTCGACCTCGCCCCGCTGTCGGCCATCTTCCTGCACAGCCCCGACCTCCATCCGCGCCTCGAGCGGCGCATGGAGCTGACCGCCGAGCGCCTCTCCGACATCGGCGCGCCCGTCGTGCGCGTCGACGCCCGTGGCGAGACGCCGGTCGCCCGCGTGCTCGCGCTCGTGATGACCGGCGACCTAGTCAGCGTCTCGCTTGCCGAGCTCGAGGACATCGACCCGACCCCGGTCGACGCCATCGAGGGCTTCAAAGCCGCCTTGGGCTAGCGGTCCTTCGGGCTAGGGATCGGCGGCGCTTCCCGCGGGTCCTGCCTCCGATTTTGGTTTGGGTGCTCGCAAGCTCCGCGCCCAAACGCAAAATCGTCACCACCCGCGGCGGCCGACGTCGGTTCCCGTACCACGCCCTTGGCGGATCGTCTGGGCAACAGCCTCGAGGGTCGGGACGTTCAGGCTAGTTCGATCTCTGCGCGTAACGGAAACGCCACGCGCTAAACGAGTGGTACACCTAACAGTGCATCTAGGCTACGCCGAATGCACGTGTACCCCGCCGGGTTTTTCCCGGACCGTCGATACGTCGTCGATCCGGCGCTGTGCTTCGTGCTCATGCCATTTGAGCAACCATGGTCTGCTCGGGTTTTCGCGACGGTACGCGCGACGGTTGAGGACATGGGGTACCGGTGCTTACGTGCCGATGAGGACCATGGCTCAATCGTCCTACAGGACATTTGGCACCGGATCAACGAGGCGGCCTTCGTCATCGCTGACCTCACCGCCGCCAACCCCAACGTCTACTACGAGCTGGGGCTCGCGCACACCGTGGGGACCGAGACCGTGCCTCTGATCCAGCAGGGCGAGCAAATTCCCTTCGACCAACGGTCGTACCGGATCGTTATCTACGAAGACAACCCCACTGGTCATGAGCAGCTGTCGTACGAGCTCGCAAGTCGCATAGGCGGCTTGAGCTTCGATTCGAGCCCCCAACTCATGATCAAGAACGAGCGCGTCGCTGAGTTCAACGTCTGGCGTGGACGCGGCCTCCCCGCTCGGTTTCTCGGGGATGACTTCAGCGAGCTGACACTGTCCTCCATCGACTTATCGCGCGGCTCGGCGAGCGAGGCGAGCTTTAGGTGCACCGAACTCGATGGCGCGAACCTGGCAGAGGCAACGCTCATCCGAGCGGACTTCACCGGTGCCTCACTGCGGGATGCCGATCTGACTCGCGCGAAAACGTCAGCGAGGCGAACCTAGAGGGCGCCCAGTTGCAGGGAGCTCGTCTGGACGGGGGGATTGCCTTGCGCGTGGAGCTTGCTGGTGCCGACATGACAGGAGCCGAGGTCGCTGGGCTGCGGGTAGACGAGGCGACCTATCAGCGCTACGAGCAAACCTTCGCGGCGGCGCGGAATGCCCATGAGGTCGTTCGCGAGCGATGAGATCCGGCTTGGGCGAACGTCCCGACCTTCGAGGCTGGTGTGCTGCCACACCGCCGAGTGGGTGGTAGGGGAACCGACCTTGCGTTCCGCGGGTGGTGACGATTTTGCGTTTGGGCGCGCAGGAACGAGCACCCAAACCAAAATCGGAGGCAGGACCCGCGGGCAGCAACGCCGGATCCCTAGCCCGAACACCAACTGCCCCCAAACCTTGACACGACCTTGGTAAGGTTGGCGGTCGAATGGCGGCGCTGACGATCAACGAGGCGGCCGAGACGACCGGCTGGTCGGCTCGGATGCTGCGCTACATCGAGCGCGAGGGGCTGATCGAGCCCGCGCGGTCGTCGGCTGGCTACCGGCTCTATGGGCCGGAGCAGCTGCAGCGGCTGCGCACGTTGCGCGAGCTGCTCGCGGAGCATGAGCTCAGCCTCGGCGACATCGGGTTTGCCGCTCGGTTGGACCGCGACGCCGATCTGCGCGGCGCCGTGGAGGCGTGGCTCGCCGCCGAGCCGCGCCGTCCCGAGGGCGTCGCCGCCGACGACTGGCTGCGCTTCGAGCAGCGCAAGCACGAGGCGCTGCTCACCGGAGCCTCCAAGGCCGCTTGACCACCAACGACTTGACGGATACACAAGGAGAACGAGTGACCACCAGCACCGCCACCCAGGACTACAAGGTCGCGGACATCGGCCTCGCCGATTTCGGCCGCAAGGAGATCTCGCTCGCCGAGGTCGAGATGCCGGGCTTGATGAAGACCCGCGAGGAGTACGCCGACGCGCAGCCGCTGAAGGGCGCGCGGATCACGGGCTCGCTGCACATGACCGTCCAGACCGCGGTGCTGATCGAGACGCTGGTGGCGCTCGGCGCCGAGGTCCGTTGGGCGTCGTGCAACATCTTCTCGACGCAGGACCATGCCGCGGCCGCGATCGCCGCGGCGGGCATTCCGGTCTATGCCTGGAAGGGCGAGACGCTCGAGGAGTACTGGTGGTGCACCGAGCAGGCGCTCGCGTGGGTGGGTGGGGATGGCATCGAGGGCCCGAACATGATCCTCGACGACGGCGGCGACGCGACGCTGCTCGTCCACAAGGGCCGCGAGTTCGAGCAGGCCGGCGCGGTGCCGGACCCGGCGTCGGCGGACTCCGACGAGTTCCGGATCATCCTCGAGACGCTGCAGCGCTCGCTGCAGGAGGACCCGCAGCGCTGGACGAAGATCGCCGCCGACATCAAGGGCGTCACCGAGGAGACGACGACCGGCGTCCACCGGCTCTACCAGTTCGCCGAGACCGGCGACCTGCTGTTCCCGGCGATCAACGTCAACGACTCGGTCACCAAGTCGAAGTTCGA
>Ga0190265_10000916_pt1 | contig 19312 bp, 13 predicted proteins | sample Popmic124T_FD_133135 | JGI IMG/M metagenome (GOLD analysis project Ga0190265, IMG submission 133135) | Populus adjacent soil microbial communities from riparian zone of Indian Creek, Utah, USA - 124 T | ecosystem: Environmental > Terrestrial > Soil > Riparian zone | place: USA: Utah | collected...
AGCTCGAAGAGGTCACCTCGATGAACGACCTCCTCGCCGTCATCCGCCGCGCCGGCCCCGACCGGCTCCTCTTCGTGGAGGAGTACCTCTCCCGCCAGGGACGAGGCGGGCTGGAGAGCCCGGCGGCGCCTTCGACATCGGACGCGGACTAGCTCGTCAGCGAGAGATCTGCCAGTCGAGGTGCTGAAGCAGACTCAGATCCCCCTGGGCCGCCGGGGTTCCCTGGATATACAGGTCATTGAGCTTGGCAAGGCCCACGAGCGGAGAGAGGTCCGCGACCTGAGTCCCCCCAAGATCGAGGATCTGCAGGTTGGTAAGCGAGGCCAGAGGAGAGAGATCCGCGACCTGAGTCCCGGTGAGATTGAGGATCTGCAGGTTGGTGAGTGCGGCCAGAGGAGAGAGATCCGCGACCTGAGTCCCGGTGAGATTGAGGACCTGCAGGTTGGTGAGCGCGGCCAAAGGAGAGAGATCCGCGACCTGAGTCCTGTGAAGATAGAGGATCTGCAAGTTGGTGAGCGTGGCCAGAGAAGATAGGTCCGTGACCTGAGTCCCGTTGAGAAAGAGTCTCCGCAACTCGGTGAGCGCTGACAACGGCGAGAGATCGCTGATTTGTGCCCGGATTCCTTCAGGAAGGGGCATGGTTTTGATCAGTTGCTCTTGGACCCAGTCGATCTCCAGAGGATTGACAGCTTGCGACAACTCGGAGACAACGCTCCCTCGGCGATCGCCAATGAAGCTCCGGAGCGCCTGCCGCGACTGAGAGGTGCCGATCAGGCGGAGAGCCCGTACGCTGGCAGCGGCTTCGTTGACCTTCAGCTCCTCACCGGCAACCAGGAAAGGCACGGCCGTGTTGCCACCGGTCGCCAGGGCTTCGGCATCCTCCATATTCCTGGGCGGAAAAAGGCTCGCCGTGAGCTGCTGCAACTTGTGATCGAGCTCCTCTTCGACGTAGAGGGCGGCAGCCCGGCAGCGCAGGGCCATGAGTTGCCTTGAGCGCAGCTCGGCTTTTGAAGCCGAGCCGGGCTCAAGAATCATCCGGATCACCTTCGTTGCAAAGCCACGCAGGTCTGCCGCGACTGCGAAGAGGACTACCGGTTGCCAGGAGGGATCGAGGGCATGCCTGGCCAGCAGTCCGGCGGCGTCTGCCCCTGCGAAATAGTCGCCCGCGAGAAGCTCTTTGAAGGCGTTGTGGATGAAGCTGATCTCGCCAGGGCTCTCCTCTCTGAGAATGCCGCTCCTCTCAACCAGCGAGTCCGTCACCACCGAGGCATCGCCGGCCGAGTGGCCGGGAAACTGCTTCAGTGCCTTCCCGATCTGCTCCTCCGCCTCCTTCGTGGAAACCGAGGAGTACTCGTTGAGCACCATGTGATGAGCAAGCTCCTGGACCGCTGCGCGCTTCTGGGAGTAGTCGAGGCGCTGGTAACTCTCGGGGAAGTCGGCGAGGTTCAGTCCGCTTTCCCGCTCGCGCCGATGGAGGAGCGCCTGACAGAGATCCTCGCAGAGCTGGCGCTGCCGCTCGGGAAGCTTCTCGCGGCGGTCCCGATGTAGGGCGCAGATCATCGCGCAGAGGAGAGGGTTGGTCGCGAGCCTCGCGACTTCGGGATTGTCTTCGATCTGTCTCTTCAACGACTCGGCCAGCGCGGGAAGATCCGCGGCTATCTTCCCGCGCAGCTTCAGTTCCTCGGCGACGGCTTCGTGCCAGCGGTCTATGAAGTGGGCCCGGTCAAGCGCGGAAAGCGGATTGATGTGGGCCTCCTGGAAGCCAAGGTGCGCGAGCCAATCCTCTTCCACGGCTCGGGGCCGGGTGCTGATGACGAGGTACGTTTCCGGGTACTGCGCGGCAAGGTCCGAAATCGCGCGACGAGTCGTTTCTCGGTGGGCATTGGGGATCTCGTCCACGCCGTCGAGGAGCAGGAGGGCGCGCCCCTCGTAGAAGATTGATCTCACCCAATCCGCGGGCGGGCCGCCGAGCGCCTGAGCTACCATTTCCGGGAATTCTTCCGGGTTAGGGAGCGAGCCGGCCTTGCACTGCCGCAGGCGAATCAGGAAAGGCACCCGAGTTCGCCAGTCTGGTGACAGGGGAGACTTGACAGCGGAATTCCTGTGCTCGCGGACCAGATCGATGCCCGGCCTTCCGATATCTTTCCAGAAAGCCTCTATATCGAGTTCCGACCACGGTCGGATGGACCACTGAGGTCCTGAGGCAGCTTGCATAGCCACCCAACGGAGCAGCGTGCTCTTGCCGGTGCCCGCATCCCCTCGAATCAGCAGGCGTCCGTTCTCCGATCGCAGCCGGTCAAACAGCGCTTCCGCGGGCAGGGACTGCGAAGCCCCTCTGGAGCGGCTCTCGAGATTGAGCGAAATGTAGGCGACGGACAGCTTCTGGCTTCGAGACTCCGGCGGCAGGTCGATGCCGAAGATCTCCAGGTAGTCGAGATTACGTTGGACCGCCAGCCGGTAGTCGATCTCATACTCGCGCGATTGCTCATCCTTGGTCTTGGCACCGACCGTCGCCTCGATCCTGCGTACCCCCTCCAGGATCCCGTCGACGTTGCCGGTCAGCTTTGAGAGCTGCTGGAGGCTCCGGGCCGCGAGGGCTTCCTCGAATTGTGGAAGCCTGGACGCGACTTCGACCAGATGACGCACCGAACGTTCGAGAGCGTGGTCGTAGAGGTCCGTTTCCGCCTGGGAGAACTGGGCGGCGGGGAGCGGCTTGGTTTTCCTCATTTCGGTGAGGATGGCTCTGGAGTCGAGATCCTTCTGGACCAGATAGGCGGATCTCGTCAGGCCAGACAGCGTGGACTCCAGCGCGAGCACCACCGCCTCCGCGTTCACATGGCCCTGCCTCTCGGCGTTCTCGAAGAGGGGCAGGAGCTCTCTGGCCATGCGATCCCCGAGCTCGTCGAACTCCCGCTCCGCTTTCCTGCGGTCGGCGGTGCTCTGAATCCGGCCCGTGAGGAGATCAGCCACGTCCCCGGCAATGGTCGTCCCGGCACCCTTGCCGAGCCAGGACTCGATCAGGAGCTTGGTGAGGCGGGCTCCCAGCTTCAGGATCAGGAGGTCAGCGAAACTCATGGTCCCCCTATTGTATTGCGTGGCGAGAGACATGCCCGGACGCGAGAAGACCCTTCCGTGCGTTCTCGGATTCGCGGGCGAGGGTGCTTCCACCCGCCCCACGGCTTAGCCAAAATGAAATCCATGTACAGAAAATTGATTTTCTTGTACAGATAAACACTTTTTATGTACAGTAATTTGATTTTCTTATACAGAAAAACAATTTTCTTGTGCGATAATTTGATTTTTTCGTACGAGAATTCTCTTTTCAGGTCTGCGAAGAGGTTTTCTTGTACGAAAATTTGGTTTTTCTGTACAGGAATTCTCTTCTCACGCCCCGCAAAAGTAAATTCCAGCCGCGAAAAGGCTTTGCTACCCTCCCGGCAAGAGCTCGAAGACCTCAGCCGCCGGATCGTCATAGACGCGCCGGAACCATCGGTGCCACTCGGACGTCTCGGGCGGCCGGATGGCTCGTGGGCCCTTGCTCATCAGAAGGTGAGTCGCTCCCAGCTTCCGCAGCTCGCGATGGAGGAGCGCCGGCCTCTTGACGAGAGGGATAAGCCGGCGGTAGCTCACCGGGCCGATCCAGTCGCCATACAACGCTCCCTTATGGAAGTACTTCATGTGCTCGGCGTTGAAGACGTAGGCGACGGAGGAGATCCGGTCGAGATGGCGGACGGCTGGGTAGAGCGGCAGCTTGCGGGCGAGATAGAGATCCCGCTCCTCCGCTGTGGCTGGCGGCGGCCCTTGCTGCGCGATCCTGTAGCCCGCGTAGAGCCAACCCGGCAGGAAAGCCAGCGCGCAGACCGCCGCTAGCAGGGAGCGCTTCTCGATCTGAATCGATCCAGCCAGGGCCAAGCTTAGCGGCGGCAGGATGGGCACGAGATAACGGGAGTCCGGAGGCAGGAAGAGGAAGACGGCTCCCCAGACGAGAGGGATCGCTGCCAACCGCCTCGCCCGGGAATCTCCAACGAGGAGCAGGGGAAGGCCCAGGAGGTAGAACGGCGAGAACGGCGGCTGCTGCCCGACGGCCGAGCGGTGGAAGACCACGTCCCAGGGGAGGCGGACGAAGCGGACCAGGGTCTCGGGGGCGAGCACGTCTGCCATGGGCTTGAGGGCGATCGGGTCCCAGGTGGTCGATCCGAAGATGCCGGGCAGATACGGGAAGATCGGGTTGCCGGTATGGGCCGCGATTCGGACGTAGGTAGGCGCGAGCACCAGGAAGGCCAGGAAGGCGAAGAGCAACGCCTTCCGGCGGGCGAGCGCCAGCTCGACGAAGATGGCCGCCGCGAAGAAGAGCCCCAGGTACTTGACCCCCGCCGCCGAGCCGGCGAACACGGCGGCGAGCAGCAGCCAGGACCTTTCTCCTGAATGGCGGAAACTCCAGGCAGAGAACAGCGCGCCGGTGACGAAGAGAGCCAGGAGGGGCTCGACGTAGTCCGTGCCGGCCAGGTGGGCGACGATCGGGTTGCCCAGCCAGAGCGCCGCCGCGATCCAGCCCGCCTGCGGCGAGAAAGCCTTCCGGCCCCAGGCCAGCAGGATGCCGGCGGTCGCGAGGACCGCCACCAGCGCGACGAAATGGGTGGCCACGTCGCCGGCTAGCAGAAGAGTCTCCGCGAATAGGAGCTCCCCGAGCGCCGGGAACACCGGGAAGCGGAGCGCCGGCATGGCGGGGAGCCCGCCCGATTGCGCGAAGGCGCGGGCGTAGGGCAGGTGGTACATGATCTCGTCGAAGGCGGTCGGGGGGTAGAGAGTCAGGACGAAGAGCGGCGCCAGCGCGATCAGACCCAATCCCCACAGCCGGCCGGCGAGACGCGGGCGCTCCTGGTAGAAGGCGGCGGCATGGACCGCCACGATCAGGGCGATCAGGGCGCCGGGCTGCAACTGGCCGAACGAGGCGAGCAGGAAGCCGAGATGGGCCAGGAGGGCGAGCCCGAGCGCGATCCGGACAGCGTGATGCTCCGAGGAGAGCTTGAACAGCGAGCCGGCCGCCCAGGCGGTGGCGGCCAGGACCGCCAGGGCCAGCAGGTGAGCGAGAACGCTCAATAGTTCAGCCGGCGGGCGATCCAATCGCGCAGGGGGTTCGGCTTCTTGCCCGGAGAGTCGAAGGTGTAGGCGAGCAGGATGCGCTCCCCCTGGTCCGAGAGCGTGATCCCGCGATGGAGCGTGCGGGCTCCGCGCATCACCAGCAGATCCCCGGCCTTGGCGGTGACGGCACTCCGCGGAAAGATCGAAAAGACCTGGGGGACCGCGTAGAGGGGATAGAGCAGGAAGCGCAGGAACCGCGTGAGCGCGGGCGAGATGAATTGCGTCTCGCCGCCGTTGGTGTTCTTGAGCGTCACCAGGGCCACGTAGGCATGGCCGTCCAGGTGCCAGCGGAAGCCATGCTCCCGCCGCTCATAAGCTTGGACGCGCATGGACCGCTTGGAGCTGCCGAGGGGACGCAAGGCCCCTCCCGCGAACTGCTCGGCCAGCGGCCGTACCCGCCGGTCGCCGAGCTCTTCCACCTCGGACAGCTTTTCGTGGATCTGGTCGCCGTCGATCACCCGGTAGCGCGGTCCCAGGCCGCCCCGGCCGTGTACCTCGGTGTACAGATCCTCATGGTCCTCGATCAGGCGGGTGAGCCGGCCCAGCTCCTCGCCGGAGAGGAAACCCGGCACGTGTCGGTACGCTTCCATGTCTTAAGGCTTGTCGGCCACGACCGTCAGGAGATAGCCGAAGCGGCCCGGCCAGCGCCAGCGTGTCTCCAGAAACTGGAAGGGCGCGAGGAAGAGGGGGCTCAGCCGGTAGAGGGGGATGTCCCGGGTGTAGAAGAAGAGGTCGGCCATGCGCAGGAGCCCCGGCAGGGTGAGGATGCCCGTGCGCTCGACCACCCGCAGACCGGTCTGCTCGACATCCCGGCGCAGCTCCCCGGCGCTGAACGACTTTTCCGGCGCGTAGAGGTACTGGCCGAAGGCGTCGAGGACGCGGACCATGAGCGGACGCAGGAAGAGGTCCCACTTGTGCGGCACGCCGATCACCGCCCGGCCCCCTGGCTTGAGCACGCGGTGGACTTCGCGGATCGCCTCGCGGTACTCGTCGATGTGCTCGATGGTGCCCATCGTGTAGACCGCGTCGAAGGAGCCGGCCGCGAACGGCAGCTCGCGGATGTCGGCGCGCAGCAGGGCCGGCGCGTGGCCGTTCGACTTGGCGTTGCGGCGTGCCCGGAAGGCCACCACGCGGGAGATGTCGAGCCCCACCACCTCCGCCCCCTGCTCGCGCATCCAGTCGAGGATCCGCGTGTTGAACGCCTCGTTCCAGAGGTCCAGCTTGAGCACGCGCTTGCCTCGCAGGCTTCCCAGGGAGCGCTCGAGCAGAGCGATCTCACAGCGGCGGTAGTACAGGGTGCTCGGCGCGGCGTGGAAATCGCGCACCGACGCGGCGATCCGATCCCAGTCCCGGCGCTGCTGCTCGCGCAGGTCGCGGGTTGCTTCATCCCATCTCAAGACATCCATTTGCCGCCCTCAACCATTCGATCGTATGAGACAACCCTTCGGTCAGAGGAAGGGGACGATATCCCAGATCCTGCCGCGCTCTGTCGGAGCTGAAGCGCCACTCGCGCAGAAGGATTTGGACGGCGGTAGCATATCCGCTCCCCGGGTCGGACGTCGGCAATCGCTGCATTCTGTCGGCGATCCGCGCCGCGGCCAGCGCCGGTCCGGCGGGCAGCGAGAGCGTGGCGACGGGCCGGAGGCCGGCGAGCGACAGCACGAGCCGGCCGAAGTCCCTGGGCGCGATCTCTTCGCCGCCCAGCACGTACTCCTCTCCCACGGTGCCGCGTTGCTCGGCGGCCAGGAGGCCGCGGACCACGTCGTCCACGTAAACCAGGTTGCGCGCCTGCCGGCCGCCCGCCAGGACGAGTAAAACGCGTTGGCGCAGAAGGCGGCGGATTTCGGAGGTGATCCGGTTGGGATGGGAAGGATGATCCGGACCGAAGACGATCGTGGGACAGACGGTGACCGCCTGCAGCCCCTCGGAGGCGAGCCGCCGGATCTCCAGGACGGCGCGCGCCTTGGAGTCCGTATAGGCGCCGAAGGGCTTGTGAATGAAGGCAGTCGAGACATGGACGAACCGTCCCACCCGAGCCTCCAGGGAGCGCCGGGCCAGCTCCGCCGTCGCGTTGACGTTGACTTCCTCCATGTCGCGGACTCGGACGCGGGGATGATTGCGGACGGCGGCGAGGTGGAAGACCGAGTCCCCGGCGGCGAGCAATGGAGAGTACGAGGCCGGATCGCGGATGTCTCCGGAGAGCAACACGACTTCGCGGCCCTGGTCCCGCAGGGCGTGGACCAGGTGACGTCCCAGAAAGCCTGAGGCTCCGGTGACCAGAGCTTTCAGAGATCCTCCACGCCTGCCGCACGCCGGACCAACCGGACCGTCCCAGCCGCTTCGAGGAGATACACAGCCGGTGAGAGCCCCGCGTAGGAGCTGGCGCGGGAGATCGAGTAGGCGCCCGCGTCGCAGAAGGCAATGCCGTCGCCGGGCGCGAGCGGCGGCAGGCGGCGGTGCAGGTCGAGCACGTCGAGGGTGTTCAAGGTGCAGCCGGACAGGTTCCAGAAGCGCTCCGCTCCCTTTCCTCCGGATAAGGGAAGGATGCGCCGGGCGAAGAGCAGCGGCGACTCGGGAAGGTGGTTGCGGCTCGCGTCCAGGAAGAGCCAGCTCCCCCGGATGGCATGGACGCGGGTGATGAGCACTGCCGCGTCTCCCACGATTGCCCTCCCCGGCTCGGCCGCGAGGACCGGCGGCTCGGGGAGGCCGGAGGTCTCGACCAGCTCACGGAAGCGCGTTCCCAGCCGGGCGGCGAACGTTTCCAGGTTCCCCGACGGGGAGGAGGCAAGACGGTCCCGTAGCCGTCCAATCACATGGCGCGGCCCCACCCGCCGGAGTGTAGGCGACGGAATGCCGCCGCCGAGGTTCACCTCGCGGAGCGTCACGCCCGCCTCCGAGGCCACGCGCTTCAGAAGAGCCAGGACTCCTCGAAAGACACGCGTGAAGCCGTCCAGCGACGACTGCTGCGTGCCCAGGTAGAAGTTCAACGCGGCCGGCTCCAGCCAGGGCGACGCCGCGGCCCGCCGCGCGGCCTCGACGATCTCGTCCGCGCCGAGCCCCAGCCGCCGGTTGAGCCGGCTGAGAGGCGAGAGGCCCGCCGCGCCCCGCAGCCGGAACGAGACCCGGACCGGCCGGCCGGCAAGGACTGCCGCCGCTTCGAGCTTCGCCAAGTCGTCCGGGTGGTGGAGGTGGAAGAGCGGAACCCCGAGCCCGAGCGCTTCGTCCAACTCTTCGGGAGTGAGCACGGGGCGCGCGTAGGCGATCCGCTCGGGCGGAAAGCCGCAGCGGACCGCGAGAGCCGCCTCGGCGGCGTGGCTCGCCAGCAGATGGCTGCCGAGGGCGCCCATGGTTTCGAGCACGGCCGTCTCACGGTTGGTCTTGGCGCAGTAGCGCAGGACCGTTCCCGGCCCTGCCGTGGCGAGCCCCCGTTCCAGGGCCTGGTAGTTGGCCCGCAGCCGGGATTCGCTCATCAGGAAAAAGGGGGTGCCGAGCCGTTCCGCCAGCTCCGCGAGCGCCACCCCTTCCATGCGAAGCGCGCCGCCTGCGTAATCGAGGAAGGGCTTTTCCATGGCGCGCGAGCGTACCGCGAATCTCCGCCGCTGCTATCCTCACGGGAAGGTTTGCCGAAAGGAGTCTCCGTGCTCAGGGTCGCTCGTCTTTGCTTCCTTCTCTTCGTAGCGCCGGCCTTCGCCCAGCCGGCGGACCTGCCTCCCCGGCCCCTCGAAGGGCGCGGGCTCGACAACCTGGCCGCGTTCACGCGGTTGTTGGGGTATGTCCGGTACTTCCATCCCAGCGACGCGGCGGCGGATACGAACTGGAACGCCTTTGCCATCCATGCCGTCAAGGACGTGGAGGCGGCGAAGAGCCCCGAGGATCTGGCGCGCCGGCTCGAGGACCTCTTCCGGCCCGTGGCTCCCACGGTCCAGGTGTTTCCCACGGGCAAGGCTCCCGAGTTGCATCGAGCGCTGATGCCTCCCGGGGACAATCCGGCAATCATTGGCTGGCACCATCTGGGCGTAGAGATGGGGAGCCCCCACTCCATCTATCGCAGCCGCCGGATCGATGACAAGACGCCTCTTCTCGACGAGGCGGCCAACCTGGGCCAGGAGGTCGTGCCCAGCCTCGTGGCCGGACGGAAGATCCGCTTCCGGGCCTGGCTTCGCACCGAGGGGTTCGGACAGCACGGCGGGGCCGGGCTGTGGACGCAGGGATGGAACGAGGACGGCGAGGAGATGGCGATGGCCATGAAGGACCGGCCGTACCGAGGCACCGAGTGGCAGGAGGTCGAGCTCATCGGCGACCTGGAGCAGAGCGTCACCGGCTTCTACCTGGGCATCTCCCTCTGGGGCGGAGGGCGCGCCTGGGTCGACAACGCCGTGCTCGAAGCCGCCCGTCCGGATGGGACGTGGGAGGCCATCCCCCTGAAGAATCCCGGGTTCGACCAGGAGGACTCGGTGAAGAAGGGGCGGCCCGCGAACTGGAGCTGGTCGGAACGGCAGAAGGGCTACGAGATCGCGCTCGTCGCGGGCTGCCGCGAAGGCGGCTGTGCCGCGCTCACCGGCAAGCCGGTCGTGCCGCCGACGCTCGCTCCGCCAGCCGAGGTTTTCGAGGCGGAGCTGGGCGGCGGCGTCTCCTGCCGCGTGCCGCTCACGCTCTACCTGGACGGCTACCTGGACGGAAAGGGCAAGACCGTGCCCGCGTCCCACGGGTGGATTCCGCCGGCGACGAACGGATGGCAGCCGTCCGGCAACGACCGCGCCACCCGGCTGGCGGACGTGGCCCTCGCCTGGAACGTGTTCCAGCACTTCTATCCATATTTCGACGTGGTCCAGACCGACTGGCCGGCGGCCCTGCGCGAGGCGCTGACCTCCGCCGCCACGGACCGCGACGAGCTGGCCTTCCTCTACACGCTGCGGGCGCTCGTGGCCCAGCTTCACGACGGCCACGGCCATGTGGCCCTGCTGTCGCAGGATTGGCAGAAGTACGCCGCGCTGCCGCTGGCCCTGCGCTGGATCGAGGATGGTCTCACAGTCGCCGCGGTCGTGCCCGGCAAGGCGGACCGCATCCGTCCCGGCGATGTCGTCCTGTCGATCGGCGGCGTACCCGCGGCCGAGGCGCTCGCCAAGCGCGAGCGGCTCACCTCCGGCGCGACTCCGCAGTGGATTCGATGGAACGCGGTGAACCGCCTCGTCCGGGGCCTCATCGGAGAATCGGCCAGGCTGAAGATCCAGCCTGCCGAGGGAGAGCCGTACGAAGTCTCCCTGCCGTACGAGGTCAAGTTCCCCTACCCGGACGAGTCCCGGCCCGAGAAGATCTCCGAGATCCGTCCCGGCATCTGGTACGTGGACACCGGCCGCATCGACGATGGCGAGTTCCTTGCCGCGGTGGAGAAGCTGGCCGCGGCGAAAGGCGTGATCTTCGACCTTCGCGGCTACCCGGGCAAGCTCTCGCCCGTGGTCCTGCAATACCTGACCGCCACGCCGATCATCAGCGCCCGATGGAACGTGCCCATCGTGACGCGTCCCGACCGGCAGGGCATGGAATTTCATTTCTCCAACTGGTCCCTGGAGCCCCGGGAGCCGCGCATCAAGGGGAAGGTGGCATTCCTGACCGATGGCCGCGCGATCAGCTATGCCGAGACCTACATGGGGATGGTCGAGCACTACAAGCTGGCCGAGATCGTAGGCGGCCCCACCGCGGGCACGAACGGCAACGTCAACCCGTTCGAGCTTCCCGGCGGCTATTCGTTCTCGTGGACGGGGATGAAGGTGCTGAAACACGATGGATCGCAACACCATGGCATTGGTATCCTTCCTACCGTTCCCGCGGTGCCGACGCTGAAGGGTGTGCGGGAGGGGAGGGATGAAGTGCTCGAGAAGGGGATCGAAACTGTGAGCAGGTGAGATGCGCACGTTCACCCTTCTCCCGCTCGCCCCGGTATTGGCCCTGCTCCTGAGCCAGGCCCCCCATCTGCCTGAAAGCGAGAAGATCACCCGCGACCTGGACGGCCTTGGGATTTCAGTCACCCGCGGCGCCGCGCCCGGCTACGTCGAGGACCGCGCCTGCGCCGTCTGTCACACGCAGATCGCCGAGTCCTACCGGCCCAAGGGCATGGCGCGGGCGTTCTTCCGGCCGCGGCCCTCGACCGACATCGAGGATTTCTCCGCTCCTCCCTTCTTCCACGCCCCGTCGCGCCAGCACCTTCAGATCGTCCGCCAGGGAGAGCGGCTGGTCTTCCGCCGCTGGCAGACGGACGCGGCGGGCCGTCCCATTCATCTCTTCGAGCGCGAGGTCGATTGGATTCTGGGCTCGGGCAACAACGCCCGGACCTACCTCTACCGCACCCCGTCGGGAGAGATGTTCCAGCTTCCGCTCGCCTGGTACACCCAGACGCGGAGCTGGGGCATGCCGCCCGGCTACGACCGGCCGGACCATGAGGGCGTGCTGCGGCGGGTGCGGAGGGAGTGCCTGTTCTGTCACGACGCCTATCCCGAGCTGCCAGCCGGCGCCGACGCTGCGGGCGCGCCGCAGGCCTTTCCGGCCGAGCTTCCCGAGGGGCTGGGCTGCCAGCGCTGCCACGGTCCGGGAGCGGAGCACGTCTGGCTCGCGAGCGGCGGCCTCGGCCCGGCTGAGGAGATCCGCGCGGCGATCTTCAATCCCGCCCGGCTGCCGAAGGCGCGGCAGGATGAGGTCTGCATGACCTGCCATCTGCAGCCGTCCGTCGCCTTGCCGGGTCTGCGCCGGTTCGGCCGCGGTGATTTCTCCTACCGGGCAGGCGAGCCGCTGTCCGACTACCTCGTCCAGGTCGACGTGGAGGAGGAGGGGCAGGCCCCGTCGGAGCGCTTCGAGATCAATCATCACGCCTACCGGCTGCGTCAGAGCCGCTGCTTCCTGGAGAGCGGGGGAGGGGTAGGCTGCCTGGATTGTCACGATCCTCACCGGGTCGTACCCAAGGAAGAGATGAAGGTGCTCGTGGGGAGCGCCTGCCGGGGCTGTCACGCGAGCCTGCCCGCGGGACACATCGAGAATGCCGACTGCGCCTCCTGCCACATGCCGCGGCGGCGGACCCAGGACGTGGTCCAGGTGCTGATGACCGATCACCGCATCCAGCGCGGACCTGGAGGGCCGGAGCTGCTGGCACCTCTTGCGGAGCGGGACCCGGTCCTGACCGAGCTGCGGATTCTGGAAGGGGGACCGACGGGGGCGCTCGCCGAGATCTACCGCGCCGCCGCCGTGGTCCGCGCCGCGGGGAGCCACGACGCGACGCGCTTCCTGGAGAAGAAGCTGAACGAGGTCCGGCTGCCCGAGCCCGATCCCTGGCTCGACCTGGCTCAGGCGCAGCTCCAACAGCGGCGTTTCGCCGAGGCCGAGGTCACGCTCGCCGCGCTGCGGGAGCGCCGGCCGGACGATCTCCTTCTCCTGGAATGGCTCGCCCTGGCGCGGGCCGGACAGGGCAAGCTGGACGAGGCGATCGATCTCACGCGCAACGCGCTGGCCCGGGGCTCCGGTCGGGCGGAGGGGGAGTACAACCTGGGAAGGCTGCTCGCCGCGAAGGGTGCTCACGAGGAGGCCGCGGTGCATCTGGCCCGCGCCGTTGCGCTGCGGCCGAACCTGGCGGCTGCTTGGTTCCATCTGGGGGAGGTGCGGGCTGCGCAGGGCCGGATGCAGGAGGCGGCGGAGAGCTATCAGCAGGCTTTGGCGGTGGATCCGACGTTCACACGGGCCGCGGAGGCGCTGCGGACATCCGCTGAACCGCGCTGACAAACGCCTTCGCATTCTCGACCGGGGTCATGGGAAGAATTCCATGTCCCAGATTCACAATGTGGCCTCCTCCGCGCCCTTCCTCAATCACCTTCTCGGCCAAGCGCTCGATCTCGGGAATCGGGCCGAGCAGGGCCGCGGGGTCGAAGTTCCCCTGGAGCGTGCGGTTGCCCACCACCTGGCGCACCCGGCTGAGCGGCTGGCGCCAATCGACCGAGAGCACGTCGACTGGCAGCTCGCGCATCCCTTCCAGGAGATGGCCGCCGCCGTTGACGTAATAGATCAGCGGCACCCGGCCGGAAATCCTGTCGACGATCTTCCGGAGCGGGGGGAGGGCGAGCGCGCGCCAGCGCTCCAGGTCGAGCAGGCCGCCCCAGGTGTCGAAGAGCTGGAGCGCCTGGCCGCCCGCGTCGATCTGGCCGAGAAGATAGGCGATGGAGACGTCGGCGATCCGGTCGAGGAGCACGGCAAGCCCTTCGGGATCGGAGTAGCTCCAGGCAAGGAGCTTGTCGAAGTGCTTGGAGCCTCCGCCCTCCACGAGATAGGCGGCGAGAGTCCAGGGCGTGCCTCCGAAGCCGATGACGGGGATCTTTCCTTCCAGCTCGCGGCGCACCAGGCGCATGGCATCGAAGACGTAGCCGAGGGTCGCGTCAACATCCGGAGCGCGCAGGCGGGCAATGTCCTCGCGGCTCCGCACCGGATTCGGGAAGCTCGGGCCGTCCCCCTTCACGAACTGCAACTCGGCGCCCATGGCCTCCAGCGGGAGAAGGATGTCGGCGAAGAGGATGGCGGCGTCGACCCCGAGGATGCGAACCGGCTGGAGGGTCACCTCCGCCGCCAGCTCGGGCGTCTTGCACAGCGTGAGGAAGTCGGTCTTCTCGCGAATGGCGCGGTACTCGGGGAGGTAGCGCCCTGCCTGCCGCATGAGCCAGACGGGAAGGCGCTCCACGGCTTCGCCGCGGCACGCTCGGAGGAACAGGTCGTTCATGGCGGGCCGGAGGATACCAGACTCATTTGATTTGGATGGAGTACTATGCGACTCCTATGCTTCGACTCGTTGCTTACGCGCCGGACGGCGTCCGGCGCTTTCCCGTCTCCCGGAATGAGCTCATCATCGGCAGCCGTCCCGAATGTGACATCTATCTTCCCTATACCGGCGTGGCCCAGAAGCACGCCGTGCTGCGCTTCGACGGCACCGAGCTGCGCATCGAGGACCTCGGCAGCCGCAAAGGCACGCTGGTCAGCGGGCGCAAGGTCCGCGAAGCGTTGCTCGAAGTCCTGGACGAGATCCGCGTCGGCGGCGTGACGCTTCTGGTCGAGGACGTCGTGCCCACGCCGGAGAAGCCGGCCGCGCCCGAGCCCGACGCAATCCCGCAGGGCTCGCGGATCACCCCCGGGCGCATGGTGGAGCACCTCGCCCGCATCAGCGAGTGGGTGCTGGGCGACGCCGAGAGCCGCACGACCTCCGAGGCCCTGGTCAGCGACGTGCTGGTCGATTTCGGCGGCGGCGTCCTCTTCCTCCTGCAAGGGGAGGTGGAGCGCGCCGGCCTCAAGCTGGTCGTGAGCAGCGATTCGGGCTGGCTCGCGAGCGGCGAAGGGCTGATGGATCAGCTCCTGACGCACCGCAACGCCGGCAACAGCCTCCAGCATGGCGGTTCCTTCCAGGGCGAGCTCGCCGGAATGCCCGCCTGGGTCTGCTACCACTCCTTCGTGGCGCTCGACCGCACCTACTCGCTGCTGGCGGCGTTCCCCAACTTCACGCAGGACGACTGGTCGCCCGTGACCTCCTTCCGCACGCTGGGGCACCTGCTGGTGCTCGGGCTCGTGCATCACGTGGGGTGGTACGAGCCGATCCTCCCGGGCCGGCCGGGCCAGCAGGACCTCACGCTCGATCCGGCGCTGGTGGTGGGGGAGTCGCAGGCCATGAAGCAGGTGATCGAGCAGCTCCGGGCCGCGGTCGATCCCGCGGTGCACGTTCTGCTGCTCGGCGAGCCGGGCGTGGGCAAGGAGCTGCTCGCGCGCTCGCTGCACCTTTCCGGACCCCGGCGCCACGGGCCGTTCATCACGGCCTCGTGCAGCGGCGTGCGTCCGCAGCAGATCGAAGCCGACATGTTCGGCGCCGAGGTGCCGGGCAAGACCGGGCCGGTGAAGCGCGAGGGCAAGCTGCTCCTGGCCAACGGCGGCACGGTGTTCCTCGACGACGTGGAGCACCTCCCCATGGAAGTGCAGGGACGGCTGGTCCGCTTCCTGCGCACCGGCCAGGTGGAGCCGTCGGGCAGCACCGAAGCGCACCCGGTGGACGTGCGCGTGGTGGCCGGAAGCCGCGTGCCGCTGGAGTCGGTGGCGGCGCGCGACCTGTTCCGCGTGGACCTGGCCTACATGCTGTCGCAGTTCACGGTCGAGGTGCCGCCGCTGCGCGACCGGCGCGAGGACCTGCCGCTGCTGATCCAGTCGTACATCAACCGGTTCTGCCATGAGACGGGCAAGCGGATGCAGGGGATCACGGTCAAGGCGATGTCCGCGCTGCTGAACTACGACTACCCGGGCAACCTGGCGGAGTTGGAGAACATCGCGCGGCAGCTCGTCTACATGAGCCCCGCGGGCAAGCCGGTGGACGTCAACCTCCTGCCGGACCGGGTGCGCAGCGGCACGATCACGACCGCCCGCGTGGACACCTCCTCGGATCTCGATCTCGAGCGCTTGGTGGGCGGCTGCGAGCAGTCGGCGATCCGCGAGGCCCTGCGCCGCACGCACGGCAACAAATCCCAGGCCGCCCGCATGCTAGGGCTCTCGCGCAACGGGCTGGCGATCAAGATGGAGCGGTATGGTTTGAAGGGGTAGGCCCCTACATCCCCGGCCACCGCTCCATCGGGTCGGTCGAGCGCACCACGTTCATCCCCGCGCCGCCCCAACGCGCGAGGGCCTCTTCAGCCTGGGGGGTGAAGTCGAAAAGAAACGATCCGGGCCTCTCCGGGTCGGGCACGGCCACCGAGGACATGCAATCGCCGAGGATGTAGATCTTCCGCGCCAGCTCCTCCTCGCGGGTCAGGATGTCGCCGAGCAGGTCGTCGATCGAGCTTTTGACGCAATGGCTCGCGGCCTGGCCGGCGATGATCACCGCGTCGGCCTTGAACAGAGTCTCGATGAAGCGGCGGTTGCGCTCTGCTAGCTGTCCGCCGTCGTGGAACCTCAGCACCTCCGGCGCGAGGATCGAGTAGTTCTCGGTGAGCGGGTTGTCCCCTTTGCTCTGGATCGCGCTCTGCGAGCCCCGCGCCCACGCGTGGAACAGCCGGGCCTCGTGGATCACCCCGACGAGCGGGTGCCCGTCGCTGCCCAGCAGGCAGTGCGTGGGCCAGAGGTAGAGCTTGTACTTGCCCGCCCGTTCCAGCTCTTCGCAATAGAACTCCACCTGCCGGCTCAGCCAGTCCATGTCGCCGTTGCAGATCCACCAGGCCATGTCCGGATTGGGCCGCACGCGGCCGGCGCGGATCATCTCGGCGGTGATCTCCTGGTGCGGCGCCGGGGGCCGGCCGTCCTCGCCGAGCCAGAAGGAGGGGGAGAAGATCTGGAAGGGGTAGTGGGTGTCCAGCGTGCAGGTGATGTCGGTGATCGCCTCCAGGTTGCGGTAGAGGAAGCGGGCGAGGCGGTCGCTGTCCTCCATGGCGCCGGTGCCGCTGCGGCCGCCCACGTAGAGGGTGCCCTGAGGGAAGCAGAAGTCCTTCTGCACGTCGATCAGGAGCAGGTGGACACGCCTGCGGTCCGTGCCCGACGGCCGGATGCCGTGCTCGCGGCGCCAGGCGTTGGCCGTGGCGAAGAGCGCCTCCTGGTTCGGTGCATAGGCCCATTCGCGAGCATGTCTGGGATCGTAGAAGGCGGGAACGGGGAGCTCCCTCATGTTTCTTTCTCCAGTCCGCGCGCCTGCAGGATCAGGTGGGTCTTGAGGTCGAACAGCCCGCGCTCCAGGCCGACAGGGTACCGGTGCGGGTTTGCGAAGCGCTTGACGCCGCCGTGGAACCCCGCGAGCTGATCGGCCGTGCGCCGGCGCACCTCCTTGAGCGGCGGCGGATCGTAGACCCGGCGGCCCTGGCGGAAGACGGGCACGAGGAGGTCGGCGTGCTCTGTACCCTCGGGGATCTCCTTGCGCCGGGTCAGGTCTCCCGGGTCCACGATCGTGGGCGCCGCGGGCGCGCCCAGCTCCTCGTCGAAGATCATGTCCGCGACAAACTCGCCAAGGGAAGAGAAGCGCCGCACCTGCTGGATGCCGGGCGTCGTGATCTTGACCGCCTGCTCCGAGAGCTTCACCTTGTACTTCCAGGGCTCGCCCGCCTCGCGCACGGCGGTCAGCTTGTAGACGCCGCCGAGCGCCGGATCGTCCTTGGCGGTGACCAGATTGGTGCCGACGCCCCAGACCGCGATCTTCGCTCCCTGGATCTTGAGGCTCTCGACGAGGTGCTCGTCGAGCTCGCTGCTGGCGTAGACCTTGGCTTCGGGGAAGCCGCCCTCGTCCAGGATCCGGCGCGCCTCCTTGCTGAGATAGGCGAGGTCGCCCGAATCCAGGCGGACGCCGAGCATCTCGCGACCCTGCTCGCGCAGCCAGCGCCCGACCTGCACCGCGTGGCGGACCCCCCCGACCGTATTGTAGGTGTCCACCAGGAAGACGCAGTTGTTGGGCATGGCACGGGCATAGGCCTCGAACGACTCCAGCTCGCTGTCGAACGAGAGCACCCAGGAGTGGGCGTGGGTGCCGCCGACCGGAATGCCGAACAGCTTGCCGGCGAGGACGTTGGACGTGCCGTGGCAGCCGCCGGCATAGGCGGCGCGGCTGGCCGACAGCCCGCCGTCGATCCCTTGGGCGCGCCTCAGGCCGAACTCCAGGACCGTGTCCCCCTGGGCGGCGAGGCAGAACCGCGCCGCCTTGGTGGCGATCAGGGTCTGGAAGTTGAGGATGGTGAGCAGCGGCGTCTCCAGGAGCTGGGCCTGGAGGATCGGCCCGCGCACCCGGATCAGCGGCTCGTGCGCGAAGACGACGGTGCCCTCGGGCACGGCGTCCACGTCGCACTCGAAACGCAGGCCGCGCAGCATGTCCAGGAACTCGCCGTCGAAGAGCGGCTTGCCGTCGTTGCCCTGGAGGCCGGCCAGGTAGGAGAGGTCGTCGTCGTCGAAGTGGAAGTGCTCGATGAATTCGATCACCGGCGCGAGCCCGCAGGCGACGGTGAAGCCGCCGCCGAACGGCGGCCTGCGGAAGTGGTGATGGAAGACGGCCTCCTTCGTGTGGGTCCCCGAGCGCCAGTAGCCATAGGCCATGGTCAGCTCGTACAGGTCCGTGAGGAGCGCCAGCGACGGCCGGTAGAGCTGGGTCAGGACGGGCATTGCTAGTTTGTGATCGCCGCGATGACGAGCCGGATGAGGGACTCGATGTCCCGGAAGTCCGAGACTTCGATGGGGGAGTGGGAGTAGCGGCCCGGCCAGGAGAAGGGGATCATCTCCGGCCCGTTCGCGGTAAAGGCCAGACCGTCCGAGGAGCCGCCGGTCATCCCGTACTGGACCGGGATGCCGTTGCGGCGGGCGAGGTCGAGGAAGCGGTCGATCAGCTCCCGGGGAGTCTGGTTGAGGTTGTCCATGGTCCGGAGCACCACGCCCTTGCCGAGCGGAGCGTAGCCGAGCCGCCCGGTCTCGACGGGCGAGTCTGACGAGACGAAGGTGTCCACCGGATGGACGCGGGTGAGATTGGGGAACCGTTCCGCCAGGTCCGCGGAGCCCACGAGCCCGACCTCTTCCTCGACTACCCAGGCGAAGGTGACCCGCCGGGTGAGCTTCGCGGGATCGATGCGGCGCAGGGCGAGGAGCAGGGCCGTGCAGCCGTTCCGGTCGTCGAAGCCGCGGGCGACGGCCCGGTGGCGTCCCATCCGGAACATCTTCTTGGGCATGGTCACGGTGGTATGCCCCGCCCGGATGCCCAGGGCCTCGGCCTCCTTGGAGGAGGAGGCTCCGACATAGACCGTCAGGGGGCCGTCCCCGCCGTACTTGTCTGCCTTGGCCCAACCTTCCCGCGGCTCGAACACCCCGGGGACGGGTCCTTTCTCGCCGTGGATGAGGGCCGCATGGGCCTCCCAGGCCGGGACCAGGAGCCCGCCGCGGGTCTCCAGGCTCAGCCGGCCGTCGGGCAGGGTGTCCTTCACCCGGAAGCCGACCTCGTCCATGTGGGCGACCAGGAGGACGTGCTCGTCCCCCTGGCCCACGGTCACGACGAGGTTGCCCTTGGCGTCGGTCTCCGGCATTGCCCAGGCAGGAAGGTGCTTGACGATCTCCTCCCGCACCGGGCCTTCGGCGCCGCTCACGCCGTAGCGGGCGATCAGGGTCCCGAGCAGCCCGGCCTCTTCCTCGTGGCCCGTCATCTCCACGAACGGCG
>Ga0190265_10000917_pt1 | contig 19309 bp, 14 predicted proteins | sample Popmic124T_FD_133135 | JGI IMG/M metagenome (GOLD analysis project Ga0190265, IMG submission 133135) | Populus adjacent soil microbial communities from riparian zone of Indian Creek, Utah, USA - 124 T | ecosystem: Environmental > Terrestrial > Soil > Riparian zone | place: USA: Utah | collected...
GCGACGTACCTCCCGTCGCTCAGCGCCAGCTATTCGCGCAGCGGAAGCGGCATAGATCCGCGCTTCGGTTTCGGCGACGACCCGTTCTCATACAACGGGCGGCTGTCCTTCTCGCTCTCGTATCCGCTGTTCAACGGCTTCCAGCGCGAAGAGCAGGTCGTGCGGGCCAAGGTGGCCGAGACGAACGCCCAGGCCGCGCTCCGTGATGCGGAGCTCGCAGCGCAACAGTCGCTCACCCAGCACATAGGCACTCTGCGCGGCGCTTCACAGCGCGTAGCAGTCCAGGCGGCGTCCGTCGCCGCGGCCGAAGAGGATGTGCGCGTGCAGCAGCAGCGCTACAACATCGGCGCATCGACGCTGCTCGACCTGCTGACTTCGCAGACCGCGCTGGCGCAGGCGCAGCAGGCCCTCATTCAGGCGCGCTTCGACTATCGGATCGCGCGGGCTGAGCTCGAGGCGCTGATAGGCCGGGAGCTGCAATGACCATCTCTACAACTGCCGGACTGAATCGCGTTGTGCGTTTCGCGTTCTCGCGTTTTCCGTTCTTGCGTTTGCTCCTTCTGGTGATTGGGGCTTTCGCCGTTGCTGCGTGCACGAAGAAGAAGGAGACGGAGCTGGTGATCGCGACTGCGCCGGTGGAGCGGCGCAGCATCGTGCTGAGCGCGCAGGCGAACGGCGTGGTCGAGCCCGTCACCATCATTGAAGTGAAGTCCCGCGCGTCGGGTCAGATCACCAACATGCCGGTCGACGTCGGATCGGTGGTGAAGCGCGGTGACCTGCTGGTGCAGATCGATGCGCGCGACGTGCAGAGCCGTTACAACCAGGCGGCGGCGGAGCTCAACTCGTCGACCGTCGCGCGCACCGTCGCAGCGTCACAGCGCGCCCGCTCACGCGATCTCTTTCAGCAGCGGATCATCACGGAGGTCGAGATGGAAGCGGCGACGCTACAGTACGCGAACGCCGACGCCTCGGTAGTGAGAGCGCGAGCGGCGCTCGACATCGCGCGACAGCAGCTGCAGGACGCGACGATAACCGCCCCGACCGCCGGAACCGTGATCGAGCGGCCCGTGTCGGAAGGCACCGTCATCACGTCGGCGACGTCGTCGGCGAGCGGCGGCACGACCATCCTCAAGATGGCCGATCTCAGCAAGGTCAGGATGCGCGCGATGGTGAATGAGACCGACATTGGCAACATTATCCCCGGACAGATGGCGACCGTGACGGTCGACGCGTTTCCAAATCGCCGCTTCCAGGGAGTGGTCGAGAAGGTCGAGCCGCAGGCGGTGGTGCTTCAGAACGTGACGATGTTCCCGGTGCTGGTGAGCCTCACCAACTTCGACGGTGCGCTCAAGCCCGGCATGAACGGCGAGGTGGAGATGGAGGTCGCGCGGAGGGACAACGTTCTGGCGATACCGGCCGAAGCGGTGCGCAGCATGCGCGACGCTTCGACCGTCGCGCCCGCGCTCGGCCTCAACGAGGATGCGATCCGGAACGCGGCGCAGGCATCGTTTGCCAGCCGGAACCCGGAGCAGACGGGGCCGGGCGGGGCGAGCGGCGACACCAGCCGCCGGGCGGGCAGAGGGGCGCGCCGGGCCGCGGGCGATACCGCGGGCGTTCGCCGGCGATCTGCACAGGGCGGAGCGCCGGGTCAGGCGGGCTCCGCAACATCAGGTGGAGCGCAGGCCCCCGCCGCCGGAAGTCCAGGTGGCGCTGCGACTGGAGCGGGGGGCGGGGGCGGCGGGCGCGGTGCAATGCAGATCGCCTTTGTGAAGAAAGCCGATGACTACGTTGCGCGGCGCATTCGGACCGGAATAAGCGACTTCGAGTACACTGAGGTTCTGAGCGGGCTGGAGCTGGGAGAACAGGTCGCGCTCGTCGGGGTCGCCGTCCTCCAGGCGCAACGCGACGAGCAACAGGCACGCATCGCCGCCTCGCGGAACACTGGTCTCCAGCAGGCGACCACTGACGCTCCGGCGGCCGGCGGGGGCGGTGGTGGCGGCGGCGGACGTCGCTAAACGGAGGTAGACAGAATGCTGCTCGGCGAAACCGTTGGCGTGGCGCTTGGCGCTCTCAGAGCGAACAAGCTGCGGTCGTTTCTCACGATGCTGGGCGTCGTGATCGGCGTCGGCGCCGTCATCGCCGTCGTCGCGCTTGGACGGGGGGCGCAGGAATCCGTGAATGCGCGGATATCCGCGCTTGGCACGACCCTGCTTACGGTACAGCCGGGCAGAGTCGTTCGGTCCGGGGTTTCGGCGGAGACGGATCGGGCTCCGCTCACCATCGAAGATGCACGCGCGCTGGCGGAGGCGAACAGTCCGCTCATCACCGCCGTGCAGCCGGAGATGACGCGCAACTTCCAGGTCCAGTACATGGCCAACAATACCAACACATCGGTGGTCGGGACCACCTCGAACTACCTGGAGGTGCGAAAGTACACGCTCGCCGCCGGGCGGATGTTTACCGACATTGACGACAGAGAGAGCCGGCGAGTGGCAGTGCTGGGCGCGACGGCGGCCGAGGAGCTGGGCTCGCAGGTGCCTGGAGACCTGGTCGGGCAGAACGTGCGCTTGCGCGGAATACAGTTCGAGGTGATCGGGGTGCTCGTGGCGAAGGGCTCGACCGGCGGCTGGGGCGACCCCGACGATCAGGTGCTCATACCGCTCGGCACCGCGCAGTTCCGCGTATTCGGGACGGACAACATCAGGCAGATCGGCGTGATCGCGGCGAGCGAGGCGATGATCCCGAACACGATGGCGGAGATTCAGAAGATATTGCGCCGCAAGCACCGGCTTCTCCCCGGGCGCGACGACGATTTCCAGATCAGGAGCCAGGCGGATTTCCTCAACACGCTGGGAGAGACCACTCAGATCTTTACCTTCCTCCTGTCGGGTATCGCGGCGGTGAGTCTGCTGGTCGGTGGCATCGGTATCATGAACATCATGCTCGTGTCGGTGACGGAGAGGACGCGCGAGATCGGCGTGCGGAAGGCCCTGGGTGCGACACCGAGGAACATTCTCCTTCAGTTCCTGATCGAGGCGGTCGTGCTCTGCCTGCTGGGCGGGATCGGCGGGATTCTCGTCGGGTGGGCTGGGGCGATAGCGCTGGCGCAGTTCGGGAACTTCAATACGGCGGTGGCCCCATCATCGATCCTTCTCGCCTTCTTCTTCTCCGGCTTCGTCGGGATCCTCTTCGGCGTCTGGCCGGCCCGCCGGGCGGCGGGGCTCGATCCGATTCAATCATTGCGGTACGAGTAAGGTCGGACCGCAAAATCAGAACGACACCGAAGCGGAACGAAAAACGGAACTGCAACTGAACGGGTAGGAGGTACCTGCCACAGGTACCTCCTACCCGTTCAGTTGCAGTTGGAAAGCATCCGTGCAGAACGGCGTGGATCTGAAATGGCAGACTCGTCCTGTTCCATGAATCAGGGCCGGCAGCTAGTATAGTTGTCCCGATAGAACGGACAACGAGGAGGCGGCATGAGAGCGTGGAATCCACGAGCGGCAATCGCGGCGGCACTGGTCATGGGTATCTCCCTGCCGGCAGCGACCCCGGCCCAGGTGCGGACAGCCGTGCCGCTCATTCCAATCGAGCATTTCTTCGACAATCCCGAGGTTGGCGGCGCGCAGATATCGCCCGACGGCCGATGGCTCTCGTACGTAAAGCCGTACAGGGGAAAGCTCAACGTGTACATCCGGCGCGTGAACGGCACGGAGGCGGACGAGCGTGTGATGACGACCGACACCGTTCGGCCCGTCGGCCAGTATTTCTGGTCGCGTGACGGGCGCTACGTCCTGTACGCGCAGGACAAGGGCGGGAACGAGAACTACCGCATCTACGCCGTCGATCCCTCGCAGCCGGGCGTTCCCGCGGCGCGGGATCTCACGCCGTTCGACAACGTGCGGGCGCAGATATTCGCCGTTCCCCACCGCACGCCCGGAAAGATTCTCATCGGCCTCAATAGAAGGACACCGTCCGCGTTCGATGCCTATTGGCTGGATCTGGCCACGGGCAAGCTCGACCTGGCGGTCGAAAATCCCGGACGTCACGGCGGTTATCTGATCGACAAGTCCGGCCGGATACGGGTCGCGGTACAGTCGACGCCGACTGGTGCGAACGAGATTCTCGTGCGGGACAACGACAACGCCCCGTGGCGGACGCTGGCCAGCTATCCAGCGACAGAAGACGTCACTCCGCTCAGAATCACTCCCGACGGCCGGCAGCTCTACGTCGAGAGCAATGCCGGCACCGCCAATCTTTCCCGTCTGCTGCTCGTCGACCTCGCGACCGGTAGAGAGACGGTCATCGAGAGCGACCCGAAAAATGAGGTGGATTTCGGAGCGGCAGTGTTCAGCGAGGTCACGGATTCACTCATCGCTACGACCTACAACAGCGACACCGTTCGCATCTATCCGCGCTCGGCGAAAATGAGGCAGCTCGTCGCCGACGTCCGGAAGCTGCACGACGGCACCCCGGGAATCACGTCGTCCACTTCGGACGAGACGAAGTTCATCGTCGCGTTCAATTCGCCGACGGATCCGGGAGCCACATACCTCTATGACGCGAAAACGAGGCAGTCGAAGTTTCTCTTTCGCCCGCGTCCGTGGCTCAAGTCGACGGAGCTGGCGACGGTAGCACCGGTCTCCTTCGCGGCGCGCGATGGCCTCAGGCTGCACGGATATCTGACGACGCCACGCGGCGTCGAGCCGAGGAATCTCCCGATGGTGCTTCTGGTTCACGGAGGACCGTGGGCGAGGGATACCTATGGATATCAGCCCGAGGCGCAGCTCCTCGCCAACCGCGGCTACGCCGTTCTGCAGGTCAACTACCGCGGCTCGACCGGATATGGTAAGAGCTTTTACAACGCGGCGGTCAAGGAATTCGCCGGCAAGATGCACACGGATCTGCTCGACGGCGTGAACTGGGCGGTGCAGCAGGGCATCGCCGATCCGAAAAAGGTGGGGATTTACGGCGGATCCTATGGAGGCTACGCCACTCTCGTCGGTGTGACGTTCAGTCCCGATGTGTTCGCGTGCGGCGTGGACTACGTCGGCCCATCGTCGCTGGTGACGCTCGTCGAGTCTTTCCCGGCGTACTGGCGCCCGTTCATGGAGGGATCGTGGTTTCGGTTCGTCGGCGACCCGGCCAAGCCTGTGGAGAGGGCGGAGATGCTCGCGCGATCCCCGCTCAGCAGGGTGGACAGCATCAGGGTTCCACTGCTCGTCGTTCAGGGCGCAAACGATCCGCGTGTCACCAAGCTCGAGGCCGACCAGCTGGTCGCGGCGCTCCGCGACCGCGGCGTGAAGGTCAAGTACATAGTCGCCGGCAACGAGGGCCATGGGTTTGCGAATCCGAATAACCGTATGGCGCTGTACCGCGCGATGGAGCAGTTCTTCGGGGAATGCATCGGCGGACGGGTCCAGCCGACCGTGAATCCTGCAATCACCTCTCACCTCCAGAGCCTGATAATCGACCCCGACTCGGTGAAGCTCGGGGCCAGGAAGCCCTAGGCACGAACCCGGCGATGCACCCCCCCGGATGGCGAAAAAAACGACACCGCCGCTCTTTCGAGCGGCGGTGCTTGTTTCTACCTTTCCTGTCCCTTCCGGCGCGCTCCCGTCCAGCTCGCCGGGACACCAACAATACCTGGGAGGATGAATGAGACTCCGCTTACTCGCGGGCTCTCTGTTGTGCATTGCGGCCGGTTCAGCGGGCGCGCAGGCGGCACAGAGCGTGGCAGGGCAGGGTGCGCAGGTGCGCATCGACTACATCGAGGACCAGCTTCCGAATGGGCTCAAGGTGCTGTACCACGTCGATCACTCGACGCCGGTCGCCGCGGTCGTTCTCTGGTACAACGTCGGCTCCAAGAACGAGCAGAAGGGCCGCACCGGCTTCGCCCACCTGTTCGAGCACATGATGTTCCAGGGGTCGAAGAACGTCGCCAAGCTCCAGCACTTCGCCCTCCTCGAGGCGGCAGGCGGACGAGGCGGTGCCGACATCAACGGCACCACCAGCAACGATCGCACGAACTACTTCGAGCAGGTCCCATCCAACCAGCTCGAGCTGGCACTCTGGCTCGAGGCCGATCGCATGGGAACGCTGCTGGAGACCGTCGATCTGGCGAAGCTCGACAACCAGCGCGAGGTCGTGAAGAACGAGCGCCGGCAGGGAGTGGACAACCAGCCGTACGGCACGTGGCAGGAGCGCGTTCAGGCGGCGATGTTCCCCGCCGGGCACCCCTACCACCATCCGGTGATCGGGTCGATGGAAGACCTTTCGGCGGCGACGGTGGGAGACGTTCATAACTTCTTCAAGACCTACTACGCGCCCAACAACGCGGTGCTGGTCATCGCCGGAGACATCGACGTCAATCAGGCGAAGGCTCTGGTACGCAAGCACTTCGGTGGAATCGCGCGTGGCCCGGCGGTCCCTCCTCTCGCGAACATGGCGGTTCCGGCGGTTGTCGGCCGCGAGCAACGCTTCGTCGTTGACGATCCGCTTGCACCCAGCCCCGCCGTATTCGTCGCCTACCGCGCTCCGCCGGCAAAGGATCGGCGTGGTCCGGCCGTCGAGCTGCTCGGCAGCGTCATCGGCAGCGGCAGATCCTCGCGACTCTACGATGCGCTGGTGCGCAAGCAACAGGTCGCGACCCAGGTCGGCGGCTTCAACTTCGGCTTCGTCGATGGCGCCGACATGCTCGTCTTCCTCGCCATCGGGAAGCCGGGCTCCAGCGCTGACTCCCTGGAGAAAGCTCTGCTCGGCGAGCTCGCCAACGTCGGTGGAAATTTCACCCAGGCCGATCTCGACCGCGTCCGCGCGCAGGAGAGGTTCAGCTTCGTGAACGGCCTTCAGACCACCGGCGGATTCGGTGGCCGCGCCGACAGGCTGGCCGAGGGCTGGACTTTCTACCGCGATCCCAACCACGTGAACAAGGTGCTCGGCGAGTACGACCGCGTTACGCTCGCCGATCTCAACGCTCTGGCCCGCGAGCGGCTCCTGCCGACCAATCGCGTCGTCGCCGTCTACCAGCCGGTGAAGAAGCCAGCACCCACTACAACCTCCTCCTCGGGAACGAAATAATGCAGCGCGCATCAATCACCAATCGAATCGCCGCGCTGTCGCTGGCAGTCGCGGTCGTTGGCGCCGCGGGTGCGGCGGAGTCGCAGCAGACGCCGCCCGCACCCGGCCCGCTTCGTCCTTACGCGTTTCCTAAAGTCGAGCAGTTCACGCTCGGCAACGGGCTCAAGGTAATCGTCGTCGAGAAGCACACGCTTCCCGTCGTCGAGGGCCGTCTGATCATTGACGCCGGCGCGATGCGGGAGCCCGGCACCAAGAACGGGCTGGCGTCGCTGACGGGCAGGCTGCTGTCTGAGGGTGCCGCCGGGATGTCGGGCGCGGAGTTCTCGCTCCGCATGGAATCGATGGGCGCGGCGTTCCAGGCCGGCGGACTGTTCAACAACTCCTTCATCGACGTCGTCGCCATCAAGAACGTTTTCCCCGACGCTCTGGCGCTCGGCGCGCAGACCGTCATCTCGCCGAGCTTTCCCGAGAGCGAATTCGGGCGAGTGAAGAACATGGCGCTCGCCGCCTATCAGCAGCGGCGCGCTCAGGCGTCGGGCCTGGCGGCCGATGCGTTCATTCGGGTGGCGTTCGACAGCACCGCCCCGTTCTCGCGCCCCGTCGCGGGCACGACCGGCACCATCGGCGGCCTCACCCGCGATGATGTCGTGACCTGGCACCGCTCGATGTTCGCGCCGTCGGCCGCGACACTGCTGCTCGTCGGAGACATCACCGTGCCCGAAGCCCGGGCGGCTGCCGAGAAGGCATTCGGTGCCTGGACGGCGTCGCGTGCCGCAATGGGGCCCGTTGCCAATCCCGTGCAGAAGCACAGCGGCACGCGCATCGTCCTCGTGGATCGCCCGACGTCAGTGCAGTCATCCATCATCATCGGACAGGCGGGGTTTCAGGCGACCGATCCCGATTACCTCGACATGCTCGCGCTGAACCACGTGCTCGGCGGCGCCGTGAGCTCGCGTCTCAACACGAACCTGCGCGAGAAGCACGGCTACACGTATGGCATCTTCAGCGGTCTCGACCTGAGAGCCGGTGCGGGCGCGTACAACGTGAGCTCCGAGGTGCGCACCAACGCCACGGACTCGGCGCTCGTCGAAGCGATCAACGAGTACCGCCGTTTGACCACTGAACCGGTACCGGGCACGGAGCTCCAGGGCGCGGTTAACAATCTCGTCGCCAGCTTCCCGAGCGCGGTGCAAACGGTACAGGCGCTCACCGGCCGCCTCCAGAATCTGATCGTCTGGGGCCTGCCGCTCGATTTCTATACGACTTACCGCGAGCGTCTTGCCGCCGTGACTCCGGACGACGTCCGCAGGGTCGCGACGAGCAGGCTCACTCCCAACAACCTGATCGTGATCGTCGCGGGTGACGTGTCCAAGATCGAGGCGCCCATTCGCGCCAGGAATCTTGGGGCTGTCGAGGTGTGGGACGCTAACGGGAATAAGCTGCGGTAGTTTCTCTAGATGGAAGGAAAGGCCGGCTGAAAGCCGGCCTTTCTTGTTTCCGTTCGTAGTTTCCCTTCGACACCACGATGAAAGCGATAATAATCACCCGTCCCGGCGGACCGGAGGTGCTCGAGATCCAGGAGCGACCGAAACCCGAGCCCGCTCCCGACCAGATTCGCGTGCGCGTGAGAGCTTCGGCGCTCAACCGCGCCGACATCCTCCAGCGAATGGGCAACTATCCAGTCCCTCCCGGCGCGCCGGCTGACATCAGCGGACTAGAGTACGCCGGCGAAGTTGACGCGCTCGGAGCGTCGGCGAGCGCGTGGGCGCCTGGCGATCGGGTGATGGGCGTTGTAGGAGGCGGAGGGCACGCGGAGTACGTTTGCGTTCACGAGCACGAAGCGATGCCGGTGCCGAAGAGAATGTCTTGGGAGGAGGCCGCCGCAGTCCCGGAGGTTTTTCTCACGGCCCACGACGCCCTTTTCAACCGGCTGGGTCTGCGTCCGGGCCAGACGCTGCTCATTCATGCGGTTGGAAGCGGAGTTGGAACGGCCGGTCTTCAGGTCGCCAAATTCGCCGGCGCGCGCGTGATCGGGACGGCGCGCTCGGCCGCGAAGCTGGAGCGCGCCAGCCAGCTCGGCCTCGACATCCCCATCGATGCCTCGCGAGGGGACTGGGCCGCACAGGTTGACGCAGCGGTCGGTGCACAGGGAGTCCACGTGATCATGGATCTCGCCGGCGGCAGCTATCTGGAGGGAAATCTCCGCGTGCTGGCGCCGCGCGGCCGCCTCGTCGTCGTCGGTCTCACCGCCGGCACCACCGCGACTCTCGACATGAACACGCTTCTCAGAAAACGGCTCACGATCGTGGGTACCGCGATGCGCTCGCGCCCGCTGGAAGAGAAGATCGAGCTCGCCGGCGAATTCTCCGCGCGCGTGGTGCCTCTCTTCGAGGAAGGAAGACTCAAGCCCATCGTCGACCGCGTCTTCTCCTTCACCGAGATCCGGGCCGCGCACGACCTGATGGAATCGAACGAGACTTTCGGCAAGATCGTTTTGCGCTGGGACTGATTGTCGCTTTGGCCCGCAGCCCTCAGCTGGCCCGCCGACCGCCCCCGGCCGGTACTCATTAGTCCGTCGTTAACGATCTCTAACTTTTCCCCTTCCGCCTCTTACTGCGCCTGTCGCTGATCATGATTGTCACCACCATCCACATCCCGATCACGGCGGCGAGAACGAACCCGATCATCCCGAGCCGGCGCTGGTACTGCATGAGCATCCCGCTGGCGACAAGCAGTCCACCAAGCACGAGCCCGGTAAAGATGCGGTTCGCGACCTTCTCGAGACCGAGCAGCAGTGAACCGAGCTGCGGAGTGTCCACGCGCACGGCGAAATCGTCGGCCACGAGCTTCTGCGTGAACACGTCGAGCCGGTGCGGCAGCGCGCGCATCAGGTCCGATGTCTCAGCGGCGATCTGGAACAGCCGCCGCGGCGACATGTCGCGCTGGGCGCGCTTGTTCGCGATCTCGCTCGTGTAGTCGCGTATCGACTCGGTGGGGTTGAAATTGGGATCCAGCGCCCGCGTCACCGCATCGAGATTGAACAGCGCCTTGGCCAGCAGCGTCAGCTCCGCCGGGAGCCTGAGCCCCTCGCGGAACGCTATCGTGATCATCTCGTAGAGGACGACGCCGGCGGGCGTGTCTTCGACCGTCTGGTTGGCGTGCTTCGCGACGAGCGCCGAGACGTCGCGTATGTATGCTGCCCGGTCGAATTCGGGCGGGTGCTCGCCGATCTCGATCAGCGTCTCCGCCGCCGCGTTGCCGTTGTTCTCCGCCATCGCGAGGAGCAGCCGTACCACGTGATCGCGCATGGTGCCGGTGAGGTGTGCGGTCATCCCGAAATCGATGAGCGCCAGCTTCGGATCGTCCCGCGGCGGGGCCGGGACGGCGGCAGCCTTGGCGGCATTCTCGGACTCGGTCAACGGCGTCGCTCCGGGCCGCACTTGCAGGCGACGGTCGTCGGCTGCGGCTTCGGCCGGCGTTTTCGGATTGTCGGGACCGGCGAGAACGATGAACACGTTGCCTGGATGCGGGTCGGCGTGAAAGTGCCCGCTGTCGGTGATCTGCTGGAGGTACGCGTGCGCGAACTCTTCGGCGAGCGTGGAGAAGTCGTACTCGATCCGGGTGATCGGCGGGATCGCATCGATCTTCACGCCCTTGATCCGCTCGGTGGTGAGGACCTTGTGCGTCGTGTACGCGTCTATGACGCGTGGAATGAGTATGTGCGGGAATGTCGCCAGCGCCTTGCGGAACGAGGCGGCGTTGCGCGCTTCGGTGCGGTAATCCAGCTCGTCGACCAGCGCTCTCTCCACCTGCTGCACCACGCCGATGAGGTCGACCCGCGACCCGGCCGAAGTGTGGTCGGTGAGAAAACCCGCCAACTCGCGGAAAAACTCGATGTCCTCGCTCAGCTGCTCGCGCAGATTGGGGCGCTGCACCTTCACGACGACGCTGCGTCCGTCGCGCAGCTCCGCCGCGTGGACCTGGCCAAGGCTGGCGCTGCCCAGCGGCTCCCGGTCGAACGAAGCGAACAGCTTGCTGATGCGCGCGCCCAGCTCCGACTCGATTGTCGCCTCGACCAGCTCGTACTCCATCGGCGGAACGGCGTCCTGCAGGTGCTCGAGCTCCGCGATGTAGGACGGGGGAAGGAGATCCGGCCGCGTGGACAGGACCTGTCCCAGCTTGATGTAGGCGGGGCCGAGCTCTACGAGCTTTTCCTTGAACGCCCTCGCTTTGGCCGTCGATTCTTCGTCCTGGAATCCCTCGTCGCCGTCGAGACTTGCGCCCTCCAGGCTCAGCAGGCCCTGGCGGTTGGCAAAGTCGCGCAGGCCGTATTTGGTGAACAGGCCGAGCGTGGCCGCGAGGCGTGGAAGATGCTTTGGCGACAGGATCATGCGGCACGAGGGGGCAGAAAGCATGCCCGCGTCAGTTGGCTGTAAGTCACGATACTGGAGATATTTATGCATGTCGACAGCAGATCGCGGTGCGAGGGCCGGGACCGGACCGGTGAGCGTGGTTAGGGTGCCCAAGCCCTGGGGGCACGAGACGATCTGGGCTCACACCGACCGCTACGTGGGCAAGATCCTCCACATCAACGCCGGCCACGAGCTCTCGGTGCAATACCACAACAAAAAGGACGAGACCATTCACCTGCTCTCAGGCGAGATCGTTTATCGCGTGCAAAAGGACCAGTCCTCGAAAGACTGTTTGGAGGACGTCCATCTCGGAATCGGCCAGTCCTTCCGCATCACCCCGGGAACGGTCCACCAGATGCGGGCGGTCACCGACTGCGACGTGCTGGAGGTATCCACGCCGGAGCTCGACGACGTCGTCCGGCTGAGCGACCGGTACGGCCGGGAAGGGACGAGCGCGCCATGAAAGTCATAATCCCGCTGGCCGGGAAGGGGACGCGCCTTCGCCCTCATACCCATCTGGTCCCCAAGCCGATGATGAAGGTGGCCGGGAAGCCCGTCATGTCCTACGTGCTCGACGAGCTGAAGAAGCTCGGGAACGTCGAGCAGGTGATCTACATCACCGGGCACCTCAAGGAAAAGGTCGAGCAGTTCGCGCGGGCGGAGATGGACGTGCCTTCGGTGTTCGTAGAGCAAAAGGTCCAGGACGGAACCGCGGGAGCCGTGGCGCTGGCGAAGCCCTATGTCGACCAGCCGGTGCTAATCGTTTTCGTCGACACGATCTTCGACGCGGACCTGTCGAAGGTGAAGAGCGTGGACGCCGATGGCATCATCTGGGTCAAGGAAGTCGAGGACTACCAGCGCTTCGGCGTGGTGGTGACGGACAAGGACGGCAACATGACGAAGATCGTCGAGAAGCCGAAGACGCCGATCTCCAAGCGCGCCAACATCGGCCTTTACTACATCAGGAACTGGAAGCTCCTCTACGAGGGTATCGACCACGTCCTGACCAAGCCCAAGAACCAGGGCGAGTACTTTCTCACCGACGCCTTCCAGTACATGATCGACAAGGGCGCCAAGATCCAGGTCGTCGACGTGGAAGGCTGGTACGATGCGGGAAAGATCGACACGCTCCTCGAGACCAACCAGGCGATGCTCGACCGCGGGCGCTCGTTGGAGCCCATGAATGCCGGCGACTCGAAGATCGTCGCGCCGGTTCATATCGAAGCCGGCGTGACGCTGAGGAAATGCACTATCGGCCCCAATGTTTCCATCGGCGCCGGCTCGGTGATCGAGGGCAGCCGGATAAGTCATTCGATCGTCGGGTCGAAGGCGAGCATCACCGGCTCGGTTCTCACGAACTCGCTGATCGGAGACGAGACCGTTCTCGTCGGCGTGAAGGGTGAAGTGACGCTGGGCGATCACTCGGAAGTGCGCGTATTGCCGGCCTAGAAAACGCGGCGCTCGTGGTGTTCGTGACTCCGCAACGACACCAGAGCGAATTGAAGTGATCTCGTGAGCGGTGAGCGGGTTACGGCGACTCCCTGGTCCCCGGGTAGTGTGCGCGCGCTAGCGAACGCACCACTCGCCCAAGGAGGAAACAATGCATCACGTGAAACGCCGCGGCCTGGCTGGATTGATTCTCGTCACCGTCTTCGCCGCCTGTGCGGACCCGGCTGACAGGATAACTGCCCCCGGCGCGGAGCCTGCCGACCTGCTCGCGCCCGACTCCAAATCGCCCGTAGTGACAGAGCGCGCGGCACTCGAGAAACTCGGCCGGCTCATCGCCGTTTCCCTCGGCGAAAGAAAAATGCGTCACAAGCTCAAGAAGCATTTGCGCGCCGCGCCATTCAAGGAGCACAAGCTGGAGCTGAGCGCGTATCTGCGTAGCGCCGATGGTCAGGAGCTGCTGACAAAGCTCAGCGGAGGCGAGAAAAAATCTGACGCCGTTCTGACACTGCTCGGTCAGATTCGCCCACTGGAGCTTTACATGCCGGTCAGGAAGCACCGTGAAACCTGGATCGGCGACGGCGAGTTGCTGGTGGCGGTACAGCTGGAGGAAGAGGATCCTATTGTGGCATTCGACGGACGGGGAAAATCCCGCCACCTGGACGCGGCCGCACCGCCGGAGCAGCCCACGATCTCCATCGTCCCGGTCGAGACACGCTTTGACCAGCCGATGCCCGTTGGATCGAGGAACGTCAACGACTTGAACGGCGCGGCGATAGGGACCCTGGAAGCGCCCCAGGTCAAGACCAGCAGCATCGGTTGCGCAGCCTGTCTCGACGACGATCCGGGCGGGGTCGGCGCTGGTGAGGGGGCCGGTCCGGGAATCGTGCCTCCCGGCCTCTACCTCGAGTTCTCAAGAATCGTCGACGCCATGGAACCGTGGATCAAGTCGGAGCCCGAAATCGAAGTACACATCCATGGCCCGAGCACGCTGAACAATCCGAGGGTTGGTGACGATCTGTCGTGCTCGGGAGCCAGGGTCTTCGACAATCGCAAGTACTTCGATCAGAACGACGGCTTTTGGAACGGCCGGGTAATGCTGTTCTCGCAGGAGGAAACGGCGCGCTTCAATGCCCTTTTCGGCGACGGGTTTCACGTGATGTTCTGGGAGGACGACGACACGCCGTGCGTGCTCAAGCTGGATAACGACGTGTTGATGGAGCTTCTCAAGTCGACCGCCACATTCGGGGCTGTTGCTCTGAAGATCGTGCCGTGGAACTGGGGCGTCGCCGCGTCGGGCTTTATCGCTGCCTTCTTCAGTAACCCGGGCGCATGGCTGAAGACCAACGATGACTTCGTGGGCGTAGCCGTGCCGCAGGAACAGGGTCCGTTCCACGCTCCGGCCAATACGCACGTGATAATGAACGGCAAATCGCTGAATGGACGAGCGAATATCGTTTTCCATCAATGACGGGAGCGGCGATGCTTCGAATCCTGCTGACGGGAGTCGCGATAGCCTGCGGTTTGGGGGGAGGGCCGAATAGAGTGGAAGCACAGGAGCCGGCGGTGCAAAGCGAGTACGACGCCCGCGCCATCCGGGTGGAGAGCGCGTGGGGCTTCAGAACTCTCGTTCGCGGACGCGAGGGAACGTTTCTCGGAAGGATCGGTGACTTCCGCGCTCCGGATGTGGCCGCGATGGTCGCACCGTCCGAGGTGGCCGTTCGGGAAGCCAAGGAGTTCAAGCGCCGCTACGATCGTGCGCACATCGCGACCATACCCGCTACCGCCCTTCTGTTCGTTGGCCTGGGCGTCACGAGACTCGACGGTTTGGATGCCAGTGCGCTGGTTCCCGCGTACACGGCGGCAGTGGCAGGCGGTGCGATACTGGCCTACGCGGCCGTGCAGCTCAATAAAGGGTACAGCGCGCTCGGCAGGGCGATCTGGTGGTATAACCGGGATTTGCCGAGGTAGCCGAGTGACCAGACCTTCGGCGTAGCAGTCGATGGAATAGCGGCCGCTCAGCTGGTGGGCGGCCGCGCTTCCACCCTGCCATCGGCCGGAAATGTCAAACAAAGCTCGCAGTTTTTTTCTCACCGCATCAATCCTGTTCCTTGGCTCGACGCCTGCCTTCGGCCAGGCGGAGGATAGCTACGACGTGCGGGCGCTCCGCCTCGAGTCCCACTGGGGACGCTTCCAGATCGTGCGCGGCGCCGACGGTCCCATCGTCGGCACGGCCGGAGTGTTCCGGACCGCCGACGTCGAGAAGATCGTAGCCGGCTCCGCGCGCGCCGAAACGGAGGCGAAGATTTTCAAGGCGAGCCACCGCAGTGGTGCGATCGCCAGCACCCTCGGCGTGCTTACATTCGCCGGCGGGCTCATCGCTTCCACCAACAACTCCAACAGTGCCGCCACTCCGATCCTCATGATCGGCGGACTCGGCGGAGTCGTCTGGGGAGCGAGGAGACTCGACAGCGCTTACTCCTCGCTGTCGCGGGCGGTGTGGTGGTATAACCGTGATATCAGGAACTGAAGTCTCGGAACTGCACTGAACGGGTAGGTGGTGCCAGTAGCACTGGTGCCGGGTAATCTGGTCACTACGTCGGGACGCTTCTGGCGGAGGTTAGCACAGGCCCGTGCCGTCACCCCATCTAGTGGCGTCCCGACGTTCTGACCGGAACACCAGGTACCTGCGCTACAGGTACCTCCCACCCGTTCAGTTGTCCTTGTCGTTCAGTTGCCCCTGCTGTTCTCACGTGTCGCATCCTTTCTCCACCGTCTGTAACCAATCCACGCCAACGCGGCGAGAGCGCCGAGCGGGATCAGGATTCCGAGCGAGGCGATCAAGCCGGCGATCAAGCCGACGAAGTTTCTCCAGGCACGGCGCACCGCCGCACCGATCGGGTTGTCACCGGGATTGTTGCCGAGGAGCGGGCCGGGCTCGTGGATCGTGAGCGTGAGAGTGCTCATCGCCACTCGCGCGCTCAGGTAGCGCATCCTGCCCTCGTAGCGCTCGATTTCCTCGCGCACGCGGGCCAGCTCGCGCTCGACCCGGAGAACTTCATCCAGCTTTCCCGTGCGATTGGCCAGCAGGCTGATCAGGCGCTCCTCGAGCCGCCGTGCGTTGGTCACGCGGGCCGTGATGTCGACGAACTCCTCGCCGACGTCCTGTGCGCTCGACGAAACGGTTTCGACTTTCCCGATTTGTGACAGCGACCCGACCGCCTCATCGTACTTCGGCGCCGGGATCTTGATCTCGAACGTGGCCTGCCTGATCTGCTCGCGCCCGCCGATTATCGAAGAGTTCGCGATGAAGCCGCCGACCTGCACCGCGAGCTGACGAACCTTGAGGACCGCCGGGTCGAGCTGCTCGACTTCGATGAACGCCTGGCCGGTCCGGATCATCATCGAGGTCCCGCCGGCGTTGAACTGGCCTATACCCTGTAACGGATCGGTGCCGGGCGCCCGGTCGGGCGCCACCGCCCCGGCCGTCCCGGCCACCTGACCGAGTCGCGCTCGCTCGGCCGCTACTTCCCTGCGGCCCGCGAAGTCGACCTTGTTGCCGGCAGAGGCGTCGCCTGATGGCGGCGCCGGTGGCGAAGCGGGAGCGGAACCGTCGGTCGCCGACGCCATCTGGTCCTGCCTGTCGCCTTCGGGCTGACAGGCGCCGGCGAGCGCGGCGGACATGACCAGCGAGAATGTGACGACAATGCGGGCAGGTGATCTCATTTTCTGTCTCGTGTGGGTAAGTGGGGCTTACCGTGAGACGCCTGCCGCGGCGTACCTTGCACACGGGCCTGTTGAGATCTGCGGAGGGATCCAACCCGCTGATTTTCTCGTCTTTGGATGCGAATAGGCAGGGACGGGAAATGAACGAGGTAGCGGGTTAGAGAGGCAGAGGCGCGGAGGTCGGAGGTTCACTACGCGGGGACTTGCCTCCGCACGCTTTTAGGTGAAGCGCCCGCACAAAGAGTCAGTGCGGCTTCACCCGAGACCTCCGTACCTGTGCCTCTTCTTACCCGCTATCTCGTTCTTTTCCCGTCCAAGGCTCGTTGCCGGTGGATGCGAGATCTGTCAGTTCCCGCCGTCGCTATGACCGGCACTTGCTGGCCCAACCCCGCGCTAGCAGCACCTCGAGCCGGGACGATCGTACCGGTCGCCCATCCGCGTCACGCTGAACTCGCTCCGGGTCATGGCCCGATCGTGCGGGTGTGCAGTCCGCATGTGCGCGAGATACCGCTCGTAGTCGGGTACGCCGGCGATCGTCCGTAGCGCCTGTGCCCAGCGGAGGAGCGCGGAACGGAAGATCTCGATCATCGCCCGGTGGCCGTCGTGGGGAGATGGCGCTCGAACAGCTCGAAGATGCGCCGGTATTCGTCCGTCCACGACGAGGGGCGGACGAAAGCGTGGTCCTCGACGGGATAGACGGCCAGCTCCCATCGCGTCTTGCCGAGCTCGATGAGCCGTTGCGTCAGCCGCACGATGTCCTGAAAGTGCACGTTGACGTCGACCATGCCGTGCGCCATCAGGAGCGGGTCCTGCAGTCCCTCCGCGAAATAGATGGGAGAAGAGCGCCGGTAGGAGAGCGTGTCGGTCTGGGGAAGGTTCAGGATGTTGGACGTGTAGCCCTGATTGTAGTGCCCCCAGTCCGTGACGCTGCGCAGCGCCGCGCCGGCGCCGAAGTGCTCCTGCTCGGTGAAGAGCGCCATCAGCGCGATGAATCCGCCGTAGCTCCCGCCGTAGATCCCGATTCGCTCCGGGTTGATTCCGAAGTTTGCGCTGAGGTATCTCGACGCATCGACGTGGTCCTGTAGATCGCGGCCGCCCATGTGGCGGTAGATGGCAGTTCGCCAGTCGCGACCGTAGCCGTCGGACCCACGGAAATCGAGGTCGAGAACCGTGTAGCCCTTCGATGCGAGCAGCTGATTGAACATGTACTCGCGCGGGTAGGACACTTTCCAGAAATGACCGACGTTGTGCAGGTATCCCGCGCCGTGGACGAAGATCACGCCCGCGCCGTTGGGCTGCGCTTTCATGTCAGCGGGACGATAGATGTGCGCCGGGATCTGCACGCCGTCGGAGCCCGGTATCATCACGAGCTCGGGGACGATCCAGGGAAACGAAAGCCATTCCGCGGTCGGCGACGTGGTGAGCTGCGACATCTCCGCGCCGGGCTGGTTGCGAAGAAGGAACAGCTCGGGCGGGCGGTTTACATAGGAGTACACGTCGGCAATGAGTCGACCATCGTCCGACACTACCGCATCGTGCCTGCCCTGCCTGGCGGTGATCTTCTGGCGCGCCCCGCCCGCGACCGACATTCGGTAGAGGTGCTCCTCGAACGGCGAGACTTCGTTGGTTGTGAGAAAAAAAGTCTGCTCGTCGACCGAGAGCTGGGCGTCGCGTACTTCCCACCGCCCGCTTGTCAGCTGACGCTTTCCGCTTCCGTCAGCGCCGGCGGTGTAGATGTGACTGAATCCGTCCGCCTCGGACACGAACCAGATGCGGCGCCCGGAATCGTACCACCCAACGCACGATCCGCAGGGACCGCCGACCCACGCGCTGTCGCGCAGAGTCTCTATGGTCGTCAGCGCGCCCCCGGGATCTGTCGTCTGCGTGAGCCTCACCTTGTTGTCGGCGCTGAACGCCTGGAAGAGACCGCGAGTGCCGGCCGCGTTCCATCCGCGCAAGGCGTAGAAGCCGCTTGCGGTGTCCGACCCGAGTGCCTTGAGCCACGTCGCGGTACCGGCGGGCAGCGCGATCAGTCCGAGCCGGCCCTTGACCGGGACGTCACCGACCTTTGTGCGCACGCGAAGGTCTTCCGTGTAGCCGCTGCGGGTGACGTACTGGGGAACGTCGGTTTGACGCGGCCCTGTCGCCGGAGTGCGGGTCGCGACGAGTATGGCGCGCCCGGTCGGCGAAACGGAGAAGCTCGCGACCTCCTCGCCTCTTTGCAGATACAGCGGCTTCAGCCCGAGCGACTCACGCAGTCGTCGCTCGGCGCGTGCGATGCTGTCGGATCGGATGCGGTCGCGAACGGACTCGAACAGGTCGCGCTGCTGCTGCTCGAGCCTCCCGCGCTGGCCTTCCGCCCTGGCTGAATCCGTCGGCTCGGGCCCGGTACGGATGTCGGTGAGCTGTCGCAGAAGGCCGTTCGAAAGGTTGATCGAGTGGATGTTGTTGTCGCGCACGAAGAAGACTTCGTCGTCACGGGCGGAAAACTGGGGGCTTCGCTCCGCCGCGACGGTCTGCGTCACGCGCCTCGTGCCGCCGCTGGTGAGATCGTTGACGTAGATGTCGCCGTTGAACTCGACCGCCGAGAGGCGCCGGTTGTGCGAGCGGGAGCCGCGGGCAAACTGCGGTCCGCTGGAGTCCAC
>Ga0190265_10000918_pt1 | contig 19308 bp, 18 predicted proteins | sample Popmic124T_FD_133135 | JGI IMG/M metagenome (GOLD analysis project Ga0190265, IMG submission 133135) | Populus adjacent soil microbial communities from riparian zone of Indian Creek, Utah, USA - 124 T | ecosystem: Environmental > Terrestrial > Soil > Riparian zone | place: USA: Utah | collected...
ATGGCCGGCGAGGATTTCGGCCGCTTCCGGATCGCCGAGCCCGGCCTCGAAAGCCTGATCTTCTGGGTTGGCGGCGTCCCCCAGGCGCGCTGGGACGCGGCCAATGGCGACACCGCCCGCCTGCCCTCGCTGCACAGCCCGTTCTGGGCCCCCGACGCCGAACCGACCATCGCGACGGCGACCGAGGCGATGACGGTCGCGGCGCTGGGCGTGCTGGCGCGGCGCTGACCTTCACGTCATTCCAGCGAAAGCTGGAATCTCACTTCGCCTTCACGACGCCCGTAAGAGACAGGGAGATTCCAGCTTGCGCTGGAATGACGACCGATCGACCCTAATGTGCCGCCCCCTGCGCGCCCCACACTGCCCGGATCCGCGCATCCTTGCCGCAGCCGCGACGGTAGCGGCCGTAATGGCCAGGGTTCCGGCGCGCATAATCCTGGTGATAGGCCTCGGCCGGATAGAAGCGCGCGGGCCCGCGTACCGGCGTGACGACGCGGCCACGCAGCAGGCGGTTCGCCTCGGCCCGCGCCGCCTCGGCGGCGCGCCGCTGGCCCGCGTTGAGCGCGAAGATCGCGGCGCGATAGCTCTCGCCGCGGTCGCAGAACTGGCCGCCGCCGTCGGTCGGGTCGATCGTCCTGAGGAACCGCCGGGCGAGTTCGCCATAGCTGATCCGCGCCGGATCGAAAATCACCCGCACCGCCTCCAGATGGCCGGTGCCGCCGGCGGTCACCCGCTCGTAACTCGGATCGGCGACGGTCCCGCCGGCAAAGCCCGACACCGCCTCGACCACGCCGGGCACCGCCTCGATGTCGCGCTCCGCCGACCAGAAGCAGCCGCCCGCGAACAAAGCGGTCTGCGCGTTGGCGGGCCGCGCCGGCCGCTGCGCCGCCGTGTCGGCGGAGGATTGGCCGCAGGCCGCGAGCAGCAGCGCCGCGAGGAGCGTTTTCCGGGTCATGCCCGCTCCATAGCCGAGTCCCGGCTGAAGCGCGGCTTAATTTCCGCACCGCGCCGCCGCGTTGAAGGGCCGTTAACCCGATGCGCCATAACCACTTGGGCCGAAGGGGAGAGCGAGCGACATGATCCAGCACCTGACGACGCCGGCAAGGGCGACACTTCTGCTGGCGGCGCTGGCATCGGCCGGCCCGGGTGCGGCCGAGACGATCGAACCATCGCATCTTGTCCAGGCATTCGACGAAACCTGCCGCCTCGGCTTTCCCAACCTGCAGACGGTCAGGGCCAGCGCCGTCGCCAATGGCTGGGCCGAATCGCAGCTTCGGGTGATCGCCGCGCCGCGCGGGAGGGATGTCGCCCCGCCGCAGGCGCTCCGAAAGGGCCGCTTTTCGCTGCTGATGGCGGCCGGTCCGCGCAGCGGCATGCCGCAAAGTTGCCATGTTTTCGCTATCGGCATTCAGGGCAGGACCCGGGGAAGCGAGACGATTGCGCTACCCGAGCTCGCGCCGCTCGCCGCGGCGCTGGCGGCTTCGCTCGGGCTCGGCGAGCCCGCAGTGGCCAGCAGCCGCGACGCGGACCAGGCGCAATGGCGCCTGGCCCAGGGTTATATATTGACCGCCAGCGTCCAGTCGCGGGGGCCGGGCCGCTCCGCAAGCATCGCCGTCCGCGTCGAGCCTTAGGCGCTCGCCGCGTTCAGCCTGTCAATCTGCTCCGGCTTCAGCTCCAGCTCCATCACCCCGAGCAGCTCCTCGAGCTGGGCCACTCCGGTCGCGCTGGCGATCGGCGCGGTGACTCCCGGCTGGGCGGCGAGCCAGGCCAAGGCGACCTGGGCCGGAGTCGCGCCCGCTTCGGCCGCGACCTCGTCGAGCGCCGCCAGCACGCGGCGGCCCTTGTCGTTGAGATAGGCCGCCATCCGGTCGCCGCGCACGCTCTTGCCGAAATCGGCTTCTGACCGGTACTTGCCGGTGAGGAAGCCCGAGGCCAAGCCGAAATAGGGCAATACGCCGACGTTGCGCGCGACGCAGAGCTCCTGCACCGCTCCCTCGTAGCCGTCGCGTGCCATCAGATTATATTCGGGCTGCAGCGCCTCGTAGCGCGCCAGCCCGTCGCGCTCGGAAATGTCGAGCGCCTCGGCGAGCCGCGCCGCGCCGTAATTGGAGGCGCCGATCGCGCGCACCTTGCCCGCCTTGACCAGGGCGTCGAACGCCCCCAGCGTCTCGGCGAGCGGCGTCGCCTCATCGTCCTTGTGGGCGTAATAAAGGTCGATCGCCTCGACCCCGAGCCGGCGCAGCGAGGCTTCGGCCGCCTGCGCGATATGGGCCGCCGAAAGGCCGCCTTCATAGCCGGCCTTGGTCGCGATCAGCATCTCCCCCTTGCCGCCGCGCCGCTTCAGCCACTCGCCGATCAAGGTCTCCGATTCGCCGCCCTTATGGCCCGGCACCCAGATCGAATAGACGTCGGCCGTGTCGATCATCCGGCTGCCGGCCGCCGCGAAGCGGTCGAGCACGCGAAACGCCTCCTCGCCCTTCAGATTCCAGCCGAAGACGTTGCCGCCGAGCACCAGGCGCGGCGTCGACAATCCGCTATTGCCGAGCGGCTTCACAACCATGAGTCCTTGCCTTCCTTCTGCAGCCGTTCGACCGCCTCCTTGACCCGCTGGCTTGCCGCCCGCGGCACCACCAGCACCGCGTCCGCCGTCGCCACGACGACCAGATCCTCGACCCCGATCGCCGCCACCAGCGGCCCTTCGCTGCGGATCAGGCAGCCGCGCGCGTCGATCGCGAGGCCCGGCCCGACCACGACGTTGCCGTCCCCGTCCTTGCCCGAAACGTCGTAGAGCGCGTCGAAGCTGCCGATGTCCGACCAGCCCGCCGCCACCGGCGCGACCGCGACCTTGTCCGATTTCTCCATCACCGCATAGTCGATCGCCTGGGCCGGCGAGGCGCGGAAGGCGGCGGCGTCGGGATGGACGCGCGCGCCGTCGCGGCGCGCCCCCGCCATCGCCGCCTCGGCCGCCTTGAGGATATCGGGCGCGTGGCGCGCGAGCGCGTCGAGATAGGTGCCGGCGGCCATCAGGAAGATGCCGCCGTTCCAGTCATAGCCGCCGTCGGCGACATAAAAAGCGGCGGCCGCGGCATCCGGCTTCTCCACGAACCGCAGCGCTTCGTGGACGCCCGCGCCGAGCGCCGCGCCGCGCTGGACATAGCCGTAACCGGTCTCCGCCCGCTCGGCCTTCATCCCGAAAGTGACGATCCAGCCCGCCCGCGCCGCCGGCGCCGCCCGCCGGATCGCCTCGGTCAGCGCGGCGGGATCGCCGATGAGATGGTCGCTCGGCAGCACCAGCAGCAGCGCCTCGGCCTCCGCCGTCAACGCCGCCAGCGCGATCGCCGGCGCGGTGTTGCGCGCCGCCGGCTCGAGGATCAGCATGCCGAGCCCCGGCAGCTCCGCCTCGACCGCCTCGGCCTGGTCGGCCGCCGCGACCACCAGCGGCGCCGCGAACAGCTCCGCGTCCGCGACCCGCGCGGCGGTCAGCGCCAGCATCGAGCCGCCGCCCACAAGGTCGAGCATCTGCTTGGGCCGCGCCCGCCGCGACAGCGGCCACAGCCGGGTCCCGGCGCCGCCGCACAGGATGACCGGAATGATCGTCTCGCCGCTCATGCGGGCAAGCCTTAGGCGGGCGGGCTCCGCCGCGCAATTCGCGCCGATCGGAGCAGGAACCAATCGACCCGGTTGAGCACGAAGCGGTTCTTCGCGCTGCGCTCCCAGAGCGGCGTGTGATGGTCGCCGACGATCAATATGTCGGTCGGCGGCAGCGCCGGATCGGCGGCGATCGCCGCGACCTCGTCCATCACCTCCTGCCAATATTCGCTTAAGCGGCAGACGGTGCGGTTGCCGAACGGCGGCGCGGCGCGGTCGCAGCCGAGCCGCCCGCGCGGATGGGGCACGAACGGGATGTGGCTGTTCAGCGTCAGCCAGTAGACGAATTTCGGCCGCTCCGACGGCGCCGTCAGCGCCCGGCGCACCACCCGCGCCACCTCGCCGTCGCACAGGCCGCGGAACACGCTGCCGCAGCGCGACGGCACCATCGCTTTATGGTCGCGCTCGATCGCGGCCTGGAAGTTCATCTCGGTGAAGCCGATATTGGGATACCAATGGCCGCGGTGGAACATCGCCGCGTCGAAGCCGTGATAGGAGATCGTCTCATAGCCGCGCGCCGCCAGCCGCCGCGGCAGGCAGTCATGGGCGAGGGGACGCAGATAATCGACATAATCGCCCCAGCGCCCGCAAAGCTCGCGCGATTCCGCGCCCGTCGTCGATCCCGAATAAGCCGAGGTGCCGCTTTCGAACCGGTAGCCGCGGCGCTCCGCCGCCGCGCGCAGCGGCGCCGAGATGCGCATCCGGTCCTCGGCCGAGGCGAAGGCGCCCATCCCCTCGACCATCACGATCAGCACGTTGTTGCCGCGCGCCGCCACCGCCTCGGCGTCCATGCCGCTCGCCGTCACCGCGCTCTCGAACGGCAGGTCGCGGCCGCCCGCTTCGATGAACGGGAAATTGGCGTGCCAATCGAGCAGCATCAGCGCCAAGGCGGCGAGCGCGGCCGGAGTCGGCGAGGCGGCGCGGACCCGCGCGCGAAAGCGCTCGATCAGCCAGGCGGTGAGCAAAGCGGTCGCCAGCATCGTCGCCACCAAGGCGACGTAGAAGGCCGAGGCGGCGGGATCGATCTCGGCCAGGAAGCGCAGCGAGTTGAGCGCCGTCGCCAGCTTCAAATGGAAGGCGGTCATCACGATCAGGCCGAGGTCCGCCGCCGCCGCCAGCGGCAGCAGCAAATAGGAGCAGCGCCGCGGCAGCACCAGCGCCGCCATCCCGGCGATCAGATAGAGCAAAGGCGCGAGCAGCCGCTCGGCGATGTAGAAGGGCATGACGATCAGGAAGAAGAGGTTCGGCACCCCCACCAGGATCGCCGCCAGCAGCAGCGATTCGCGCGTCACCGGCCGGAATCCCCGCCGCGCCTGCCGCTCCCCGATCAATGTGGCCATCGGCATTCCCCGCCCGCGAAGCGCCGTGGCTAGCGCGACTTGGTTAACGGAGCGCGAAGATGTCGAAGGATCGAAGGGCGTACGGAGCGGCGGCGCGGCACCGCAGGGGTGCGCGGCTGAACCGGACGGGGCGGATGGGTCGACGTGTCGTGAGGCAGGAACGACTCCTGGCGATTGGAAAAAATCCAGAACATACGCAGGCCGAATTGCAAGCGGAATATTTCGGCCGGCCCCATGGAACCCGCATTTCTACGGAATTTACACTTGCCCCCCAGTCGTTTAGGCCCCATGCCGGCTTTAGGGGGCTCACATGACCAGCAACACCAGCGGCAAGGCTGCCGCCACCGATTCGTTCGGGTTCGAGGACGATTTCAGCTTCAACCTGCGCCGAGCCGCCGAGGAACGCGCCAAGGCCGAACGCGCCGACTGCGAGATCGAGCGCGGCTGGCGCCTGGAGATCGCGGCGATCTTCGCGAAGCGGGCGCAGGGAGCGGCGGGGGTTCACTAGGGAGCGGGGAACCATGGGGACACGGGCTTTTTCGCGAAAGGTACGTGTCGCCCAAGCGGCGCGTTGACGGCCGAGGCAAGGCCCGTCGCTTGCCTCCACTGCTTTCAGCCACCCAACGCCGACATTCACATCGAACCGGCTGGAAACCGCCCCTTTCCCGCGTTGCACAACGCGACCCCCTCCCATTTGCGCCACACCTCCGCCCGAACACGCCGCAGGCGCGCCCCGCCCGCGCACGCCCGCTATCGCGATGTCCCCGCCTCCCTCACGGTTAGTCCATTGGCATCGAACCGCCGGCCGCCATCGGCCCGCGCCGCTTACCCTTCGTTAGCAATCTTCCGCTTAGCCTTGCGGCCATGGCGATCGACCGCCACCTCTACCGCCACCTCTTTCTCTGCCGCATCCGCGCGCGCAGGGTCGCCGAGCAGGGCGGCCGCTGCTGCTATTGCAGGCGCCCGTGCACCAAGACCGGCCCGACCCGGCCCACGATCGAGCACCGCAAGGCGAAGATGGACGGCGGCAGCGACGATCCGGCCAATCTCGCCGCCGCCTGCCGCCACTGCAACGAACGGCGCGGCGCCCAGATGAACCACGCCCGGCAGCTGGCGGCGAAGGGACGCGAAGGCCCGCGCGCCTAGCCGCCCAAGCCGGCGTTTACCGAAACTTTGTCAATTTATCCGACAGTGCGCCCATGTCGGATCGCCTTACACTCAAGAGCGCGGGCCGGAGGCGCGGGTCATGATCCGCGTCTTCAAGCATTATGTCCCTTATGCCGTGCTGCTGCTCGGCGCGATCGACTTCGTCCTTTTGATGCTCGCCGCCGAGGCCGGCTGGACGCTCAGGCTGTGGCAGCTTGAGGGCGAGTTCGACCCCTGGGACGAGCGCCTGCCCAACATGCTCGCTTTCACTCTGACGCTGCAGACGGCGATGGTCGCGGTCGGCGTCTACGGGGTCGAGGCGCTCCATTCGGTGCGCTTCGCGGTCGCCCGCCTGCTGGTCGCGGTCGGGCTCGGCATCGTCCTTCTCTCGCTCGTTTTCTTCGTCTTTCCCCCGGTCAGCTTCTGGCGGTCGAGCCTGCTCTACGCGATGTGGCTCGGCCTGATCGCGATGGTCGGCGCGCGGATCGCGCTCAAGGCTTTGTTCGACGGCGAGCGGCTGAAGCGCCGCATCCTCGTCCTGGGCGGCGGCGAGCGGGCGAAGCGGATCGAGGCGCTGGCGCTGCGCAGCGGCGCCAATTTCCAGGTCGTCGGCTTCGTCGGAATGAACGACGGCGCGCCCGCGGTCGAGACCGCGGTCAACCGCAACGACATTATTAGCCTGCCCGAGTACCTGCTCCGCTTGGGCGCCGGCGAGGTCGTGCTCGCGCTCGAGGAGCGGCGCAACGCGCTGCCGCTGAACGACCTGCTCAGGATCAAGACGACCGGAGTCGCGGTGCACGATTTCTCCTCCTTCCTCGAGCGCGAGACCGGCCGCGTCGATCTCGACAGCCTCAATCCGTCCTGGCTGATCTTCTCCGACGGCTTCTCGGCCGGGCGGCGGCTGTCGGGCTGGGCCAAAAGGCTGTTCGACGTCGCGGTCAGCGTCCTCATTCTGATCCTGACCGCGCCCCTGATCGCGCTCACCGCCGCGGCGGTGAAGCTCGAAAGCCGCGGGCCCGCTTTCTACCGGCAGCGCCGGGTCGGCCTTTACGGCCTCCCGTTCGATGTCGTCAAATTGCGCTCGATGCGGACCGACGCCGAGGTCGGCGGCAAGGCGGTGTGGGCGCAGAAGGACGATCCGCGCGTCACCCGCGTCGGCCGGATCATCCGCAAATTGAGGATCGACGAGCTGCCCCAGGCCTGGTCGGTGCTGAAGGGCGAGATGAGCTTCGTCGGGCCGCGCCCCGAGCGCCCCCAGTTCGTCGCCGACCTCGAGGCGCGGCTGCCTTATTATGCCGAGCGCCACGTCGTGAAGCCCGGCATCACCGGCTGGGCGCAGATCAACTATCCCTATGGCGCGTCGATCGAGGACGCCCGCGAGAAGCTCGAATTCGACCTTTACTACGCCAAGAATTACACCCCGTTTTTGGACATCCTGATCCTCCTCCAGACGGCGCGAGTCGTGATCTGGCCGGAGGGCGCGCGATGACCGGCTTCATCGCCTTGTGGGGCCATCTGCTCGCCGCCGCGCTCTACGGCGCGCTCGCCGTGTTTCAGCTGCGCCGCTGGAACGGCGATCCGCGCAACCGGCCGCTGATCACCGCCTTCGCGGCGATGTCGGTCTGGGCGATCTTCCTCGGCCTGCTCGGCCCCTACACCTTGCTCACCCAGTTTGCCGAAAGCGGCCGCAACCTCGCCTTCCTCGCCTTCATGTACGGGCTGATGGCGGGCGCCGAGGGCGGCGCGCAGCGCGCGATCAAGGCGGTGTTCGCCGCGGTCGGCGGCGTCGTCGGGCTGCAGATCGTGGTCGGCGGCGTGATGGCCGAATTCCAGCACGAGCCCATAGTGCTCGCGGTGCTCGCCTCGACCAGCCAGATCATCGGCCTGATCATCGCCGCCGGCGCGCTCATCCTCGTCCACAATCTCTACGGCCAGGCGGCGCCGGGCTCGCGCTCGGCGCTTCGCTTCCCGATGCTCGCGCTGGCGGTGATGTGGGCCTACGATCTCCACCTCTACACGGTCGCCTATTTCAGCGACGCGCCGAGCGACGATCTGTTCGCCCTGCGCGGCATCGTCCTCGCCGCCATCGCCGCCTTGTTCGCCGCCGGCCTGCGCACCGCCGACTGGAAGATCCAGCTCTCCCGCGCCGCCACCTTCCAGTCGGTCTCGGTGATCGCCATCCTCTTCTACCTGATCGCGATGATGTCGGCGGCGCGGGCGATGGAGATCGTCGGCGGCGATTGGGCGCGAGTCGGCCAGGTCGCGATCGTCTTCGCGATGACCCTGGGCGCCTTGGTGCTGCTGCCCTCGGGCAAGCTGCGCGCCTGGCTCCGGGTCGTGCTCAGCAAGCATTTGTTCGAGCATCGCTACGATTATCGCCAGGAATGGCTGCGCTTCACCGACACGGTCGGCCGCGCCGGCGATGCGTCGCTCGAGGAACGGGTGGTGAAGGCGCTGGCCGATATCGGCGGCGCGCCGGGCGGCCTGCTGCTGATTGCCGACGACGGCTATAGGCTCGCCCCGGCGGGCCGCTGGAACTGGCCGGCGCCGGTCCAGGCCGGCGACGGCGCCGAAGCGCTGCTCCGCCATGTCGAGGCGACCGGCTTCGTCCTCGATTTCGCCGCCATCCGCCAGGGCTGGCTGATCAACGGCGAGACGCGGTTGCCGGTGCCGCTCTGGCTGGCCGCGCTCGAGAATGCCTGGGCCGGAATCCCGCTCGTCCACGGCGGCCGGCTCGCCGGCCTCGTCATCCTCGATCATCCCGCCTTCCGCCGCCCGCTCGACTGGGAGGATTTCGATCTGTTCCGGACCGCCGGCATCCAGGCCGCCTCCTATATCGCCGAGGCGCGCAGCCAGCAGGCGCTCGCCGACGCCCAGCGCTTCGACGAGTTCAACCGCCGCTTCGCCTTCATCATGCACGACATCAAGAATCTGGTCAGCCAGCTCAGCCTCGTCGCCCGCAACGCCGAGCGCCATGCCGACAATCCCGAATTCCGCGCCGACATGATCGCGACTCTGCAAAGCTCGGTGCGCAAGATGAACGACCTGCTCGCCCGGCTCTCGCCCGGCGCGGCGCGCGGCTCCGAGCCGGCGCGCCCGGTCGAGGTGCGGCCGCTGCTCGATGCGCTCGCCGCGGCGAAGCGGCGCGCCCATCCGGTCCGAGTCGCCGGCGAAGCCAATCTCGTCGCCAAAGCCGATCCGGCCGGCCTCGAACAGGCGCTCGGCCACCTCGTCCAGAACGCGATCGACGCCAGCCCGCCGGACATGCCGGTCGAGCTGCGCTGCTTCGAGAGCGGCGGCGACGTCGCGCTCGAGGTGGTCGACCGCGGCCGCGGCATGTCGGCCGCCTTCGTCCGCGACCGGCTGTTCCAGCCCTTCGTCTCGACCAAGGAGTCGGGCTTCGGCATCGGCGCCTTTGAGGCGCGGGCGCTGATCCTCGCCATGGGCGGCCGCCTCGACGTCGAAAGCGACGAAGGGGAGGGCACGAGATTCACCCTTTATTTGCCCGGCGAGGCAAATCTCGCCGCCCCCTTTTATGAACGGAAGCGCGCATGAACGCCCATGTCAGACCGAGGCTCTTGATCGTCGAGGACGACGAGGGGCTGCAGCGCCAGCTGCGCTGGGCCTATGACGATTATGAGGTGCTGGTCGCCTCCGATCGCAACGCGGCGGTGGACCTCGTCCGCGCCGCCGAGCCGGCGGTGGTGACGCTCGATCTCGGCCTGCCGCCCGATCCCGACGGCGTCACCGAAGGCTTCGCGACCCTGGAGACGATCCTGACGCTGAAGCCCGAGACCAAGGTCATCGTCGCCTCGGGCCACGGCGCCCGCGAAAGCGCGCTTCGGGCGATCGCGTCGGGCGCCTATGATTTCTACCAGAAGCCGGTCGACATCGATCAGCTCGGCCTGATCGTCCGCCGCGCCTTCCAGCTCCACGGCATCGAGAGCGAGAACAAAAGGCTCGAGGAGCAGGTCGGCGACGACCGCACCGTGCTCGGCACGATGGTCACCGCCGCGCCCGAAATGTCCAAGGTCGCCCGCACCATCGAGCGCGTCGCCAATACCGACGTCTCGGTGATGCTGCTCGGCGCGTCGGGCACCGGCAAGGAATTGCTCGCCAAGGGCGTCCACCAGGCGAGCCGGCGCCGCGCCGGCGGCTTCGTCGCGATCAACTGCGCCGCCATCCCCGAAAATCTGCTCGAAGCGGAATTGTTCGGCTACGAGAAGGGCGCGTTCACCGGCGCGATCAAGACCACCGAGGGCAAGATCGAGCTCGCCCATGGCGGCACCCTGTTCCTCGACGAGGTCGGCGACATTCCGCTTCCCTTGCAGGTCAAACTGCTCCGCTTCCTGCAGGAGCGGGTGATCGAGCGGATCGGCGGCCGCCGCCCGATCGCGGTCGACACCCGCATCGTCTGCGCCACCCACCAGAATCTGGAGGGGATGATCGCCGCCGGCAGCTTCCGCGAGGACCTCTATTACCGCCTCGCCGAGATCGTCGTCCGCATCCCCTCTCTGGCCGAGCGCCACGGCGACGCCGCCCTGCTCGCCAAGCATTTCCTCGCCCGCTTCGCCCGCGAGATGAACCCCTCCGTCAAGGGCTTCGCCCCCGGCGCGCTCGCCGCGATCGAGACCTGGCAATGGCCGGGCAACGTCCGCGAGCTCGAGAACCGGCTGAAGCGCGCCGTGATCATGGCCGACGGCAAGCTGATCACCGCCGAGGATCTCGACCTCGCCGCCCCCGCGGGCGAGAACCTGCCGGTCAACCTCAAGGCGGCGCGCGAGACCGCCGACCGCTGCGTGATCCGCAAGGCGCTCGCCCAGACCGACGGCAACATCTCGGGCGCCGCCAAGCTGCTCGGCATCAGCCGGCCCACCCTCTACGACCTGCTGAAGCAATACGGCCTGCACGCGTGAGATTCGCCGCGCCCGTCCTTGCCCTGGCGTTGCTCGTCGCCTGCTCGGGCCAGACGGGCACGCCCTACGAGCGCGGCGTCGCGGCATTCAACGACGGCGACGTCCGCACCGCCCGGGTCGAGTTCCTCAACGCGCTCCAGGCCGATCCCGACGACAAGGCGGCGCGCGTCATGCAGGCGCGGGTCCATCTCGCTTTGGGCGACGGCGTCGCCGCCGAATCGGAGATCGCGCGCGCCCGCCGGGCCGGCGTCCCCGCCGACCAGCTCGCCCACCTCCTCGCCCATGCCGAATTGCTCCAGGGCGACGCCCGCGCCGCGCTCGCCGAGGCGGCCGGCGCCGCGGCCGCGCACGAAGCCTATGCCGCCCGCATCCGCGGTCGCGCCCATATGGCGCTCGGCGAGACCGGCGAAGCGCTCGCCGCCTTGAACCGAGCCCTCGTCCTCGCTCCGGAGGACAGCGATGTCCTGACCGATGTCGCCCGTTTCCGCCGCGCCAACGGCGACGTCGCCGGCGCCCTCGACGCGGTCGACCGCGCCGTCGCCGCCCGCCCGCGCAACGCCGAAGCCCTCACGCTGCGCGGCGAATTGAGCCGCGGCCAATACGGCCTGGCCGCGGCCCTGCCCTGGTTCGACCGAGCGCTCGAAGTCGATCCCGGCAACGTCGTCGCTCTGCTCGAGCGCGCCATCACTTATGGCGACATGGGCCGGATGAGCGACATGCTCGGCGATGCTAGAGAGGTCCACCGCCTCACCGGCGGCCATCGCACCGCTTATTACCTGCAGGCGATGCTCGCCGCGCGGGCGCGCAACTTCAACCTCGCCCGCGGCCTCTGGGAGCGCACCCGCGGCACCTTCGACGACACGCCCGCGGGCCGCCTCCTCCTCTCCGCGATCGACTTCGAGACCGGCAATGAGGAGCAGGCGTCGCGCCGCCTCGCTTTGCTCGTCGCCGACCAGCCCGGCAACCGCCGCGCCCGGCGCCTGCTCGCCGCCGCGCGCTGGCGGATGGGCGATTCCGCCGGCACGATCGAGGCGCTGCGCCCGCTCGCCGACCTGCCCGATGCCGACAGCTACACCCTGTCGCTGATCGGCCGCGCTTTGGCGCGCCAGGGCGATGGCGACGCCGCCTCGCTCTATCTCGCCCGCGCCGCCCGGCCGCAGCCCGGCGCGCTGAGCTCGATCGATCCCTTGAGCGAAGGCGAGTTCGCCGCCGTCCGCCGCGCCGCCGAGCAATCGCCTGGCGACGGCCCCGCCCAGATCCGCCTGATCTCGGCGCTGCTCGCCCGCGGCATTGGCGACGAGGCGCTCACCCGCGCCCGCCGCCTCCAGGCCGACAATCCGGGCGCGCCCGAAGCCCATATCCTGGTCGGCGACGCGCTCGGCATAAGCGGCGACTTCGCCGCCGCCGCCGATCACTATCGCCGCGCCGCCAACCTCGCCTTCACCGAAGGCGTCGCGATGCGCCTGATCGAGGCGCTTCAGCGTTCGGGCCGCGCCGACGCCGCCGACGGCGTGCTTCGCCTGTTCGTCCAGCAGAACCCGCGCAACGTCCCGGCGCTGGTCCTGCTCGCCGGCCGCGAGATGCAGCGCGGCGACTGGCCGACCGCGATCGCCATTTACGAAGGGTTGCGCCGCCGCATCGGCAATAATGACGCCACCATCCTCAACAACCTCGCCTGGGCCTATTCGGAGAGCGGCGACGTCGAGCGCGCCCTTCCCCTCGCGCGGCGCGCCTGGGCGCTCGATCGCGACAACCCGGCCACCGCCGACACTCTGGGCTGGCTCCTGTTCAAGAGCGGCCGCCGCGCCGAAGGCCTCGCTTTGCTCGAGCAGGCGGCGCGAGGCGCGCCCAGCGACGCCGACATAAGGCGCAGGCTGGCGCAGGCGCGCAGCGGCTGAAGGTCCTCCCCTCGATTTCGAGGGGAGGGGGACCATGCGAAGCATGGTGGAGGGGCTTCCTGAGCCGAAGAGGCCCCTCCACCACCCTTCGGGTGGTCCCCCTCCCCTGCAAATGCAGGGGAGGATCAGCCGGCCAAAGCCTCGGCCTGTTCGGCCAGCTCCAGCCAGCGATGCTCGGCCGCGTCGCGCTCGGCCTTGGCCGCCGCGACCGCGTCGCTCAGCGCTTCGAACAGCCTGGGATCGCGCCGGTAGAGGTCGTGGTCCGACAGCGCCGCCTCGTCCCGCGCGATCGCCGCCTCCAGCGCCTCGATCCGCGCCGGCAGCAATTCGAAATCGCGCTGGTCCCTGTAGGTCAGCTTCTTCCGCGGCCTCAAATCCTCCGCGGCACGCGGAGGCGGACCGGCCATAGCCTTAGGAGAAGGTCGGTGGAGGGGCTTCTCCTTCCGCTTCCTTTCCCAATCCTCATAGCCGCCGGCGACGATGTCGACCCGCCCCGACCCGTCGAGCCCCAAGGTGATCGTCACCGTCCGGTCGAGGAAGTCGCGGTCGTGGCTGACGATCAGCACCGTCCCCTCATAATCGGCGATCACCTCCTGCAGAAGGTCGAGCGTCTCCATGTCGAGATCGTTGGTCGGCTCGTCGAGCACGAGCAGGTTGGAGCGCCGCGCGAACTCCCGCGCCAGCAAGAGCCGCGACCGTTCCCCGCCCGACAGGCTGCCGATCCTGGCGTCGACCAGGGTCGGCTCGAACAGGAAGTCCTTGAGATAGCCCTGGACGTGCTTCTTGTGGCCGCGGACCTCGATCCAGTCGCCGCCGTCGGCGAGCACGTCGCGCACCCTTTTCTCCGGGTCGAGCAGCCGCCGCTGCTGGTCGATCATCACGCCGGACAAAGTCTTGGCCCGGGTCACTTTGCCCTCGTCGGGCGCGATCTCGCCGGTCAGCAGCCGGAGCAAGGTGGTCTTGCCGGTGCCGTTGGCGCCGACCACGCCGATCCGGTCGCCGCGCTGGATGCGCAAGCTGAAGTCCCTGACGATCGGCCGCTCGCCATAATGTTTGCCGACCCCCTCGGCCTCGATCACCATCTTGGTCTTCACCTCGTCATTCTGCAGCGCGAGCTTCGCCGTGCCCGCCGGCCCCAGCATGGCGGCGCGGACCGCGCGCATCTCGTGCAATTTGGTCAGCCGTCCCTGGTTGCGCCGCCGCCGCGCCGTCACCCCGCGCTGCAGCCAGTGCAATTCGAGCTTCAATCTGGCGTCGAGCTTGTCCGCCGCCCGCGCTTCTTCCTCATAGACGCGCTCGGTCCACGCCTCGAAGCCGCCATAGCCGACCTCGGCGCGGCGCAGCGTGCCGCGGTCGAGCCACAGCGACGAGCGAGTCAGCCGCTTCAAAAAGGTGCGGTCGTGGCTGATGACGATGAACGCGCCGGTATAGCGGCCGAGCAATTCCTCGAGCCATTCGATGCCGGCGAGGTCGAGATGGTTGGTCGGCTCGTCGAGCAGCAGCACGTCAGGCTCCTGAGCGATCGCCCGAGCGATCGCCGCCCGCCGCCGCTCGCCGCCGCTCGCGGTCTCGGCCGGCCGGTCGAGGTCGACCCCGATCTGGTCGGCGATCGCCTCCACCGCATGCGCCGCCGGCGCGTCCGGCCCGGAGAGCGCAAATGCCCGCAAGGTCGCGAAATCCGTCACCGCGGGATCCTGCTCGAGCAGCACCACCCTGGTCCCCGGCTGGATCGTCCGCCGCCCTTCGTCGGTTTCGATCATGTCGGCGAGGCATTTCAGCAACGTGGTCTTGCCCGCCCCGTTGCGGCCGATCAAAGCGAGCCGGTCGCGCTCGCCGACGAACAGGTCGAGGCCGCGGAACAGCCAGCCGGAGCCCTGGATCAGGCCGAGATTTTCATAAGCGAGGACGGGTGCTGCCATGGCGCGCCAGATAGGGGCTCGATCGCCGCCCGTCACCCCGTCAGGCGACAGCGGGCCTTCGCTGCGCCCCACCGGCGCGCTAATGTGCCGGCGGAGGGAGCCGCGTGCTGCTGCAGACGATCAGCCCCTGGATTGCGAGAGCGGTCGTCGCGGCGGCCGCGCTGGCGCTCGTCGCCATCCCCGCTTTCGTCCATCGCGGCGCGGGCAGGACTGTGGTTCGAAGCGACAAGGGGCCGGCGGAACGCGCGCTGCTGGCCTTCGTCTCGCTCGCCTTCCTCTGCGCGCTCCTGTGGGTGGCGACGCCCGCCTTTCGGTTCGCGGATTATCCGCTTCGCCCGGTCGCCTTCGTGCCCGGCCTGGCCTGCCTGATGCTCGGCCTCTGGCTTCTCTACCGGTCGCACGCCGATCTCGGCGCCAATTGGTCGGTCACTCTGGAGGTCCGGGAGGGCCATCGGCTGGTCACCGGCGGCGTCTACCGCCGCCTCCGTCACCCGATGTACCTGGCCCTTCTCCTTCATGGGCTGGGCCAGGCGCTGGTACTGCCCAATTGGCTCGCCGGCCCAGCCTATCTCGCCGCCTTCATCTTGCTGGTCGCCTGCCGGCTCGGCCCCGAGGAGCGGCTGATGGCGGAGACGTTCGGCGCCGATTACCAGGCCTATCGGGCGCGGACCAGGCGCTTGATACCGGGGCTCTGGTAGCGTCTCCCACCGGCCGGCTGCATGGCGCGTTAAGGGCGCGTTCACGGCGCCGGGGCCCACTTCGCTCGATCCGGATACGCGCAGCGCGGGGAGGATGGGATGAAGCGGTTTTTCTGGGTCCTCGTCCTGGTCGTCCTGCCGGTGACGGCACTGCAGGCGATGACGGTGGCGGTCTTTCTCGAAAAGGCCGATTCGCTCGAGCGCCGCGGCATGATGGCGATGTTCTCGAGCGACGCGCGGCTGCTCAAGGCCGAGATGAAGGGCGCCGGCGACGCGCTCAGGGCGGAACGCCTGCGCGCGCGCGCGTCCGGCCAGCGCCCCGCTTATTGCCCGCCCGAGCGAATCCCGGTCAAATCGAGCGACCTGCTCGCCCACCTCCGCGCCATCCCGCCCGCCCAGCGCCAGCGCATGGAGTTCCGCGACGCGCTCCGCCTGATGCTGGTGCGGCGCTATCCCTGCCCGGCCTGATCGTCTCGGCGCTGAGGCACGGCGGCCCGGCCCGGCTTTAACCTCTTGTTAACCCTTTCGGCCAAGGCTCGGCGCACGCATCAAGCGGGCAAAAGGGCAGGCGGCATTGGCCGATCATCGTCATCTGGCAAGAAGGGGCGCATGGCTCTGGGCGGCGACCGCCGCGCTTCAAGCCTGTCAGCTGCCGCCCGTGGCCGAGCCGCCAGCGGTCGAGGACATGCCGGCGGAGGAGGCGCCGTCCGGCTGGCGGGCGGTGGCCCTGGCCGAGGATCGGGACCGGCTCGATCGCCTGCCCGAGACCTGGGCGGCGGCGCGCGCGGCGGCGGCGCGCGCCGGCTATGCCCGGCGGCTCGCGGCCGAAGGCGAGCTGCTCGATCCGGACGCGGCGCTGCCCCGCCCCGAGCCCAGCCCCGGCCCCTATCGCTGCCGGATCGTGCGGCTGCGCGCCGCGGCGCGGCGCCCGTTCACCGCCTTCCCGCCCTTCTTCTGCCATATCGTCGACGAAGGCGCGCAGCTCAGCCTGACCAAGGAGGCGGGCGGCGAACGCCCGGGCGGCTATCTGTGGCCGGACGGCGAGCGCCGCCTGGTCTTCCTCGGCGCCTTCGCCCGCGGCCGCGAGCGGCTCCCGCCCGCCTATGGCGACGATCCGGACCGCAACCTGGCGGCCGTGCTGGAGCGGATCGGCATCTTCCGCTGGCGGCTGGTCATCCCGCTGCCGGCGGAGCCGGACGCGCTCGACGTCCTGGAGCTGATCCCGGCCGTTCCGCCCGACTGAGCCGAGCCGAAGAAATAGGGGACTGTCCCCTATTTCTCACGAGACCCCGGCCTGCGCCGGGGTGACGATCAGGGCCGGCCCTGGCCGAACGAGCGGGGCGGCCCGGCGCGACGGGCGCGGCCACGCCTGAATCCCCAATAGACGATCGGCACCCAGATCAGCGTCGCCAGAAGCACGACCCCGAAGCCGATATCGACGAAGGCATAGAGCTCGTCGCCCGTTCGGATCGCCAGCCCGACCAGCCATGCGCAATAAGCAAGCAGGATCAGGAACGGCGCGATCGAGAGCGCGAAAACCAGCCGCCCGGCCCAAAGCCCCGCTTTCCACGCCAGCCCGAAGTTCAGCGCCGCGACCGCGATCGCGGCCAGCGCCGCCAGCACCAGCAGCCATCCGAAGCCCATCAGCGCCTTATCCCGCTCACCGCGGCACCCGCCCGGTCCGCACATAGGTCTCCTGATCGGCGGCGAAGATGCGCCGGCCGTTGGCGATATTGCCGTTCACCTCCGCGACCGCCTGCTCGCGAGTCCGCCCCTGCTCGATCGCGACTTTGACCGCCTCTTCGCGGAACCGCGCCTCCTCGGGCTGGCAGGATCGCGCGAAGCCCTGGCGGAAGGCGGCGGGGTCCATATGGGTCATCATGCCCATCTGCACGGTCGCCCTGAGGCAGCCGGCATAAGCGGCCACCGCATGGTCGAACGGCGTCGCCTGGACGAAGAGCGCGAGGGCAAGGGTGATGGTCATATCCGCTTTCTGTTACGAGGCCCCATCGAAAGGCCACTACCTCGAGTTTGAAGCACCCGTTCCCCGGCGAAGGCCGGGGTCCAGGTCTTGCTGTTCGTCGCGCTGACCCCGGCTTCCACCGCGAACCTATCCATCTGAACGAAGCGGACTCTAGCCGCCGATTCCCTGCGAAATTGGAAACAGTGAGTCACCCTTTTTCTAGGAAGGGGACCATGCGCAGCGCGTTGGTTCGACAAGGACTCCCACCCGCGTTATCGACTGGCCACCGTGAAGACCATTCCCGAAAATCTATGGCCGAAGCTGACGACTCCGTCGATGCTCGCGCTTCCCCAATATCTTGAGCAATTCGAGATTGCGGAACAGCGTCTGACGCTACTCGGGCGGGACATTCCAGAACTCAAGAGAGTTTTGAAACTTGGTGCGCAATTTACGAACATGGATAGCGCTGAAAGCAAGATTCAGCTGGTGGAGCAGATGCTCTTCTCGGAGGAGCTACTTCGAGCCATGATCTGCGGTGGCAAACCATATCATGCGGAGCCAGTTCATTATATTTGGCAGAGACTTATAGATGCAAATCTTGTTAGACGAGCTTTCATAGGAAGGGAGCCATATTGCGACTATCGAGTGGATTTACCAAACCTATTACGTCATATCGGTTCCAAGACTTTTCAAAATATCTTTTTTCCCCCTTCTAATCTTATTCATAGATATTCGGAAGCAATCGTCGCAATCGATGTTGAACTTGATGACGGATCATGTTGCCGGGGGACCGGGTTCATAGGAGTGAATGCTGCCGATGAACCCGTTGTCATTACCTGCCGGCATAACGTAGATCCAGAAAAAGGGATTTCCGTCCGGAGTGTCAGTACCGTGTCTGGGAACTTGTTGGATGTGGCGCCAGCAATCACGTCAGATAGCTTGGATCTCGCTCGCCTCCCCTTGTCCGGCGCAGCTAAGGAGCCGCTATTTAGATTCATGGACGACGTAGCGGTTTTCGATCGAGTTTATACGATTGGATTTCCGTATATTCCACATGCGCAAGCGACTGTCATTGGCCATACCGGTGAAATCAATGGTCGCACGGAATTATACGCCGACAAATCTCCTGTCTTGCTGATCTCCAACTCAGTCTCCCCGGGGAGCAGCGGGTGTCCGGTGCTCAACACGGCAGGCTTCTGCGTGGGTATGACTTTTGAATGGTTGGAAGCCAAGTATGGAGAAGAGCGCGCGCGGTTTTCGGCAGCGCTTCCGGCCGGTGCAATCTCAAGTTTTATCTAGCGGGTTACGGCTTGAGTTTTGCGATTTAGGCCAACCGACAGGCCCCCTTCAGGTATCGTGTCGCAACTCGGGTCAGGCGCACACTGTTTCTTCTCTACTGCGAACCAGCCCCAGCCTTGCTTTTGTTCCCTTTCTGTTCTATATTTGGCGGATGACCCGAAAAGCCAGTGCCAGCGCCGGCCCAAAGGCGCCTTCCGCCCCGGATTTCGATCCGGTTAAGCTCCGCTACCGCCGCGACGGCTGCACGCCCGATCGCCAGGTCGCCTTCATCCAGGCCCTCTCCGAATGCGGCTGCGTCACCGAGGCCTGCGCCCGGGTCGGCCTGTCGACCGAGGCGGTCTACAAGCTCGCCCGCCGCCCCGACGCTCAGAGCTTCCGCCTCGCCTGGGACATCGCGATGGACAATGCGGTGCGCCGGATCGGCGACAACGCCTTCGGCCGAGCGCTGAACGGCATCGCCATCCCCCATTATTACAAGGGC
>Ga0190265_10000919_pt1 | contig 19299 bp, 16 predicted proteins | sample Popmic124T_FD_133135 | JGI IMG/M metagenome (GOLD analysis project Ga0190265, IMG submission 133135) | Populus adjacent soil microbial communities from riparian zone of Indian Creek, Utah, USA - 124 T | ecosystem: Environmental > Terrestrial > Soil > Riparian zone | place: USA: Utah | collected...
GGCGAGTGGGTCCGCAAAGAGGCAGAGACGCTGGATCGCCTCTGCGCGACCTACTTCCCCGACATCGAGATGCCACCCGATCCCTTGTCAGAGCTTGCCGACCAAGGAGCACTTGAGTTGTGAGCTTTAGGGATGTCGACATACACGGTACCTATAGCGCGGGCGACGATGCTTTAAACACTTTTTATGTGCCGCTGCTCAAGCGGGCCGTCTCCTACGATCGTATCGCTGGCTATTTCTCCTCGATGGCGTTGGTTGTTGCCGCCAGCGGCGTGAGCCGTTTCGTTGCCGCAGGGGGACAAATGCGCTTGATCGTTGGAGCTCAACTCGTTGAGGAGGACGTCAAGGCAATTACCGTCGGTGAGCCACTCACAGAAGTGCTTGCGCGGCGCCTCCTAACTGATCCTTTGACGGCTACAGACGTTGTTGTACGACACCGACTCGAGACACTTGCGTTTCTCGTGGAGCAGGGGCGACTGCGAATCAAGATCGGAGTGCCAACGGATGAGACAGGAAAACCCCTTCCTGCCCATAAGACCTCTGCCTATTTCCACTCAAAGTTCGGGATACTGCGCGACGTGGATGGCAACAACGTGGCATTCATCGGGTCGGACAACGAATCGGCTAGTGGATGGCGCCGTCACCATGAGACGTTCTCGGTCGCCGTCTCGTGGATGCCCGAGGTTTGGGCCTTTCAGGGCGAGGATCTCGTTAGACGCTTTGAGTCCCAATGGAACGGCACGCCTGATCGGGGATGGGAAATCGTTGAGCTCCCTGAAGCAGTGGAGCAGCAGCTCCTCAAGTTCTCGAAGCCCGAGCCTCCTCCTGCACGAGACCCCGTGGAGAAGGTCTCTCCCGGACCTTCGCGACTCGCGGAGATTGTCGCGGCCCCCCGTGTAGGAGGCGGTACAGGAGTGGGCTTCGTCACGGCCGGCGTGATCTCCTGGCCACATCAGTCGGCCATTGCCAAACGGGCCGTGGAGACCTATCCGCGTGGTTACCTCCTCGCGGACGAGGTCGGGTTGGGTAAGACCATCGAAGCGGGCCTGATCATCCGAGAGCTGCTGGTTTCGGGCGCAGCCGAGCGCATCCTGCTGCTCGTGCCTGCTTCAGTCATGCGGCAGTGGCAGGAGGAGCTTGCAGAGAAGTTCGCGCTGAACATCCCACGCTTCGACACGGGCACCTTTGTGGATGTCATCGATCGTGAGGTAGGCAAGCCTGGCCAGGATTTATGGGCCGCTCTACCTGTCATGCTGGCCTCATCGCATCTTGCCCGCAGGCGCAGTCAGCGGACCGCGATCTTGTCGGCTGGGCCGTGGGACGTAGTGTTGGTGGACGAGGCGCACCATGCTCGTCGTCGCGGTTCGAAGGCGACCGATACTCCCAATGCCTTGTTGACGCTCTTGCAAGCGATGAAGAACCGTCGTATGTGGAAGGCGCTCTATTTGGCATCCGCCACGCCCATGCAGATGCACGTCCACGAGGCTTGGGACCTTCTTGAATTGCTCGACGTTCCCGGAAGATGGGGGCGCGGATCGCAGGAGTTCGTTCATTACTTTGAGCAGTTGCGGGAGGGTTTCGTAACGCGCGAATGGGACTTTCTCCAGGAGATGGCCAAGGATCACTTCTCTGATCGTGCGGTTCGCTCTGATCCTGTAATTGAGGAAACTGTTAAGAAAAACCTGGGAGGTCCAAAGTCGCGCTTCATCCGAAAGTTTCCAGAGGAGGGACTTTCGCGCACCTCGGCTGAGCAAGTGAGCCATGAAGCGCGCATGATGATGGATGAGTATCTTCGAGCCAACAATCCAATGCGAGATCGAGTTTTTCGCACCACGCGCAATCTGCTTCGCAGCTACAGAGAGCGGGGAATCCTGGATCCAGCAACCGTCATTCCGAATCGTGATGTTAGCGATGCTTTCTTCACCATGACAGAGAGCGAGCGTCGACTTTACGATCGAATTGAGCGGTACATCTCCCGCTATTACGACCTCTACATGGGTGGCTCTGGCACACAGAAGCCACTGGGCTTCATTATGACGATCTATCGTCGACGTCTCACATCGTCCTTTTGGGCCATCAGGAACAGTCTTAGGAAACGACTTGTCACGTTGGAGGGGAAAACGGCTCTGAAGGAGATGCTGGACTTCGACGATGTGGCTACGCTCGAGACCACGGAGCTGTTTGATTTCGATGCTTTGGGAGGCATGGCTGACGCAATCCAGGAAGAGATCAAGGAGTTACGCGATTTTGTCGCCGAGCTCGAGGATCAACCACCCGATGAAACAAAGATGGAACATCTCTATGATGAACTCAGCAAGGCGTTTAAGGGACGACATGACACAGCTCTCGTGTTCAGTCAGTACTACGACACACTGGATTACATTCGTCGGCAACTATTACCGGTCTACAAGGATCGTCTGGTCCTCTATTCGGGCATGCATGGTGGAGAACGCTACGATCAAAAGCAGAATGGCTTTGTGCGCCTTTCAAAGGAACAGGTTAAGGAACTCTTCCGAGAGGGTCGAGAAGTCAAGATTCTATTAGGTACTGATTCCTTGAGTGAAGGGTTGAACCTACAAACTTGCGCCAAGCTGATCAACTACGACATGCCATGGAACTTCATGAGGGTGGAGCAACGTATCGGTCGTATTGATCGGATCGGCGGCAAGGAACTCGTCGAGATAAGCAACTACTTCTATGACGACACAGTGGAGGAACAAATCTATCGTGGCATTGCCGAGGATTTTGATTGGTTTCAGGATGTGGTTGGTCCGGCTCAACCGGTGCTTGCCCAAGTCGAGAAGGCAATCGAGCAAGTAGCCATGCGCACCCCAGATGCGGCGCGGCGAAGGGAAACCACGCTTAGGATCAATAAGATCAGGAGCCAAATCGAGGAAGCGCGAGCGGAAGCATTAACAATCAGCTCATTCGAGGGTGCCCCAGATCCATCCGCACGACTGGATACGCCATCGATGGATCTTGCTCAGCTGGAAGAGATCCTCACAAGTGTTCCAGAAACGGCACGGATGCTTCACAGTCATCCTGATTTGCATGGTGCTTACTTGCTCGAGACTGAATCAGGCAAGGTGGAGGTCACGTTCGACTTGAAGGTACTTGACCGTCATGGGCCGCGAATCCGTTTGCTCACATACGGAACACCGGAACTAAAAGAACTGTTGGCTGCGGGAGGCGCTGATGTGACCACGTTGTGGTCGATCGGCTCAGTCGCTCCTCCCCGCGATGCCTAATCCTTCATGAGCTCGACGCAGCGAGGATAAACATGGCATGTCATGTGAACGATGTTTTCGTAGTCAAGTGGGCCGCCGGATACGCGGAACGAATGCCCAGTGAGGAAGTGCGACTTTTCGCTCAGTTGACGCCGGTTTTGGAGGCCCAGGGCTACTTCACACGCGATCAATTCCTCGACGTCGGGAGGTGGAAATCCCCAAGAAGCCGCTCCTTGCTGCTCAAGAACTCCGAGGATGAGGTCAAAGAAGTGACGAAGATTGCTCTGGGACCAACTGAGGAGCGAGTATCCGCCTTACGCGGGCTCCACGGCGTACAGGAGGCCATTGCTTCCGCTCTTCTGACTGTCTGGAGACCAGACGCCTACACGGTCACCGACTGGCGCGCGAGAGATTGCCTCAAACACCTAGGCTGTCTTGCTTTGGCCAGGCCGACTTACGGTCTGTACCTCGGGGTGTGCCGAGATCTGTCAGACAAATTGAACCTTCCCGATGATGAGGTGCCAGCTTTGCGCTTGCTTGATCGAGCGCTCTGGAAGTACTCCCAAACGTACTTCGATACCAAGACAGGTCGCTGGACTGATGACCTCAATGATTCGTAGGATTAGTGGCTGGACGATCGAAATGACGCGGTGGACGGAATCTTGTCACCGATTCTTCTTTGGATGATCCGTGGCATGAAGAAGGCGTAGGGGAGCCCATCAATGGATCTGGAACCCGGCGATCGGGTAAGACGAAGAGCGACGGGCGAGTTAGGGGTCGTTCAGTCTGTCGAGGGGACCTATGCAGAGGTTGGATTTGGCGATAGCTCGTCGCTAGTCCACATTGATGAGCTCAAGAAGCTTCCCAGTGGACCGCTTTCAGCGTTAGTCCAGGGTGAGTTCGGGTCTGCGGAGGCCTATGCCCTTCGACTTCAAGCTCTTTACCTTAGGCATGCCTACCGATTTGACACGCTATCGGGCCTCTCGAACGCTCGTATCGAACCCGCTCTTCATCAGGTATTCATCGCCCACCGAGTGACGCAGAAGCTGTACCCGCGAATGATCCTTGCGGATGAGGTTGGCCTCGGAAAGACAATCGAAGCCGGCTTAGTCATCAAGGAGTTGACCGCCCAAGAGTTGATAGACAGAGTTCTGATTGTCTGTCCGGCAAGCCTGCAACTACAGTGGAAACAAGAGCTTGCATCCAAGTTCAACGATGACTTCGTGATCATGGACGGTGCTGCGGTCAAGTTTCTCGGCAAAGGTGCTGAGAACCCTTGGAAAAAGAGAAACCGGATTATCACATCACTTCCTTTTGCGGCTAATCCAAAGCGCGCTGAGCAGATCGTGGAGGCCGGTTGGGATCTTGTGGTCTTCGATGAAGCGCACCGCGTGCGCAGGACGCTTCAGAGCGGATCGAAGGTGAAAGTAACTCAAGCCTATGAGCTTGCCGACGAGCTTAAGGAGATCGTTGCGGGGTTGATGCTGCTAACGGCGACTCCCATGCAGCTTCATCCCTTTGAACTCTATTCTTTGATCGAACTTGTTGAGCCCGGGCTCTATCCGGGCTTTGAGGTTTATGAAGCTCAGCGTAAGCAACTTCCCCACTTGAACGAGTTGATGAAGGGGTTGATCGGCTGGAACGCCCTGAAGCAGCATGAGAAGGACTACTTGGTGAATCATCACGTAGGGCTATTGAAGGGCGTGGGCGCGAGGTCGAATGATCTGGTCGAGCGTATCGACGTGGAACAGCTTCGAATGAATCTTCTCGATGCGCTCTCAGAGCGACACCCCCTGTCGGGTGTAATGGTAAGGAATCGTAAGAGCCAGGTGCTCGACGCACCCACTAAACGCGTTGCCCAGCAGTTCCTGGTCGAGTTGTCGCCAGTTGAGCTGGCGCTCTACCACGATGTGACTGTGTATCTGCGCGATGTGTACAACGCGTCCCAACAAGCAAAGAACAAGGCGATCGGATTCCTAATGGTGACGTATCAGAAGATGCTTGCAAGCAGCTCAGCCGCGATTCATAAGAGCTTAGGAAGACGCATAGGCCGACTTGAGGAGCGAAGGGATTCCACTGTCAAAGGGTCAAGTCGGATGTCGGGCGGTCAGCTGTTGGAGATGAGCGATGCCGAAGAGTTGAGCTTAGCTGCACTGCAGGTTGATGACACTGTAGTCAACCTCGAAGCTTTGGATTGGGAGATCGAGGTCCTCCATGACCTAGTTTCCAGGCTTGGGGCGTCTCGCGACACCAAGGCACTCCAGCTCCTCCATGCGCTGGACATCATCTTTGAGCCATTTCCCGACGAAAAGACAATCATATTCACTCAGTTCGTTGAAACCCAGGAGTTCCTCGCTCACGCGCTGAGGACAAACCAGTACCGGGTCAATACGTTTAATGGCGGTATGACTCTCGAACGGAAAGAGGAAGAGGTCCGAGAGTTCCGAGACCGAGGGCAGATCCTGATTTCTACCGAAGCGGGTGGGGAGGGGCGCAACTTCCAATTCGCGCACGTCATGGTGAACTACGACATGCCATGGAACCCCATGAAGGTTGAGCAACGCATCGGTCGACTAGACCGCATAGGCCAGAAGCGCGACGTCTACATCTACAACCTTGCATGCAAGGACACTGTTGAGGAACGAGTTTTGGAGGTTCTGACCGAGCGTATCGGTCTGTTTGAGGAGTCTGTGGGATCGCTTGATCCGATTCTGGGCGAAGTTGAAGGAGTCATCGAGCGGATCGTGATGGCTCAGATTGAGAGCTACGACACGAATCTTAAGGAGTATGAGGAGGACCTGGAGCGTCGAGTACTCGAAGCTAAAGAGAAGGAACAGCTCTGGACAGACTTTGCGATGGATAGGGCAAGCTTCAGACGAGATGAGGCGGAACGATTGAAAGAGGAGAGCCCTCTAGCTCGATGGCGGGACCTGCAGGATTTCGTTGGAGCTGCACTCAACTATTTCGGAGGGTCGCTGAATTCGCACACCGATGGGGGGATTGCCATCTCCCTAAGTCCTCGTCTCCAGAAGAGGCTGCGGCTCAAGGAGTCCGTCCTTCATGGGACGTTTGATCCCGAAGAGGCCCGTCGTCGTGAGGAACTCCCGTTCTTTGCTTTTGGTCATGAGCTTGTGGATAGCCTTCTATCTCTAGCGGTGCAGTCGGAGCCTGTTGAAGTGACGGCTCGGCGCCTTTCGAAGGGACCTACCGGAGATTGGATTGAAATCTACTGGGAGGTTGTCACTCAAGGCCTGCAACCTACTGGCCAGGTAATCCGGCACTTGGTCAATGAGCATCTGGAAGTCCAGACGGAAGAGGTTCGTGTCGTTCCACCCCCCGGAGAGAGGCTGGACCAGATTGATTCACCCAGTTGGATTGCCGAGGCTGTCAGGGCGAGTCGAGTTGCCCTTGAGAAGATCCAATCGAGGGAGCGTGAGGCGGCGGAGGAAAGGAACGATGCGGCTAAGGCACAGGAGTTAGATCGTGCCCGAAGAATCTATGAGTACCAGGAAGCTCGCTTTACGCAATTAATTCAGGACCAACAGTCTTGGATTCAGGAGAAGGAGTCAATCGGCACCGACCGAGATCGACGAGTTCTCCCAGCGAGAAGAGGGCAGCTTCGAAGGAATGAGGAGCGTTTGGCAAGCTTGAAGGACCGTTTCGAGCAGCAGACTGAAGATATCAAGGCCAGAACAACGGGAGTGGAAGCAAGGGTTCTTGCAGCTGGATTGGTGACTAGCGATGCGTGAAGCGCTTGCTTACGGGATCGACTTCGGAACCAGCAACAGTGCCATTTCGATCGCCTATAGAGACGGAGTTGACGTTGTTGCGGTCGACGCTCAGAGCGCTTTGGTTGAGAGCCTTCCCTCAATCGTCTATCTCCACCGAGGCGGAAACAGGGCAGCTGGCCTTGATGCCGTTCAACAGTTTCTAACTACTGGAGCAATTAGCACGAAGTGTGGGGCTTGTGAACTTGTCGATGTCTTCAATGGTCGGACCTACACGGAGTGCAAGACACATGTGACTGGTGGTTTCTGTATGGACTCTCGACTGATGAGTGGTCTTAAGTCCTTTTTGAGTGAGGAGGCCTTGGCCACTCATTCATGGGCCAGGAACTTCTCAATATCTGAACTCGTAGCAATTATTCTTGCGAATCTGAAGCACCAAGCAGACTCTGTTACTGGCCAGGAGATTCGCAGAGTAGTACTTGGACATCCGGTTGCTTTTGAGGGGGCGGAAGGAGAACGGTTTCAACAACTTCAACAGCACGCAGTTGAGCAACTTGTAGCAGCTGCCCATGCGGCCGGGTTCGAAGAGGTGGCGCTTTTCCCGGAGCCCTCAGCAGCTCTAATCGATGAGTCTCTTGAGTCAGGAATCGCCATTGCTGTTGACTTTGGCGGCGGCACCTTCGATGTAGCAGTCATCGAGTTCGATGGACCACGGGGGGATGTCACCGCCCTTCAAGGCGCGGCGATTGGCGGTGAGCGCTTTGATGCGCTCCTGTTTGATGCCAAGGTTGGGCCTGCATTGGCGATTGATCGGGGGTATGTCGATAACTTTGGAAAGGAGCACAGGCTACCTGGTTGGTTTCGGTCAGGACTTCGAACTCTTTCAGGCACCGCAAGACTGCTGAGCAACAGAATGACCAATTCCACCCTGCGGCAGTTCCTTGACTACAAAGGCGGGCAAGCACTCCGACCGGTTGACGAGCTGCTCTTCGGGGGGCATGCATACGCTTTGCACCGATCAATTGAGGACGCGAAGATTGACCTCTCAACTAACCAGACGGCTCATATTCGTCTGCAGCGACCTGGTATCGATTTGAATGTTCCTTTGACCGAGACAGAGTTTGCTCAACTGATTTCTCGGGACATCGACATCTTGCAGGACTGTATCGAACGAGCTCTTGGCCAAGCGGATGTGTCGCCTGACGAGGTGCATCATGTAGTTCTGACGGGAGGTTCCTCCCGAATCCAAGCTTTTCGGCGGATGCTCGTTGACCTTTTTGGAGCGGATCGACTAGTGGAGCGCCACATTTTCAACACCATTGTCTCGGGGCTTGGATCCGAGGCCAGGAGGTTGTGGGCTTGATGGATGATGATCGTCAACGAATTCCGAGTCCCGAGGAGTGGGAACAGCACCGACAGAAGGAGCAACGACCGAGCAAGCTTCGGAGTTGGTTATCCGGCCGAGGAGTAAGGGTCTCGCAGGAGGTTGGGGAGCGCAAGGAGATTGCATCTCCCCCCTCGGCAGGAATCGGCCATAAGTCTGAGGAGGCCAAGAGGATGCCTCGGTCAGATTCCCCCCCTCCACCACCACCCGCGGCGCCGGAGCACAGTCCCCGTGTAGGGGCGGAACGGCCTCGAATAATCTCAATTGACTCAACAGTCATTCAGCGGCGAGGCCAAGAAGCAGGCGAAGATGAGGCGAAGCCAAGCCAGCCAGCGCCGCCAGCGAGTTTTGCCCAAGCTTCGGCGGCCGGTGAGCGTCCCCTCAGCTTTCAGGTCCAAGGGCGGTGGAAGCGTGGTGTTGAGATAGTGAAGTGGGATCGCAATGAGATCTATGGAGCGTCCGGTGATCTCAAATCTGTTCTTCGGAGTCGAGAGATCGAAGACGGTTTCAGCCTTCTGGTGGCTCTTGAGGGGATTCTTTCGACCATAGAGGCGGTCGAACTGATTGAGGGAGACTTCCAAGAGGTGAATGTTTCAGGAACCCCAATGGTGGACGCGGCTTTGCCGTTCCTGACTCGCTGGGACGCCGCCAAGCTGTGTGGTGTTCCTTACTCCATGCTTCTTAGGTTGGAGGGGGCTGGAATGCTGTCACCTGTGAAGCGCCCCCATGGAGGACGGCAAGAAGTTTTCTACGCGTCTTCAGAGGTTGAGCGACTCCGGCAAGTGATTGTTGAGATTCCAGAGACTCGGCAGACCAGCGGAATGGAACCCCCTGCTGTTCCACCACATGTCTCTAGCTCATCCGAAGAGAGCAACCGGAGGATGCTTAGAGACCTCTTGAATCGCGTGGAGGCCCTAATGAGCCAACTCAATGATCTCCGATCAGAAATATCCTCAGTCATCGACAGTAAAGAAGACTAGCGGCTCCGTATAAAAAGCGGTCGGCTGAATGTCCTTCGAGTTGAGAGCACACCTAAGGAGGCGTGAATGCTGAGCTTGCTGGAAGCAATGCAAGCGTTCAATCGCAGAGAAAGACACATTCTTGTCGGTTGGGTTCTGGATCGATTGACTTTTCCTCTTGGTCATGAGTTCCGAGACGCTCTTTCGAAGTCTATTGGCGTACCTGTTCCCGCAGACTCATACGTGGCCATGGACTACACGCTCAACTGGCTGAGCGCAGCTTTGATGTGGTCACATGATCAAGTGAGCGAGGAAGCTCCTCGCCTCTACGATTCCAACGATGGTCTTGAACTTGGTGATAACTCAGACTCTGATCTCGTGGTTGGTTTTGCCCGTGGCGCCGAAACACATGTCGTCCTTCTCGAAGCAAAGGGATACACACCTTGGGGCGGGAGCCAGCTAAAGCACAAAACCGATCGGCTGCGCCAAATCTTTGGTGAATCCGGCAACCGATTCCCGGATGTTGTTCCCTATTGGGTGTTTGTGAGTCCTAAGGTCCCCCCGCCCCTCGAGCTTCCTCAATGGTTGCTTGAACCAGATACGGATAAGCCTAGACACCTCTCGTTGCCTCAGCCGGCGTCGCACAAGTACGCGATCAGTCGTTGCGATGCCTCCGGGAAAAGGAAGGACGCAGATCACTGGAAGATCCGCTACGACCCGTGGCCAGGACCGAAGTAGGTCTCACGTAAGTGTGCTCTTCTCGCCTCGTTTCTAACTCCATTGCTTGTTCCGGGAACATCCAGAGTTCACCCTGAAAATTGGGTTGATTGACATTCGCTCCCCTGAGGAAACCGCTCTTTGAAGATCAGCTGGGTTCAGGAAAGCAATTTCATCTGCTTCATTGTCGTACGACCTAGACTCAGCGAAGCGATGTTCTTGATCGCATCTTCCGGAGACTTGGGGTCAAGTGGAATGGCACCGAGCTCTATCAACCGGCGATTGCCGGATGCGACCTCAGGGGGAACGTCGGGGACGAGCAGAGGCTTGTTTGCTTTCAGACATAGGTTTCCTTGTGCCCATGATCCACCCTTGGTGCCAGCGGCTACCACGACAACGGCGTCGGAAAGAGCAGCGATTGTTGTGTTTCTCTCCATTGCCCGATATCCGCTCCATCGTTCTGCGGGTTCGAATTGGCTAACAATTAGGAACGAATCAGAATCGGAGATATTTAGTCCGGACTTTGGTCGAAAATTGAGAAGTCCCTCCGCCGCAACGATTGTTGTTGTTCCGCCAGCTGCTATGGCGCCAGCGTGGGCGGTTTCATCAACACCAGCTGCGTGACCGGAGACAACATTCCAGCCCTCATCCGCAACAACCTTAGTGAGACGTTGGACATAACGAAGCGCTTCAACTGGGGCAGATCGTGCACCAGAAATGGCGATGGCATTCCCACGTAGGAGATGCAGATTTCCGGCAACATAGAGAATTGGCGAAAGAGGCAATTCAAGATCGATGCGCTCGATCGGATATCTTTCATCATCCGGCGTCAATATCTGAATATCGTCCGGGAGTTCCCCGAGACGGTTTAGGGCTCCTTCAGTGCTTATCAGTTGGTCGAGGAGGTCTGGTTCAAGGCCCAGTTGTATCAACACTTGCGGATCTTGACGAAGAGTCTCTGAGAGACCGATGCCACCCTCTAGAAGGCCAAGCATTATTTTGGCTGTCCTTTTAGGGCCGATCCCGCGGGTACTGCTAAGGGAACGCCAGACCTTCCAGCTTTCATTTCGTGCGGTCACGTGCGCATCGTCTTTGTGGCAGCCACTCCGATTACCGTAGCAGCCCCCGCTTCCTTAAGGAGGTGTCCTAGGTGTCCCAGTGTGGACCCCGAGCGAACCAGATCGTCGACCAGTACCAAACTCAGACCCGTCAAGGTTTCAGTCACCGAATATGCTCCCCGGAGCGCTTCGAGTTTCTCAGGATTGGCCAAATTCTTGAGCTGAGGACTGGGACGGTCCTTAACGAGCAGTTCATCCCTCAATGGAAGGCCAACCCTATTGGCTAGGGCTTTTGCCAAGACGGTCGGTAGGTTGTGCGGGTTCTTGGGAGGATTTGCCGGAACGCTCAGGACAGCATCTGCCTTTCTTATCCTTGGGTGCTTCACAAATTGGGCGGCCATCGAGGATGACAGCTCTTCAGCGGCATGCTTCTCTCCTCGCTTTGCTCCATAGGTCTTTCCTCGGTAGACCAAGTTCCCAGTCCTGGTACGGCCCTCCTCAGCCATATGGCCGTCGAGACACCAGCATTCATCAAGGGGCGTGGGAATCAGGAGCGATTCTTGAGTGAACGAAACAAGCGTGCGAAGCGCAGACTCCTCAACGTTCTGGACGTACAAGACGGAATTGAATTCATCTGCCCATGCCTCGTAGGGACCATACCAACGCGTTGGTAAGGGGAAAGCGCTCTGAAACACTCTTACATAGCGAGTGTGTCCCGTGAACGAGAGCTGCAGACCTGTGCGAGGGGCGGGTTTCAGTTCGCAGCGACCGAGTCTCCACTGTTCGTACATTCTGCAAATCTAAGTCGACTCAGTGACAGAAATCCGGACTTGTCAGGATCGGAGTGTTTGAGCCATGTGAAGAGCCGAGTCAAGACCAAGTCTCCGCATGAAACCATCAAAGTAAGAGCTTGCATTAGGTGGGTTCTGGTGAGGTGCTGTAATACTAGACACATGGTGGATCCGCACGAGCATGCAAGGCGGTTGGCGGAGGGAGATGAACGTCCCTTCATGGATGACGACTACCGAGAAATGCTTGGGATTCTCGAGGCATCGTCGGACGATGTTTTCACTTTGTTCGCCCTTGTTTGTGAGTGCAACATAAGAGTGAGGAAAAACGATCGTTCCAAAGCGCAGAGAGTCCTCGAGCAAGCCCGACCTCTATTCTTAGAACTCGCTGCCCTGGAGTTTCCTGACGAGCCCGACGGTGTTCCCGGAGTGACGGACTTTGGGTCTACTGAGGGCTGGCCGCAGCAAGGGCTGTTGACCGAGATGGGATATCGGGTGGGCAACAAGGATCCCGGTGTCCATACCCGGCATGCGATCTTGAAAAGGGTGTTTCAGGGTCCCCTCGTTCCTGTTTTCTCTCAGGAGTACATGGAGGGGTGGGGAAGAGATGAGACACTACTTCGACTGTATAAGCTGGCTTGGTCAATAGCGTCGTTTGCAGATCTCCGACTTCGAAAGCTTGGGGGAGTCCCCGATCCAGCCGTGCAAACGTGGATCGAAGATCTGGAGTGGCTGCGTGTGGCCTTCTACAATCGCCACTTTGCATTCCCGTGGCCATCCATCGACTAACGCCGCTTGAATTTCGTCCTATCGGCGGACCACCCCTTGCACGCGGCGGCCTCTGAGGGCCCTCGACCAATAACTCGGTTGGTTATTTTAATTGCGAGGAACAGTTAAGACTTCGGCCCCAGCTTTCGTGACCACTACTGTGTGTTCGAACTGGGCCGTCCGTTTCAGGTCCGTAGTCACCGCCGTCCAGGTGTCCGGCCAGACTCGGTGGTTGTAGCTCCCAATCGTGATCATCGGCTCGACCGTGAACACCATGTTCGGCTTCATCATTGTGTTTGCTCGCGGCTCGTAGTAGTGCGGGATGTGCAGGCTCGTGTGAAAGCGCTCGCCGATCCCGTGACCCCCGAACACCCGCACAACTCCGTAGCCCTTCGGCTCGACGAAGCCTGCGATCGCCTTGCCGATGTCGCTGATCGGTCGCTCCGGCTGAACTGCACGAATCCCCAGCCACGTCGCCTCGCGCGTCACGTCGATCAACTCCTGCGACTCGGGTGCGATCTCGCCGACGGGATAGGTCGCAGACGTGTCGCCGTGCACACCGTCGACGAACACCGTCACGTCGATGTTGATGATGTCTCCATCGAGCAACGCCCGGTCGTCCGGGATCCCGTGGCAGATGACCTCGTTGACTGACGTGCAACACGACTTCAAGTAACCCTTGTAGCCAAGCGTGCTCGGGTACGCACCACGCTCGATGCAGGCCTCGTGCACGACTTCATCGATGTTCTCGGTCGTCACGCTCGGAGTGACCTCGGCCGCCGCAACGGCCAGTACCTCGGCCGCGACCTTCCCCGCATGCCGCATGCGCTCGATGACCTCTGGACTTTGGATCGGCGAGGTCGAGCCCGAAGCCGGGACACCACCATCCGCGTAGTCCGGGTGGAGAATCGATGCTGGAACGGTTCGCCGAGGCGAAACCTTGCCAGGGCGCACGGGCTCATCTGAGAGCTTGTGGCAACGCTTGTACTTCCTGCCGCTCCCGCACCAGCAGGGGTCGTTTGAGCGGACCACCGTCTTCATCGCCATGCCCCCATGGTCTCATCCCACCGGCTTTGGGTGCACCAGAAACCGCTGATCGGCTGGAACGGGCGACCTCTGATATGACAGCAACGGACACAGGAGGCCTCATGAACGCAGCCGAGCTCTTCACCCGCTCGACCGACGGGTACGACAGACTTGTTCGGGCGATCGGTGACGACCAGTGGACCAACCCGACGCCAGCCATCGAGTGGAACGTTCGGATGCTCGTCAATCACATTGTCGCCGAAGACCTGTGGGCGCCGCCGCTGCTTCGAGGATCGACCATCCATGAGGTAGGCGAACGCTTTGAGGGAGACGTACTCGGCGACGATCCGAAAGGCGCATGGGGCCGGGCCAAGGATGACGCGGTCGCCGCGGCCAACGAGCCCGGTGTCCTCGAGCGCACGACTCATCTCAGTTTCGGGGACGTGCCCGGCTCTGAGTACCTCATGCAACTCTTTGCCGATCACCTCATCCACGGCTGGGACCTGGCCCGTGCGATTGAAGCCGATAACCTGCTCGACCCCGAGCTCGTGTCCGCGTGCAGGATCTGGTTCCTCGACCGGGAAGACCTCTACCGAGGGGGTGGCGCCATCGCCGAACGCCCCGAGATATCGGTGGATGCCGACGAACAGACTGAGCTGCTGGCTATGTTCGGCCGAAAAGCCTGAGCTCCGCGGATCCTCGCAGCCGGGACGTCCAGCCGGAAGGGCTGGGAGCCGACTCGCCTAGCCAATCCATTCTGAGGCCCTCGGCCGCCAAGCCAACACTCGAACACCGTCGCTTGATTGACAGATGAAAATCCGACCAGTTAGCAAGCTCTTCTAACGGGACATGGGTCTCGGTTAAGGAAAGGGCTTCGACAACTATTCTGGCGCCTAAAATGCTGCTTGTCCTCACCCTGAGCGGACGTATTCCTCGAAGGTCGTAGTTTCCGTCTTGCTCGGCCCAGGGGGCGGTGCGGCCCAGTAGGAGATCGAACTGTTGTAGGACCAAAGGCCGGTAGCTCTATACGTCATATGTGCGAGCTCGCCTTTGTCTCGTAGCACCCCAAGTGCCTTCGCGAGATAGGCAGATACTGTGAAGTGGCGACTAAGGCTTGGCCCGAGGATTCGATGACCGTATGCTTCTCGCAGGATCTCGAAGTCGTGGGTTGCAATCGCCGCGTAGCGCTTCTCGACGATTCCGTATTCAATCCACGGCTCGTGGTTCACTATTGCTGCCCGGAGGCCATTCAGCACATCCTGATAAGGGACCGGACCGCTTAGTCCGGTTGTGTCGACGTCGGTCGCGGTTCCTTTCCAAGTGCATGGCTTTGAGTTCGGGTGTTTCGCAGCTCGGCCACACGTGAATTCGAAATACCCCGGTCCGAGGGGAATCTTGGTCACGAACTCGTCGATACCGCAGAACGGACACACTTGTGCCATGTCGCCTCCTTACGTCGATCGCCGATGACGAAAGCCGAACAGACTGGGTCCGGCGACAATCACTACGGATGCATGACTGGGTTGGATCGTAACGGTGAAGGTGAAGCTCTCTCCAGTTTTGGAGTGTGCGACCCTGGAGGTGGTCGTACGCTCTTGTGTGAACTTCCAAAAAGGGGCCGCAAAATGATCACCGAATGCAGTCGAGTTAAGCCTTGACCTCCGCAAATGTCGGTCTGTCCGTGGACCTAACCTATCTTTCCGTTCGCCAGACGGCGCCTAACGACGAATCTAATCCTGCTTTGGCCGGTCAGGAGTGGTGGTGGGCTCACGTGCCGCGCCTGCATCGTGTTCTTGCTAATCCTCGGGGCAATGAGACCTTCTGTGCCCAGCCACCGAATGATGCTCCTCATCAGGATTTCATTGCGTATTGGTTCCCGGCCCTTTATCTGCTGATCTTCAGCTTTGGCTGGTCACGTCCGGACCTTGGCCTCAAGTGGTGGGTCCAGAAAGGCCGTCCTCTCGAGGACAAGCGGATGAAACTCCTTCGCCTCGTGTGGGACCGGAATGAGCAACTCGATCTTCTAGCGGCTTGGCTGTGGAGCCAACCGCACCTTCTCTCGGATTGTCGAGCGCTCATGTTGGGTTCAGCGGGAGCGTCGATGCCGGGCCCAGTCCAGCCAATCGACCCCGGGGCTGATTGGTGGAGTGGGTTCCACGAGAGATTCAAGGATCCTTATGCAGTGGGGAATCAGGCTGCAATGGCCTCTGATCCTTTCCACGGAGGCACCGACCCGCTGCACCTGAGCGGTCATATCTGCGCACCCCTAGATAAGCCGAGAGGCAAGCATGTGCTAGTGAGAGGTGATGAGGGATCGCGTCGTGCGATCTTGACGGTGGAAGAGATGTGCGGATGGTACGCACTCCTCACGTCGGCAGCAGCTTCCCTTCCTGATCTCGGTGATCGCTCCTGGCGCGTAGAGGTGTTTTGCAAGCCTGTTGGCTGGCTTGGCTCTTTCCGTCGAAGCCGCAAGACCGGAATCTGGTTCTCAGGACGCCACCGTTACCACGAGGTAGGTAACTGAATGAGCGATTTGCCGGATGCTACGGGTGCCGTTCGGGAAAGCGGAAAGGGTTCTCTGCTGGGATCACGGTTTCGCGATGCCCTGACCTTTGCAACAGCGCCTCACGCAAAACAGACATGAAGAGGGACCACCATTCCCTGTATCGGTCACCTTAGTTGTTGGCGGGACCGTCATCGAGTGGGGTGGAGACGAAAGTCGAGCGATAGCAGTGATCCTCCATGATGCTGTGAGGAAGGAGGGCAACCCCTCTGGAGAAGATCCGGTTGCGACTTGGCGATCGCGTCGCCAGGTTCGTTGACGGCCTCAGCGACACCGTCATTGTCCCGAAGGCTCCATGACTCGCTCGAAAGAAGGCGTACTTCGAACGGCTTGAGAGTGAGCACGAGGGCATCCTTCTTATCTCAGCAGCGGACAAAACTGCATAACGCCAGAGCAATCCTTGCAAATTACATTGTGGAAGGAAGTTCTCTCTGGTCACGGTTCCCCATCAGCGATCAAGGAGCTCTTCCTTTGGTCTGGTACTTCCAGAACCTGCTTGCGATTTAAGAGTCACCTTGACCCGAAGTCCACGTGGGAACTTCGGCCACGCTCGAAGAACTCGCCCGACAGGCAGAGCTATCGCTCGACGATCTTTCGGAACCAATCCAAAACCAGAGGAGCCTGTGTTTCGTCAACGCGCTTGGGGGGTTGTCGATTGCGCGGACCTCCCAAGCTGGTGCGGGTAGCGACCTCGGACTGCGTAACCTAGGGCGATGCCAATAGAAGTCGATCGCAACCAAGCGCTGATGTTCGCGCGCAGCCACAAGGACGAGCACCTCGACATCCTTCTCGACTATGTCGCTCGCCCGAGCATCTCGACTCAAAACATCGGCGTCGTCGAATGCGCCGAGCATTCGGCTTCGTTGTTGAGGTCCGCCGGATGCATGGTTCAGGTCATCGAGAGCGACGGGTATCCGGTCGTGCTCGGCGAGATGGTGGCCGAGCCGGACGCACCCACCGTCCTCTTCTACGGCCACTACGACGTGCAGCCGCCAGAGCCGATCGAGGCGTGGGTCTCTCCCGCGTTTGAGCCCGAGGTGCGAGACGGCCGGATCTTTGGACGTGGAGTCGCCGACAACAAGGGCCAGCATCTCGCCCACATCCTTGCGATCAAGGCGTACAACGAGACGGCCGGTGGAACGCCGATCAATATCAAGCTGATCCTCGAAGGTGAAGAGGAGGCTGGAAGTCCTCATCTCGACGACTTCGTGCGAGCGCATAGAGACCTCCTATCCTGCGATCTCGTTGTCACCTCCGATGGGGGAACCGATCCCTCGGGCCGCCCGCTCGTGTCGTTCGGCGTGCGGGGGATGTTGTCGCTGGAGTTCGAGGCTCAGGGCGCGACCATGGATCTTCACTCGGGCCGGTTCGGCAACATCGCTCCGGATCCGGCCATGGATCTCGTCGATCTGCTGGCGAGCATGCGGGGGCCGGACGGGCGTATCACGATCGCAGGTTTCTACGACGAGGTCCTCGCGCCGACGCCCGGAGAACTCGAGCTCGCGGCGAGCGTCCCCTACGACGCTGAAGAGTTCGCCAAAGAGCTGGGCCTTGCGGAGCCGTACGTGACCGACACGCTCGAGTACGCGCTCGGCGTCATGTTCGAACCAACGATGACGATCAACGGGATGGTGAGCGGACACACGGGCGAGGGGGCCAAGTCGATCATCGCCTCGAGTGCGCTGGTAAGGCTCGAGTTCCGTCTGGTCGTCGATCAGGATCCCGCCGTGATTTTCGAGGCCGTCAAGGCACATGTCTCCGAGCACGCACCTCACGTCGTGGTTCGTCACGGAGGGGCGATGGCGCCGTCGCGCAGCTCGGCCGAGATGCCCGTCGCCAGTCTCATCATCGATGCCGTGCGGGAGGCCAGTGGTCAGGAGCCGGTCATCACGCCCTCGGCCGGAGGGTCGCTCCCCGACTACGTGTGGACCAAAACGCTTGGCGTGCCCTCGGTGCTCGTGCCCTATGCCAATCACGACGAGGCGAACCACTCGCCGAACGAGAACCTGATGCTCGATGCGTTCTACGGAGGGATCGAGACCTCGATCCATCTGTTCGCCGCGCTCGCGCAGGACACCTGGCGTTAGGGATGGGCGCCTCGTGACCCGACGTTAGGTCGGGTCGAGCGCGATCTCAAGACGTTTGTTCGCTCGGCCCTTGGACTTGTAGTTGGCGATGTGAATCGTGCCGACCTCGTCGGTCGACTTCACGTGTGTGCCGCCATCGGCTTGGACGTCGAGGCCCTCGATGTCGAGCACGCGGACCTCGGTGATCTCCTTCGGGAGCAGGTTGATCTTCGTGCGAATGAGGTCCGGATCGACGTTGGCTGCGGTGCGATCGAGGAAGCGAACACTGATGCTGCGCGCCTTCTTGACCTCGTCGTTGATGGCCTTGTCGATGTCGCCGACGAGTTCGGCCTTCATTTGTTCGAACTCGAAGTCCATCCGGCCCTTGAGTGGCTGCATGCCACCGCCGGTCACCTTGGCTCCGTAGTCGCGCCAGATGACACCGCAGAGAATGTGCATGGCCGTGTGCGTGCGCATGAGCGAATAGCGCCGTTCCCAATCGAGCTCGCCCGCAACCGCGTCGCCTACTTTTGGAGCGTCGCCCTCAAGCTCGTGCCACACCTCACCCGCATCACGGTTGAACCCGACGACCTGGGTTCCGTTAAGGGTTCCCAGATCGTGCGGCTGTCCGCCACCACCCGGGTAGAAGGCACTGCGATCGAGCACCACAAGGTTTCTCTCGGAGGCGGTCACCTTGGCGTCGAAGGTCCTGGCGTACGAATCGTGCAGGTAGATCGGCTCGGTGGTCAGCTTGTACTCCTTTGAGTGTCGTTTGGTCGATGTTCGCGCATCAACGGAAGCGGCGTGCAATGACAATCGTCAGAACCGTGACGCTGACCGCTACCGTGTTCGGGATGATAAGGATTAGGTTGCCGATCGAGATCCCGTAGGCGATCCACAATGTGAACCCGAAGAGCAGGACCAGGAAGTAGCCGATCGAGACGTCGTCCGATGAGCGCCGCTCCAGGATCCTGCGGATCTGAAGCGCCGGCGCGAGCGCCATCACGACCCCCCA
>Ga0190265_10000920_pt1 | contig 19298 bp, 14 predicted proteins | sample Popmic124T_FD_133135 | JGI IMG/M metagenome (GOLD analysis project Ga0190265, IMG submission 133135) | Populus adjacent soil microbial communities from riparian zone of Indian Creek, Utah, USA - 124 T | ecosystem: Environmental > Terrestrial > Soil > Riparian zone | place: USA: Utah | collected...
CACGCCCGCACTCTGCGCACCGGCCACAGGACGGTGTCCACGAGAGCGCCACGTGGTCTCCTGGCCGAACCCGGACGACACCCTCTCCCACTGCCTCCACCACGCCTGCCCCTTCGTGGCCGAGCACCGCCGGGCAGGGTGTCTCCGAGGTTCCGTCGACCGCGTTCCAGTCGGAGTGGCAGACGCCGCTGGCGCCGAGCCGGACGAGCACCTCCTCCCGCCCTGGAGCCGCGAGCTCGAGATCGCAGACCGTCAGCGGACCGCCCGTCGCTTCCAGCACCGCAGCGCGGATCTGCATCAGCGCCGTCCTGGCGCGAACGGCTGGAGCTCGGGAGCGCTGCGGCCTTCGAGGACGAGCGGGGCGAGCAGCGCCGCAGTCGCCGGCGCGAGCGTGACACCTAGCATCCCGTGCCCCGAGGCGACGAACAGGCCGGGGTGCCCGGGCAGCGCGCCGATCAGTGGGAGCCCATCTGAGGTCGCAGGTCGCAGGCCGGCCCAGGTCGCGACCGGCCGGTCCGCGTCCGGCCGCCAGCCCGCCAGATACGGACGCGCAGCTGCGAGCAGGCGCTCGCCCGCGCCCGCAGGAGCGTCGGTACCGGCTGCGCCGAGCTCGAAGACGCCCGCGAGACGCACTTCGTCCGCGTATGGACTTATGCCGATCTTCGCCTCGGCCAGGTAGAGCGCATGACGGGGAGGTGTGCCATTTCCGCCAATCGTGACGCTATAGCCTCGTGCGGGCTGAACCGCGACGCGAACGCCGAAGCGGGCCAGAAGCCTGACCGACGGCAGCCCCGCCGCCACCACGACGTTCTCGGCGTGCAGCTGTCCCCTGTTGGTGCTGAGCGCCCAGCCGTCGGGGATCGCTCGAAGATCGGCGACCTCGCAGCCCTCGAAAATCTGCGCGCCTTCATCCCGAAGCCGTTTGGCCAGCCCGTCCATCAGCTCCTCGGGCCGCACGTACCGGTCGACATGCGCGTGCAGGCCGGCCACGACGTTGGTCGGGTCGAGCGCCGGCTCGAGCTCCACGAGTTCGGCGCGATCGAGCTCGTGCGGCTCTCCGCCCTCGTACCCGAGCTCGCGCAGGCGGTGAAAGATCCGCCGGTACTGCTCCAATCCGCTGTTCGTCCGGGCGACGACGACGAGCCCGGTCGAGTGCGTCTCGAAGCCGATCCCAGCCTCGCGATAGCCGTCGTACAGCTCCAGCGTCCGCCGGTTCAACTCGAGCAGGGCGCGCACGCCAGCGTCGAAGCGTGAGGACGAGGAGCTGCGCCAGAACTGCCACAGCCAGCGCACGAATGTGGGATCGAGCGACGGGCGGAGAACGAAGGCATCACCTCGGGTGACGAGCTGGGAGATGCCCTCACGAATCATCCCGGGTGCGGGCAGCGGAAAGGTCAGGCTCGGAACAACCCAGCCGGTGTTCCCGCGCGAGACGCCGCTCCCGACCTCGCCGCGCTCGACCACGGTCACCGACGCCCCGGCGCGTGTCAGCTCCCACGCGCAGGCAAGCCCGATGACGCCACCTCCGACGACCACCACCGAGGAGCGCTCCACGGCGGCAACGCTAGTCCATCGAGCGTGGATGGTTGTGGCTTGCGGGAGTGCGCGGGCGCAAAGCGCCCGCCTTCAGGGATCTTGCGCCAGCTAACTCAGGCTACCGGCGACTTCCTCGACGACTTCGACGAACGCTCGAGCCGCGGGTGAGAGCGTGCGATCGGCGTGCCAGGCGAGCCCGATCTCACGAGGCGGTATTCCACGCACCTCGAGCGTCGTGATCTCGGGGTCCCCCTCGTCGACGGTCAGCCGGGGTACGAGCGCATACCCGACGCCGGCGCCTACGAGGCCCTGGACGATGCCGCTGTCGTCGGTTCGGAAGACGATCCTCGGCTCGATGCCCTTGCGGGCCAGGTACGCCTCTCCGCCGTGTGAGAGTCGGTAGGCGATGAGCGGAAGCCGGGCGATCTCTCTGACCGTGACGCTCTTTCCCGCCTGCGCGAGCTCGGAGCCGGCGGGGGCGAGGAGCACGTAGGGGTCTGTCAGCACGTCGATTCGCTCGATCGCGGTCTCGAGCGGGTCGGCGACGAAGGCGAGGTCGAGCTCGCCCCGCATGAGGGGCTCGAGCAGGAAGCCGTACTCGGCCTCGACGAGCCTGACCTGGATCGCAGGCCAACGCTCGACGTAGAGGCGCATCACGGGCGGTATCACCCGCACGCCGATGCTCTGGAACGTGGCCACGCGAAGCGTTCCTGCATCGCCTTCTGCGAGTGCGTGCAGGTCGGCCGCTGCGGCGCGCATCGCCGCGGTCGCGCGTGCTGCATGGCGGAGCAACCGTTCGCCGGCCTCGGTCGCGGTCACCGGACGGCGTCCCCCAGGGCGCTCGAGCAGCTGCAGCTCGGTCGCTCGCTCGAGGACGGCGATCTGCTGGCTGATCGCGGGCTGCGTGTACCCGAGCCGGCGAGCCGCGGCGGCGAAGGAGCCGGTCTCGACGATCGCCTCCAGCGCGGCGAGGTGCCGGAACTCGACTCCGAGCAATCGATCAGTGTTGTTTCTCGCATCCTTCAAGAATTCGGATTTTACTTATCGGTCGGCCGACCCGATCCTGAAAGGGATGATCCGCCGACTCAACCGCCTCGTCCGTGCCGATCGTGCACTCTTCGCAGTCTCCGCGCTCGCGTTGGCGAACGCCGTCGCAGACTCCGCACTGCTCCCTGTCCTCCCGACGCTGCAAGGGCGGTTCGACCTCTCCGGAATGCAAACGGGCGCGCTGCTCTCGGCGGCGACGATCGTGACGCTCGCCGCCTCCGTGCCGATCGGCTTGTTCGCCGGACGGATCGGATCCCGGCGACTCTTGCTCGCGAGCGCCGCGCTCCTACCCGTTGCACTCCTGCTGCTAGGGCTCGCCACCGGGCTCTGGATGCTCATCGCCGGCAGGGCGCTCTTCGGCCTCAGCTTCGCGATTCTGTGGACGGTCGCCCCGGCTGTCGCCGCCGGTTCTGACCGCGGCGCAGCTGGCACCGGCAAGCTGGTCGCCGCCGCCGGCGCGGGCTGGCTGATCGGGCCCGCCTTCTCCGGCATCGTGACCGACGTGTGGGGATACCAGGTCGCGTTCGCCGCGATCGCCATAGGAACCCTGCCGCTCGTATACATCGTCGCCCGAGCTCATTCCGAGGAAGACCGGGCTCCGGCGGGCCGCCTGCGGCACGCGGTCTCCGCCGCGCGAGACGAGCATGCGCTCAGCGGGGCGATGCTCGTCATCGCATTGCTCGGAGCAGTGGCAGGAGTGTCCGGCCTGCTCGGGCCGCTCGTTCTCGCCGACAACGGTCTCTCGGCGGGAGGGATCGGCGCCGTCATCGCCCTTACCGCCGTCATCTTCACCGCGAGTGGCGCACTGTGTACGCGGATCCCGTCCGGACGCATCGATGTCCGGCTCGTGGGAGCGACCGCCGCTGTCGTCGGCGCCACGTTCTTGATCCCGTTCGCCAGCTTCTCGACGTTCGCGGTGATCTGCTTTCTCGTCGTGTCGGCGGGAGCCCGAGCGGTCCTCGTCACCATCGTCTACGCGCTTGCTCGGTCGCACGTCCCGCGCGAAGCGCTCGCGGCTCCGATCGGCGGCTTGATGAACGTCATGTGGGCCGCCACTGCGCTCGCGGCTCCGCTCGCCGCCGGAGTCGCGCTCAGCGCCGGGGGTGCGAAATGGGCATTCGTCGCGACCGCGGCCGTCGGGTTCGTCGTCGCCGCGTGGATGCTCGTGCCACGTCCGCGCACCGCGTACGCCTGAGAGGCTCTAGACCTCTACCGTCTCCTTCCGCTGTTGGTGCGCGCGTCCGCTCATCTGCGGACCGCCATGGCAGCCGCCAACTCACGGAAGAGCTCAAGATCCTGGCGGAAGTCCGCTGGGGACGTCTTCGGCTGGGTGCCGCCGGTTGCGTGCGTGTGGAACGCGCGCCACTCCTCGACGAAAGGATCGCTCCAGTCTGGATGAATCGTCCGCTCCTCGACGCCGCCAGTCGCATTGGCGTCGGTGACTGTGGCGCGCACCGGGAGGTTGCGCACGTGTGAGGCGTCGAACCGGACCTGGACGACGCGCCGCTCGCCGTACACGGTAATGGTCGCGTCGACCCGAGGGATACGGTCGAATCCGGCGGCAAAATGGCAGACGAACGACCCGTAGTCGAAGGCGGCTGTCACATACCACGCATCGTGCCACGACGCGGCGTACAGGACTTTCTCCGGCCGGCCGAGCAGCTCGCGCATCGCTGAGAGATCGTGGCTCGCGAGTGACAGCAATAGTGAGTAGGCCTCCTGGATCTCTCGCGGTGCGTCTCCAGTCGCCTCGGCCAGCAGGCTAATCCGAAGATTGCGGCTCTCCGCAAGCACAGCGTCGGGGATGTCGCCTCCGGTGACGACACGGGACGTCGGCTCGACGACGAGCCGATTGATACCGAGAACATGCTGGACGTGCGCGAGCTTGATCACGCCAAGCTCCTTGACCGCCTTGACGGTCTCGAGGAAGGCAGGCGCGTAGCGGCGCATGTAGCCCACTTGGACCACGACGCCTGCGCGCTTCTGCGCCGCCGTGATCTCGTCCGCCTCGCGCAACGTCATGCAGAGCGGCTTTTCGACAAGGACGTGCTTGCCCGCGGCGATTGCGGCGAGCGCCACCTCGGAATGATGCGCGTCGGGCGTCGCGACGAGAATGGCGTCGACTTCGTTGAGCGCGACTGTCGCAGCGTGATCGACGAGCCGCAGCGGAACATCCCACTCTCGACCGACTAGCTCGGCGACCGTCCTGCTGAGATCGCACACCGCAGTCACCTGGAAGAGGTCGGAGAGAAAGCGAAGGCTGGGCAGATGCATGATCTGCGCTGCCTCGCCACAGCCAACTATGCCGATCCGGAGACGCGTGGAAGAAGAGGCGGGTTTGCTCACTGATCTCTCTCCGCGCGAGGGTCCGGAAGCATCGCGCCGCCCGATGTTCTACCCGCGACGCTCAGAGCGCGACGGCCGTCCCGGTCTCCGCCGAGCTGTAGAGCGCCGCGATCGTGCGAGCCTGGCCGAGAGCGTCGGCGCGCCCGAGCAACGGCTCCCGCTCGCCTCGTGCGGATGCCGCGAAGTCCTCGAGCTCGAGGCGGTAGGAGTCGGCCTGCTGGACGTCCACGATTTCGACTTCTTCGCCGCGCGCGAGCGTAACCGTGAACCCCCAGTCCGGGCGCCAGGGCGCATCGAGCACGATCGCCCCCTGCTCGCCCATCGCCTCTAGCCGCTGTCGGGAAGGGAGCGAGAAGAACGTCTCGAACTGGGCGACGACGTCGCCGGGAAAGCGCATCGTCCCGAGGAAATCGACGTCCACGCCGCTGCGAGCGAGGACCTGCTCGCCGAGGACGCGCTCGGGCTCACCGCCGAGCAGGCGTGAGGCGTTGACGCAATAGCAACCGAGGTCCATCAGCGCGCCCCCATCGAGATCGCGCACCATCCTGATGTCGCCGAGGTCCAGCAGCCGGACGCTGAAGGACGAGCGGATCATCCGGAGACGACCGATCGCACCTGCTTCCACGAGTTCCTTCGTCCGCCGGATTTGCGGGTGGTGGCGGTACATGAAGGCTTCCGCGAGCACGAGCCCACCAGCCGCTGCCGCATCCCATGCCTCCTCGACCTCCGCCGGGTGCCGCGAGTAGGGCTTCTCGCAGAGTACGTGCTTGCCAGCCGCGAGCGCTCTCATCGTCCACTCATGGTGGAGGCCGTTCGGGAGCGAGACGTACACCGCGTCGACGTCTGGATCAGCGAGCAATGCCTCGTAGCTGCCGTAGGGGCGCGCGATCCCGTGCTCGTCTGCGTATGCGCGCGCCCGAGCTCCGTCGCGGCTCGCGACGGCGACGATCTCGACCATCTCCGGCACCCCTGCGAGCACAAGCCGGTTGATCTTCGCGGTCGAGAGCAGGCCGAGCCGCAGGGGAGCAGTCACCACGCCTGCAGGATGTCCCGGCAGGTGTTGATGAAGCGACTCACGTGCTCTTCACGGATCACCAAGGGAGGCGAAAGCCGGAGCGAGCTGCTGTCAGGCCCGCAGGTGGACACGATGATGCAACGCTCGAGCAACTCACCTCGCAGTCGTGCGGCGACACCGGCCGAATCTAGACCGACGCCGACCATGAGACCGCGTCCACGGACGTCGCTTACGAGACTCGGGTGGGCAACCGCGAGCTGCTGCAGGCCGTCGAGAAGCTGCGCTCCCCGTCGGCTCGCGTTCTCGAGTACGCCCTCTTCCTCGAGAACGTCGAGCGTGGCCTCGGCCGCTGCACAAGCGAGTGGGCCGCCGCCGAACGTCGTTCCGTGCGCCCCAGGCTCCCAGGCGTCCATCAACTCGGCGCGCCCGATCAGAGCACCCATCGGAAAACCCGACGCGATTCCTTTCCCCACCGTCATCAGGTCGGGAGCAACACCGGCGTGCTGGCAAGCGAAAAGGCGCCCTGTGCGCCCGAAGCCCGACTGCACCTCATCGACAATCAACGCGATCCCGAAGGTGTCGCAGAGTTCGCGGAGGGCGGGGAGGAAGTCGTCCGGCGGAACAACGTAACCCCCCTCACCAAGCACTGGCTCGACGATGAACGCCGCCACCCGCTCGGGCTCTACCTGCTCGACAAAGAGGCGGTGGAGCGCGTCCAGCGTGGGCTGGAGTTCTGCTCGCGGGTACGGCACCACGTACACGCCTCCCGCGAGCGGCTCATGCCTCGTGCGGAACGCCGCCTTCGAGGTGCTGACCGAGAGCGAGCCCAGCGTGCGGCCGTGGAATCCACCGGCAAATGCGACGACGTTCGGCCGCCCGCTGGCGTAGCGGGAGAGCTTGAGGGCCGCCTCGACCGCCTCCGTGCCGCTGTTCGTGAATACGAGTTTGGCGTCGTCGACCGGAGCGGCCGCGCAGAGTCGCTCCGCATACGCGGTGGCCGGCACCGTCCGTCCCATCGTCGAGATGTGCATGAGCGTGGAAGCCTGGTCTTGAATGGCGGCGACGACACGCGCGTGGCAGTGGCCTGTGTTGACGACGCCGTAGCCGGAGATGAAGTCGAGGTAGCGCACGCCGTCGGTGGTGACGAGCTCGACCCCTTCGCCCGAGACGAACTCGAGATCTGTGGTCGGCGCAATGGCTCGCGAGAAGCGTGGGACACGGAGCGCCGCAGGTTTCCCGTCCTTCCCTCTCCCAGGACGGTTAGCCACTGTGGTAAACGTAGTAGAGGCCATTGGTGCACACAAGTGACCGATTCCTAGGGCCCGCACCGCCACCGTGAGGTACCGGCATTTCGATCCGCTCGGTCGAGACCTCTCCGTGCTCGTACTGGGAACGTCGGTCTATCGCCACGCAGCCGACACGTCGGCCGACTTGCTCGACGCGTGGTTCGAGCTGGGAGGCAACGTCGTCGATTGCGGGCGCGAGTACGGCGAGAGCGAGCGTATCCTCGGCCACTGGTTGCGCGACAACGATCGGCGTCGCGATGTGGTCGTCATCACGAAGGGAGGTCATCAAGAGCAGGACCGCCGGCGCGTGACGCCGCCCGACATTTCCGCCGACCTGCTCGAGAGTCTTGGCGTTCTCGGCGCGGAATCGATCCAGATCTACATGCTGCATCGAGACGATCCGTCCCAGTCGGTGGGACCCCTTGTCGAAATACTGAACGAGCACCGCCGGGCCGGGCGGATCGGCGCATTCGGCTGCTCGAATTGGAGCACGACGCGTCTCGACGAGGCCAACGCGTACGCGCGCACCCACGACCTCGAGGCGATCTCCTGCAGCAGTCCCGGCCTCGGTCTCGCGCAGCAGCGCGAGCCGCCGTGGCCGGACTGCGTCTCGGCCGACGACCCAGACTCGCGTGCGTGGTACGAGCGAGCAGGCATGCCCGTCTTCGCGTGGTCGTCTCAGGCAGCTGGCTTCTTCGCGGGTGTCGACGGTCCCGAAATCTTGCGCGTGTACGGCGGCGAGGACAACCTGGAGCGGTTGCGCAGGGCCAGGGAGCTGGGAGAGCGGATTGGCCATACGGCGAACGAGGTCGCGCTTGCCTGGGTTCTCGCGCAACCGTTCCCGACGTATGCCATTATCGGTCCAAGAACCGTGGATGAGCTGCAGCGGAGCGTCGCCGCGCTCCAGATCGAGCTCACGCCCGACGAGCGGCACTGGCTGAATCTCGAGCTCGACGGCATCCGCGCCGATCGCGAGCGAGGATGAGATGGAGAAGGCGATGAGCGAGCAATCCGGGAAGAGTGACCGGCACGTGAGGTCGCGAAGTGCCCGACTTTCTGCTCTCGGATACGTCGAATACCATGGGAGCGGCATGCTGAAAGCGCTCTCGCAGGATTCTTGATTTAGGCGGAATGGCGGGTTATCCTCGCTTGGCAGCTCACTGAGTCAGTAAACAGTCGAGGAGCCAGTCCGGATGGTCTGATTGGAGCGCATGCTTGGCGACCGAGGGCAGAGAGAGTGAAAGCCAGCAGTGACCGTTAACGAGACCGTCGGTCGCTCGAAAGTCCCCCGAAGCGGTCTCTCGCAGATCCGGCTGCGGAACCAATCCGCCGCGGCTCCTGCAGGCAGAAGCAGCTCGCAGCTCACACTTCTACATCCAAACGACTGCTCGAAATGAGCGGCGAAGGGGGCAGCATGGACCGTGAAACACGGAGGTCTCTCGAGGACTTCCGCAGGAACGATGCATCGCCGATCGAGAACAACCTGATCGATGAGCTCGTCGATGGTCAGCTAAACCGCGCGGAGTTCCTTCGCCGTGGTGCGATGTTCGGCCTCTCCGTCGGAGTCATGTCGAGCGCGCTCGCCGTCGTCGGGGAGGCTGCGGCTACCCCGCAAGGAGCGGTTGTGGCAGCCGCAGAAACGGTCAAGATCGGCGGCACGGCTCGCGTCGGCCTGGCCAAGTGGGGCGGGTCGCTCGAACCGTTCAAGCTCGCCGAAGCGGGTTCGCTCGGCATGTCCGGTATTCCGGGCGAGTATCTGACGTACTCGGACAACAACAACCAAATCCGGCCGTGGCTCGCGGCGTCCTGGAAGCCGAACAAGACGGCGACCGTCTGGACGTTCCAGCTCCGTAGAGGTGTCCGGTTCCACAACGGCCGAGAAATGACTGCGGACGATGTCGTCGCCAATTACAAGCTCTACACAGGCAACAAGCAGTCGCAGGCGCTCTCCATCTTCGAGGGCATACTCGGCCCTGAAGGCGTGACCAAGAAAGGGAAGTACACGGTCGAGTTTCGACTCAAGCAGCCGACCGGAGCCTTTCCCTACCTAGTCTCGCAGACGAGCTACCAGTGCATCATCTACCCGGGCTCCATCAAGCCCGATCAGTGGGTGAAGAGCGGCATGATCGGCACTGGACCTTTCAAGCTCAGGAACTTCAGCGACAAGCGCCAATACAACCTCATTCGTCACGATCAGTACTGGGGCGGAAAGCCACCCCTCGACGGCGTAAGGGTTACGGCATACGAGACGTCCACTGCGATGGCGCTCGCGATGCGGGCTGGACAGCTCGACGTGGTCTCGGCGATCTCGAGGCTGGAGGCACAACCCCTCATCGGCAACAAGAAGTTCCGGATCCTGACCCTCCCAACGGCGGCGCACCGCCAGTTCACCATGCGGGCGGACGACGCCGCGCTCGACGATCCGCGGATCCGCCGAGCCGTCGCGCTCACGATCAATCGACCCGAGGTGAGCGGTGGCCTACTCAGAGGCGCCGCCACCCTCGGCAACGACACGCCATTCTGGAACGGATACCCGTCCTCGAGAGCTGTTGCGCAGCGGCGGCGCAACGTCGCCCAGGCCAGGCAGCTGCTTGCGGCCGCCGGGGCGGAGAACCTTTCCTTCACGATTACGACGCATCGCTTGCAGGAGCTCCCGGATTACGCTGCCGCGATTCAGCGGTACGCGCGGGATGCGGGGATAAACGTCCAGATCGAACTGCTCTCCGATGCCGAGTACTACGGCGGAGGCACCGACTATTACGCGACGACCCCGTGGATCAACAAACCGTCGACGATCACGGAATGGGGTCATCGTGCGGTGCCGAACGTCTACCTCACGGCTGCCTATGCCTCCAACGGCATCTGGAACGCGCCGCACTACAAGAACGCACAGCTCGACGCCGCGATCAAGTCGTACCTGTCCGCGGTCGACCTGGCCACCCAACGGAAGTACTCGAGGCAGATCACCACGATTCTGCAGCGGGACGTCCCGATCGTCACTGCGTACCACTTCACCTCTGTCACCCCGGTCGCGGCGAAGATAAGGAACTTCCAGCTCGAGAGCATCAACCACGTCCGGCTGGCGAAGACCTGGCTGGCCTAGGCCATAGGGTGACCCGAAGCGGGCCGGCGTCGAAAGCCGCCGGCCCGCTTCTGCCCGCGAGCTTCGCGTCGGCATGCTGCGTTACATCGTCAAACGCATAGGTCTCGCCGTCGTCACGCTGTTCCTGCTCAGCGTGATTGTGTTCGGGCTCTCGCAGATGCTTCCAGGCAATGTCGCAAGGGCTGTGCTGGGACAGTTCGCGACGCAGGAGGCAATCGACAGCCTGAACCACGAGATCGGTGCCGACCGGCCCGCGGTCGTCCAATACCTCGACTACATGCGAGGCTTCGTCCAGGGCGATCTCGGCGTCTCCCTCGCCTCGCAGGAGCCCGTGTGGTCGATTCTCCAGCCGGCGCTGGTGAACTCGCTCAAGCTCGCGGCGCTTGCCTTCGTGATCGTCGTGCCGCTCAGCATCTTAGGAGGCGTCGTCGCGGGCCTTCGTGCGGGCTCTTTGGGTGACCGGACGATTACGATCTTCGGCCTGTCGATGTCCGCGATTCCCGAGTTCGTCACGGGGATCGTTCTGATCCTCGTGTTCGTGATCTGGCTCGACTGGCTGCCCGTCACGGCTCAATGGGATGAAGGTGCGGGGCCGCTAACGCAGGTGGAACACTTGCTGCTGCCGTCGATTTGCCTCGTCCTCGTGCTCTTCGGCTACATCGCACGCATCACCCGTGCGGGAGTAATCGAGGCGCTGGACGCCGACTACACGCGGACTGCCTACTTGAAGGGGCTCCCGACGCACACCGTGATCCGGCGCCACGTGCTCCGAAACGGCCTGCTTCCGACGATCGCGGTCGTAGCGACGCAGACCAGTTATCTCGTTGGCGGCCTGCTGATCGTGGAAGGTCTCTTCAACTACCCGGGAATAGGGCTACAGGTGTATCTCTCGGCTCAGCAGAAGGACTTCACGGTGCTCACATCCGCGGTGCTCGTGCTCGGCCTCGTCGTGCTGTTCGTCACGCTCCTTGCCGACATCCTCTACGGCCTGGTCAATCCGAGGGTCCGCTTCGGAACGGTCGAATGAGCTGGGCTCGCGCTGCGTTGGCCCCGATGCGGCGCGACGGCACCAGTGACCTTCCTGCACGCCCGGGTCAGCGGGCCTGCCTGTGAGCGCCGTCGGGCCGGATCTCATCGGCCCAGGCGCGGGGGCGCCGCCGACGCTGGCGGCCACAGGAAGCGAGGCGCGGACAGCGCGGAACGAGCGACTGCGACTTCTCGTCCGGACTCCCACCGTCGTCGTTGGGATGCTCGTGCTGCTCTTCTGGGTCACGTTCGCGATCCTTGGCGACCGGATCACCCCTTACGATCCCATCTTCGATCAGACGCAGGACGTGCTCGTCGGGCCGTCTTCCGACCACTGGTTCGGCACCGACCGGCTCGGGCGCGACGTCTTCTCGCGCGTGCTGGCCGGCTCGCGCGACATTCTGCTCGTCGCGCCCGCAGCAACATTGCTGGGGACCGTACTCGGCACGGCAATCGGCCTCGTGAGCGGATATTTCCGTCGTGGTGTCGACGACGTGATCAGTCGTGTCATCGACGCCGTCTTGGTGCTGCCGGTGATCCTGACCGGCGTCGTGGTGATAACCGCGCTCGGGAGCCGATCCCCGCTCATCGTCACCATCCTGATCGGGATCGTGTTCGCTCCGCTCGTCGCGCGTACTGTGCGCGCAGCCGTACTGGCGGAGGGTGAGCTCGATTACGTTCAGGCCGCCCGCTTGCGCGGCGAGAACGCGCTCTACGTGATGTTCAAGGAGATCCTGCCCAATGTCATGCCGCTTGTCATCGTCGAATTCACGGTGCGTCTCGGGTATGCGATTTTCGCCGTTGCGGGGCTGACGTTCATCGGCCTCGGTATCCAACCCCCGTCCCCGGACTGGGCCGTACAGGTCTTCGAGTACTACGCGTTCGTCGATCCCTATTGGTGGGCGACGCTCTTTCCGGCGCTTGCGATCGCCTCACTCGTTATTGCCGTAAACCTCGTCGCGGACGGCGTCCGCGAGGTCTACGAGCGGTGAGCGGGACCGCCGAGGTGTCGGCTCCGGCGCTCGAGTTCGAGCAACTCGATGTCATCTTCCGTGTCCGCGGGACGGATCGGCAGGTCTTGCGCGGCATCGACCTCACGGTTGCGCGCGGAGAATCGTACGGGCTCGTAGGCGAGTCTGGCTGCGGCAAATCGACGGCCGCGCTGGCAGCCGTTCGCTACCTGGCACGAAACGGTCGCGTCCGGTCGGGCGCGATCCGCATTGCGGGCAAGGACGTGCTCTCCTTGAGCGACAGCGAGCTGCGGCGCCTGCGGGCGAACGACGTTGCGATGGTCTACCAGAACCCTGGTGCCGCACTCAACCCGTCGCTCAAGGTCGGCGCGCAGGTCGTCGAGTCGTTCGTGGCGCGCGGCGTCGCGCAGCGCGAGGCCGGAGGTCGCGCCCTCGAGGCGCTGCAGCGGGTTCAAATTGCCGATCCCTCATCTGTACTCGGTCGGTATCCACACCAGCTGTCAGGAGGGATGCAACAGCGTGTCATCATCGCGATGGCGCTCGCGAAAGATCCTTCGCTGCTGATCCTGGACGAGCCGACCACCGGGCTGGACGCCACCGTTGAGGCTGAAGTGCTCGACCTCGTCTCGCGGCTACAGGCGGAGCTGCAGACATCGGTCCTCTTCATCAGCCACAACCTCGCCGTGATCGCAAAGATGTGCAACCGCGTCGGGGTTCTCTACGCGGGGCGATTGGTCGAGGAGGGTCCGGTCAGAACGGTGCTGAACGACCCTCGACACCCCTACACGGTCGGCCTGCTGCGCTGCATCCCGCGCGGCGGAGCGCGCAAGGATCACGGCCGGCTCGACACGATCCCGGGGTTTCTACCGCAGCTTGGCGCCGAGATGCCCGGCTGCGTGTACGCCGACCGCTGCCCCCTCGCAGACGAGCGCTGCGTTGCGGAGGAGCCGCCGCTCGCCGAGATTGCCGCTCGACACGCTACGAGATGCTGGTATCACGAGCTCGCGCCGAATCTACCGCGCGTGCTGGCGGAACACATCACGCTGCCCCAGGTCTCGCGCGCTGGGGTCCCGGTCGTCCAGTTCGACGACATCAGCAAGACCTTCAAGCAGCGGGGTCACGAAGTGCGCGCGCTCGAGGGCATCTCGAGCGCGATCTGGCCGGGAGAGACGCTCGGTGTAGTCGGGGAGTCCGGTAGCGGCAAGACGACGCTCGCGCGGACGCTGCTCGGCATCGTCGACCCGACGAGGGGGGTCATCGAGCTGGAGGGACGCGGGCTCGCCCCACACTTCACGAAGCGATCGCAGAACGAGCTTGCCGCGCTCCAGATCATCTTCCAGAACCCCGACTCGGCTCTCAACCGGCGCCACTCCGTAAGGCGCATCCTTCTCCGGTCGTTGAAGAAGCTCGCCGGCGTGCGGGGTGCCGAGGCAGAACGCCGCGCGCTCGAGCTTGCGGCCCGGGTTCGGCTCTCCGAGCGCACGCTGACGCAAAAGCCGGTCCAACTCTCCGGTGGTCTGAAGCAGCGCGTCGCGATTGCCCGTGCCTTCGTGGGCAACCCCTCGCTCGTCGTCTGCGACGAGCCAACGTCGGCGCTCGACGTGTCGGTTCAGGCAGCGATCCTCAATCTGCTCGTCGAACTGCAGGCGGAGCGCGGCGTCGCTTTTCTCTTCATCTCGCACGACCTCGGCGTTGTGCGCTACATCTCGGACCGAATCGCCGTCTTGTACCTCGGTCGTCTGATGGAGCTCGGGACGGCGGAGGTCGTCTTCGCGGGGCCGCATCATCCTTATACCGAGGCTTTGCTGTCTGCCGTGCCGACGATCGAGGGCACCGTTCGTGAACGGATCAGGCTCGAAGGCGAGATCCCGAGCGCCGCGGACCCTCCGAGCGGGTGCGTCTTCAACACGCGCTGTCCTCGCAAGCTCGGAGCAATCTGCGAACAAGAGGAGCCTCCCTTCGTCGAGGTCGAGCCGGGGCACTGGATGCGCTGCCACATCCCGATCGAGGACCTCCGCCGCCTGCAGGCGGCCGGTGCCCCACCGGTCCGCGACGACGCCGTACCCGTTCCGTGAAGCTCGCGGCGCATGACTGGATCCACCCGGAGCCGATCGCGGAAGCGATCGAGCGACTCGTCCGTCACGGGTTCGACGGAATCGAGATCTCGGCCGAGCCCGCGCTGCACGATGCCGGCGAGGTCGCGCGGCTTCTCGAGCTACACGGGCTCGAGTGCTGGGGCGGCGTGACGCGGATGACGGGCGGACGCGATCTCGTGCATGCGAACCCGGAGGTGCGTCGTGCGAGTGTGGCGTACATCAAGGACGCTCTCCGGTTCGTCAGCGATTTGGACGGCGACATCCTCACGATCACGCCGTCGGCGGTAGGCAAGCTGGAGCCAATGGGCTCCCTGGACGCCGAGTGGGATTGGTGCGTACAGTCGCTCCGGGAGTGCCAAGAGCATGCGGCGAACCTCGGTGTCCGCCTCGCGATCGAGCCGCTCAACCGCTTCGAGACGCATCTCGTCAACCGCTGTGACCAGGCCCTCGCGCTGGCCGCGGAAGTTGGAGGCGATTGCGGCGTCTGCCTCGATCTCTTCCACATGAACATCGAGGAGTCGTCCTGGAAAGACGCGATTGCGGGCGCGAGTGGACGGATCGCGGACGTTCACGTCGCCGACAACAACAGGCTGCCGCCCGGGCAGGGATCCTTCAGCTGGCTCGACGTCCTGCGGGAGCTCGCAGCAGCAGGGTACGACTCGTATCTCACCCTCGAGTTCGTCGCACCCGTAGATCGCACTCCGCTTGCATCGCCGGAGCAGCGTTCGTTCGACGAAGCCGTGCGTGCTTCGGCGCAATTCCTGCGAGGCTGCATGGCCGAGCTGGCCGCCGAAGGTACGGCCGTCGCGAACGCTCTGTGACCAAACGATCCATCGCGCTCTGTTCGGTGGAACGGCTCCAGTTGGAGTTGTCCGCGGCGCTGCCTCAGATCTCCGCGTCCGAGTACGAGCAACGGCGCGGGTCGCTATACCGGGCTGTCGGCGCGGAGTGGGTCGCCGTCTACGGCGATCGTGAGCACTTCGCGAACATCGCATTCCTCTGCGGCTTCGATCCCCGCTTCGAGGAAGCGTTGCTCCTCCTTGCGGATGGCCGTGCACTTCTCGCTGTCGGCAACGAGGGCGCCGTTTACGCGGAGTTCGCAGCGCGCGGCGTCGAGATCGTCCTCTGTCCCTCGTTCAGTCTCATGGGCCAGAATCGGCAGCTCGGATACACCGTGTTCGAGCTTCTCCGAGGCGCTGGCATCGTGGACGGCGACAGCATCGGTGTCGTCGGCTGGAAGACGTTCGAACCGCAGGAGTGGGAGTCATCGACTCCTGCGATCACCGCCCCGGCCTTCCTCGTGGATGCGCTCCGCAATGCAGTCGGCAGCTCCGAACTCGTCACCGACGCCACCCGCGCGCTGATGGGCTCTGCGGGTGGGCTTCGCGCCGTCAGCGGTCCGGATCAGCTGGCCGCGTTCGAATGGGCTGCCGCGCGAGCGTCCGCGTGCGTGGAGCGCATCACGACGTCGGTTCGGTCGGGCATGACCGAATACGAGGCGGTGGCCGCGATGGGGTATGCGGGCGAGCCTCTCTCGGCGCACGTCATGTTTGCGTCCGGGCCGGAGGTGGGCGTGGGGCTGAGAAGTCCCAGCGAGCGCGTGATCCAGCTCGGGGACGCGGTCACCACAGCGGTCGGCTTCTGGGGCGGACTCTGCGCACGAGCTGGATTGCTCGCGCATGGCCCGGAGGACCTGACTGCCGAGAGCGATGGATATCTCGCGACGATGGCGATCCCGTATTGGCGCGCGATCGCTACGTGGTACGAGACCATGAGGATCGGGGTCCGTGGCGACGAGATCCAAGGCGCCGTTGAGGAGGCTCTCGCCGGAGCCTTCAGTCCTGCTTTGAATCCTGGTCATCTGATCCACCTCGACGAGTGGCTCGGCAGCCCAATCCGTCCTGATTCCGCCGAGATGATCCTGTCGGGTATGGCGTTGCAGTGCGACATCATCCCGGACTCGACGAGGTCGGGTTGGGCAGCCAACTGTGAGGACACCGTCGCGATTGCGGATCAGGCCCTGCGAAATGACCTTGCGGCCCGGCATCCGGAACTGTGGGCGCGGGTCTGCGCACGGCGTCGTTTCATGGAGGAGCAACTGGGGATCGTGCTCGCCGACGAGGTACTGCCGTTCTCGTCGGCGCCCGGGCGCTTCTCGCCGTTCTGGCTCGACTCCGACCGCGCCCTCGCCTATCGGTCGTGAGCAGGCGCACGCACCGACCGGCGAGCCCCGTCGAGGAGGCCGTCGACGAGGACTTCATGCGCTCGCTTGTCGAGAAGATGAGCGCTATTGGATCCAGCCCACTCGGTTTTCGCGTCGCGGGCACGCCCGAGGACGACGAGGTCTGCGCCTTGCTGCAGGACACGATGCGCTCCATTGGGCTCGAGGACGTCCAACTCGAGCCGGTTCCGGTGGACGGCTGGCGGTTTCGGCGAGCGTCGCTTGATGCCGCAGGAGAATCCTTCGCCTGCGCGTCGTTCGGAGGCTCGCCACCAACATCGCGGGCCGGGGTCGAAGGTGAACTGGTCTTTGCCGGGCGCGGATCCCGCGCCGAGCTCATACGCGCTGGGGTGAAGGGGAAGATCGTGCTCGTCGATTGGCCCGGCGACCACCTTCTCTGGCCCTCGCTGACCGCGGCCCAGGCGACACTTGAGGGCGCCCTCGCCGTCGTGTGCGCCTGCCTGCCCGGTGGGCGCTACTTTCAAATGGACGGAGCGCTTGGCGCTTTCGACGGAATTTGGATAGACGGCTCGGTCCCGCTGGCGACGGTCGCAGGCAATTACGCGCTTCGCCTGATCGAGATGCAGCGGTCCGGCGGAGTCCGGGCACGCCTAACCCTGGACATCGAGGTAGCGCCGGGTGCCATTGCCCACAACACGGCGGGAACACTTCCGGGCCGCCGCGTTTCCGCTCCGATCGTTGTTGCTGGCCATCACGACGGCTGGTTCTTCGGCTCCTTCGACGACGCGACGGGCGTCGCCGCGACATTGGGGATCGCGAAGGCGATGCTGGACACGGGGCACGTTCCAAGCCACCCGATCGTCTTCGGTTCGCACACTGCGGAGGAGTACGGTTCTGCCGATTCCGCCTTTGACTGGCTTATCGGAGCCTCGTGGCGGGTCAACGAAGAGCATCGCAGCTGGGGACGAACGGTGCCCTTCTACCTCAACATCGAGGGCTCAGGCATGCCGCTGCCGATGTTCATCGACACGCCTCCAGAGCTGCGCCGGTTTTGCCGGCGTGTCTGCGCCAGTGCTCGTCGTGACGGGTTGCTCCCGTACGGGGTTCGGTACGCGGTTCCCCGCACCGGAACCGAGCAATGGCCGTATCTCGCAGCCGGCATCCCTTCGCTGAACGTGAACACGCTGCCCAGAAGCTATTGGCGCAGGGAGTACCACACGCAATACGACACGACCGAGATCATCAGCTTCCCGGACCTCGTTCGAGAAACGCGTCTCTACACGCGGTTCGTCATGGCCGCCGACGCTGCCCCCGGCGACACGCTCGATCTGTCGGCTCGGGCGTTGGACGTGCGCCGCCGCGGCCGTCTCGACGCCGCGCGCGATGCGGGCTTCGAGACCGGTCACGTGGACGCCGCCCTCAAGCTCTTCGAGATGGCTGTTCTCAAGGGCGCGTCATGGCCGGCGAGCCGCGCGGCGTTCGCGACGGTCGCTCGTACGCTCGAGTCGATACACGCCCGAGACAAGCAGTCGAAACTGCATCTGCAGGCGCTGCTCGACGTCGAGTCGCTCGACGCCGCCCTCGGCGCGCTGGAACGGGGCGATCCGGGCGCCGCAGCGCGAGCGTTGTCCCGCTCCGGACGCAACCGCCTGGCACGCCACGTCGGCCCGGAGGTATTCGCACTCGATGCACGCCGCCACCGGCCCGGCCATCCGGGGTTCGGCTGGGCAGCCCACGCTCGCACGACACGCTCGCCCGAACTATGGGACGAGCTCGCCGCGCTCCGCGGCGAACCCGGCTCGCGTCGGCCTGGCCCATGGCTCAGTCGCGGCCTCGTGCGCAAGCGCGCTGCATCCGCACGAGAGCTTCAGCGGCGACTCGACCGGATTGCCATCGCGTTCGAGCGGGCCGCGGAGCAGCTCGAAGCTGGCCGCCCGTCCAGTTGATCCGTGTGCAGATGCGGTTGTGCACGAAGCGCCGCCGCAAGAATGGATTACCTGAGTGCGCTCACCTACGACGAGTGGAGCAGCGCAAAGAATGTGCGGAGGACTTGCTCTCCGGCAGGATGCTCGGTGCTCGACTCCTCCGGGTGAAACTGCGTGCCCCACCAGCGCCGTCCGGGATCCGCGATGGCTTGCACCGCGCACCCGGGGCTCGACGCGAGCGCGCGAAATCCGGGCGGCACCACGGCGATCTCGTGGTCGTGATCGTGGAATACGACGACCTCTTCCGGAAGTCCGCGCAAGAGGTCCGTGCGGTCATAGATTTGGATCGGGAGAAAGCCGTGCTCCGAGCTTCCGTACGGACCGATCGTGCCGCCCGCGAAGCGTGCTAGTAGCTGCATGCCGGCGCAGATGCCGAGTACCGGCCGCCCCGCTGCGAGGACGGCTTCTCCCAGCCGGTCGAGCTCCACAGGATCGCGCGCCGACCAGGGCGCCGAAGAGCCGCTCAGAACAATGCTGCTCGCCCGCGCGAGCCGCTCGGCGTCGACCTCGTCGTAATGAGAGATCTCCACGGTCTGCCCCGAGGCTGCCGCCGCGAGCCGCTCACGCAGGCGCGCGAAGTTCTCGGCGCGAGCCTCGGTCAGGTCGGACCGCCGCTCCGTGAAGACGAGCTCGACTGCCACTTCGCTACGCGGCCGTCGGTACTGGTACGACGTGGTCGAGCCAGCGCTCGAAGAGCGCGCGGCC
>Ga0190265_10000921_pt1 | contig 19293 bp, 12 predicted proteins | sample Popmic124T_FD_133135 | JGI IMG/M metagenome (GOLD analysis project Ga0190265, IMG submission 133135) | Populus adjacent soil microbial communities from riparian zone of Indian Creek, Utah, USA - 124 T | ecosystem: Environmental > Terrestrial > Soil > Riparian zone | place: USA: Utah | collected...
AGCCTGCTGGAGGGAATGAACAACAAAATCAAAGTGATCAAACGAATGGCGTACGGGTTTCGAGATGACGATTACTTCTTCTTGAAAATCCGTGCCGCCTTTCCCGGAAATCCGTGAAGAACCGCTTTTTTGCCACGGAGTTTGGACGGTGGTCGAAGGCCCCCACGAAGAGATGGATCGCCACGCCGGCGGCACTTCAAATCCGTGATCGCTATCCTCCGAATCGGGGCGGATTAAAGGCAGGTTGCGTGGTCGTAGGCTCCGTAGCCGTGGCTGAAGGTTGACTCGCGGAAGTGTCGGTCCGGACTTGAGCAGGCGCCGACGGAATCAAGAGTTGCCCCTTCACCCAGCGCTCCCGCTTGGTCTCTTTACCCGCCTCATCCCAGTGAACCCATTCGCCGTCCTTCATGCCGAAGGAATACTGGCCCTCGAATGCGAGTTGACCGTTGTCGTACCAGGCTCGCCACAAGCCGGTGTCTTTGCCATCGAGATAGTAGCCCTCGGCGATGACCAGTCCGGTTTTGCGCTTGAATACGAATTTGCCATGCTTGATCTTCTCGCCGCCCGGCCCCGGCTTGTATTCGTATTCGCGAATATGATCCCCGTATTCCTCGACCCATCGCTGGGCGTGCCCGGGCCCCTTGTTGTCTCCGCGGTTATCCGACGCTCGGTCGCAGGCCGGTCCCCAGAGGATCAATACGGAAAGCAACGATCCCCGTCCGGTTTGCCACAAAATCTTCCGTGCCAATCACATCCTCCTAAAAGGTCGCTCGCAGCGCCGGTCAATTCCAAAATCGCACGAATGTCTTATCGGGCTTGATATATAATATCACCGGCGGCGAAACGCATCGCCGTTAATGGGGGTATGGACATGCACCGCCTTCGATTTGCCGTTCCCTGTGTCGTGGGCCTCGGCCTTGGATTCGTCGCCATCGCCCGCGCCCAGATTGACAATCGCGTCCGTCCTTCCAACCAGGCCCGCGATGGCCGTCTCCTGGATGCGAACACACAAGTCGGCGCCGGTGGTTTCAATTACCGAACGCCGCAGATTTATAACTTCGACTACGGTGTCCGCGCCCGCGAGATCATCACCGGCAACGTCAGCGGCCTCGCCGGCTTTCATGCCGATTCCCCGATCATCGCCAACAACGCCTTTCGTGTCGACCTTCCCTCGGGCGGATTGGCGCCGTTTCGAGCGCGGACCGCGGGCCTTCCCGAGGTGACCAGCGGCTTGCTGCGGTATGGACCTTCGTCCTACTACGACCCCCAACAAATCATCGCCGATACGGGGGCCATTCGACGCGGGATGAACCTGCCCGGCTCATCCTATCTGGTGACGCCTTACCGCTCTCCGCTTATGCCATTTGAGCGCGAAGTGCAGTCAGAACTTCAACCTCCCGACCCTTTTGAAGCCCGGGCGCACGACCCGGCCCGGCTGGTCCCGACGATTCGACAGGTGCCGCTCGAAAGTCCCGCAACGGGGGATCGACTCCAGCCGGCAAACCCGCTGACCCTTCCATACGCACCACCATATTCGGACGCGGCAGCGTCCTCCATCTTCGGAGCACCGCTCGCTGGAACTCTGGACCGATCGCGCTCGACTGAACTCGGTGGGATGGATACTCAAGCCCGCGGCTTGTATGCCCCGCCCCTGTCCGGCCTGACAGCCGGGAGTGCCGACGCAACCCTCAGAGATGGCCGCGTTGCAACGGATACCCCCCTCGCCCCGGGCTCGCCTTTTGGCATTCAGCCATCTGAATTTGAAAAATCCACTGTCTCGGGAACCCGTCCCGTCGAAGCGGATCTCCCCGCTCCCGCGAAAACCGCGTTGCCCAGCGACGGGCCGTTAGAGCCGAAATTTCAGTCTACGCCCCTTGCGCCGGGAGATCGATTCGGAGAAATGGCGGCCGCTGTCAAAGAGGCACAGGACTCGGGAGCGGGCGTTCACGGACTTCTGAGTAGTGACCGCCCGGCGGCATCCTCCAAGCGTGAACTCGCCGCGACGCCGGCCGATACCGATCGCGAGGTTCAGAGTGTCGCCGCTATGGCCAAGTGGGGCCGAGCGATCGATGATCCGGTGAAATCATTCGTCGGGAAGTACCCCGGCCGTGTGAATGAGTACATGCGATCGGCCGAGGATGCACTGAAGAAGGGTCATTACTACGACGCGGCGGGATATTACGAAATAGCGATGACCGCCGATCCGGACAATCCGCTGTCCTATCTCGGTCGCGGCCATGCCCTCGCTGCGGCCGGAGATTATTTATCCGCGGTGTTGTCCATCGAGCGTGGACTCGCCCGGTTTCCCCAGATTGCCGCGTTTCGATTGGATCTGCCCGCCATCGTGGGGCGTGCGGATGCCTTCGATATCCGACGCGCCGATCTGGAGCGCCGGCTGTCGACCGCAGACGATTATCGAATGCGCTTCCTGCTTGGCTACCTCGAACTCTATTCGGGGCTGGATGAACGCGGCCTGCGCGATCTACAAACGGCCGCAAAATCCGCTCCGGCCGGGTCGATCATCGCCGCGTTTCCCGATTTGCTGACCGGACGGCAAACGCTCCCACCGCTTCCCGCCGGGCGCTAGGAAAAATTCTGAATTATTTTTGTGATAGGGACAAAAAAGAAAGCACCGAGTGCCTCAGGGGCTGACTCGGTGCTTTCCGGAGGGGAAAGAAGCCGAATGTAAGCTGCCCGTTCCCGGGCATTTGCGGCAGGCATCCTCTCTTACTGTGCCAACCTAATTTCCGATATTATCTTAGGCGCCACTTTAGGGATTTCCACTACTATCGCCTAAATTATTTAATCGCTACAGTCGATCCATCTCTTAGAATCAGCGCACATCCTCCTCTGAATATACGCCAAAAGACGGCTGCTGGGTCATTGATTTGACCTAATTTCTTACAAATCATGCGTGTACGGGCCGTTACCGGACGTTGCCTCCTCGCAACTGTGTGGTTGACACCCCACGCAAGCGATTTAGACTGCATCACTTACCGGACAGTGCCTCGTTGGGTCGTTGGCGCGACCGGCACCTGTGCGTTCAGGTTTTTCTTTAGGCAGATGCGAGCGGATCGCCCGAACGGCGGGTCCGTTCTCGCGCTCTCGCCAACCTGACCCCGTAGCTCAGCTGGATAGAGCGCGGCCCTGCGAAGGCCGAGGTCGGACGTTCGAATCGTCTCGGGGTCGATCATTCTTTTGAAGCCGGAGACGACGTCGTTCGATTGATTTCGTTTCGCCCTTCGCTTGCCCGAGATGTGGGCGGCTGCGACGGCGCACCGGGGACCGCATGGTTGATCCGTTTCTCGACGTCTCCGAATTTCTTCTTCGCGAATTTTCGTACGACCGAATCGCGATGCGCCTCACTCCAATCCGCTTCGGACGAAGCCAGTGCCTCGAATATGACAACCTCCCGCATCGTTGAGAGCGCGTCGATCATCAACGGCTCGAAAATGGCAAGCATCGGCGCCAGGGCCATGCGCCGCACCAGGCCGACTTTCTCCTGCTTCAGTCCGGCATCGATGGTTTTCCGCATGGCTTCGCGCAGCAAAGCCCGCGTGGGCAGAATCGCGACCCACGAAACCTGATCGATTACCAAGGGGCCGAGCTGCAGGTGTTCCCGCGCCTCGGCCGAGCTCAGCGCGAACGGCGTCATCTGAAGCAGTAAATCCCGCGAGATGCCGGCGTCGGCCAGCTTTTCCTCGCTCATGGCCTCGTCCCATGCTTTTTCCGCGTCCGCGTCCGCACGGCCGGATAATTCAACGGCCCGACGCTTCGAAGCGATGTAGATCGCCCTCCAATCCGCCTGGAAAATCGGATCGGCCCGGTCGTTGACAATGATCAGGCCGCGCCCGGCGCGGCCCTCGGTGTCGTGTACGAATTCCCGCGTCACCCGCGCGCAGGTTCTATCGATCTCGCCGGCCGCTGAATCGCTGCTTGCATAGAGGTATGCGTGCGGAGTCGTGGAGAGCCTGCGATGGCACCACTGTTGCGGCCAGCTTTCCGGGTTTTTCAAAATGGTTGAAGGCCCGCAACCAGGGCCCAAAAAAAGAATACCGGCCAGCGGCGTGCAGAATATGGATGGCTTTCGGAGCAACGCTCTCATCCTCTGCTTGAACGAGTGTGGGAAATCGGCCTCACGTCGGGATCGAAACCGCGTGCATCGTCAACTCCGCCAGTCCGACATACAATACCTCGCATGCGCAGCATCTTCGCGGAGTCCACCAATCTCTCGGCCGTTTCTCGCAAAATCGAGACCGGCGAACGGCTTTCGCTGGAAGATGGCTTGCGCTTGTATGCGTCGCGGAATATTCATGAGATCGGACGCCTCGCCAATCTGGTGCGCGAGCGGCTGCATGGCGACGCGGCCTATTACAACGTCAACCGTCACATCAACTATTCGAACTTCTGCGTCCTGCGTTGCAAGTTCTGCTCCTTTTACAGGCCATACGCAAAAGACCCAGGCGTCAATGCCGAATTCGCGGCACCAGATTCGATCGTGAGCCTGCCGCTGGCCGGCGTTCCGGCTGCGATTCCAGACGCATACGAAATGAACGTGGACGACGTCGTGCGCGCCGCGAAGGAAGCGGCCGATCGCGGGACGACTGAGGTTCACATCGTCGGCGGCCTGCATCCGAAACTGCCGTTTTCCTATCACCTGGAGATGTGCCGAGCCATTCGCGATGCCTGCCCGGCGCTGCACATCAAGGCTTTCACCGCGATCGAGATCATTCACTTCACCCGCATCGCCCGTCCGCGGCTTTCGATTCGCGAAGTGCTCGAGCAACTGCGCGACGCGGGCCTGGGCAGCCTGCCCGGCGGCGGGGCCGAGATCTTCGACGATCGCGTCCACGACGACGCCTATCGCAACAAGGTGGGCGAGGCCGGCTGGTTCGACGTCCACCGAACGGCGCACGAACTGGGCATCTACTCGAATGCGACCATGCTCTACGGGCACGTCGAAACCATCGGGGAGCGGCTGCGGCACATGATCAAGCTGCGCGATCACCAGGACGCGTCGCTCCGGTCGCGCAAGGCGGCGTTCAACTGCTTCATCCCGCTCTCGTTCATTCCAGATGACAGCGAACTGGCACACCTGCCGGGCCCGACCGGCATGGACGATCTCAAGACGCTGGCCATCAGCCGGCTCATGCTGGACAATTTCGCCCACATCAAGGCGTTCTGGATTATGCAGAGCGCCAAGCTGTCGCAGGTGTCGCTCAACTGGGGAGTGGACGATCTGGACGGGACCGTCGTGCAGTACGACATTACCAAGCGCGAGGGCGGTCGGGGGAATCGCCACCAGGAGCTGACGCTGGAGCAGTTGCACCGGCTCATTCGCGAAGCCGGCCGCGTTCCGGTGGAGCGGGACACGCTTTACCGCCCCGTGAGCCGGGCACCTCAGAAAAAATCTGACGCCAATTCCCGCGTACCCGCCCTATAATGACCGGATACTTCGTAATCGCCTCCATACAATGCCGCAGCGGAGAATTGCGTCTTCTGCTCCTTCGCAACGCTTGCGGCGAACTTGCCTCCAACTGTCGAGAAAGTGAATAGATTTCGCCAGTTCCGATGCGCACGGATGTTGTCTCCGGTGCAAACGGGACGAATGTTTTTGGTTTCTTTGTAATGATCGTGCCAAAGGCACGGTCCAGGGAGAGTGGGTGATGAAATCAGTTTTTTCATTTCGTTCGTTTTCCGGCATCGTCATCAGTTTGATTTTCGCCGCGGTTCCGGCCTTCGGTCAAAATGCCGCGGAGCAAACGGCCGACGCCGTTCGGACTGACAACTCCGCAGAGATCGCCCATGCGACCTGCTGCGAGGGGATGGTTTGGGTCGAGCCGGGGCCGGTGGCGTCATACACCAATTATGCCGACGGTCAGACCTACGAGCTGGATTCGGAAATCGTCTTCCGTCCGATGTGCGGCGGCGTGCAGGGCGGATTGAGCTTGGAGGACCTTCAGGCGATCGCCGCAGGCGCGGCCGAGCGGTTTGCCGACGCCAGTGACGAAGACGGGGCGCCGCGCGGCGGCGGACTGGACATTGTTTTCAACAGTGATGCCAGCGTTCCGGCAGCCGCCCTGACGGCGCTGGAGCAGGTCGCCCAGTATGTTGAAGGCGTGTTCACTGACGATTTGACGGTTACGATCGACGTGGAATTTGCACCGATGGGCGGCGGTGTCATCGGAGCGACGGGCAGCGCTTATCCTTCGGGGCCGGCGTGGAACACGGTCCGCGACGGCCTCGTCAACGGAATGGACTCCGATGATTCCATCCAGGATTTTCTGCCCGCCGGTGCAACCATTCCGGTGCGATACATCGGCACCGGCAGTACGGTCACAAACGAAGACCGCGTTTTCTTCACGCGGGCGAATTACAAGGCGACGATCGGCTCGTCGCCCGGCGTCGATGCGTCGATGACGTTCAACAGCAATCACACCTGGGACTACAACCCCGCCAACGGGCTGGCGGCCACGGACTTCATGGGTGTGATCGCGCACGAGGTCGGCCATTGCCTGGGATTCGTGTCCGGAACGGATTTCCGCAGCAACGACATGGAGGCGATGGACATCTACCGCTTTGCCCGCACGGACGGCACGGGGACCGACTGGAACCCGGACACGACCGCCGAATTCCAGACGACGGCCCGCGTAGTGGATTTCAACACGCCCAATGACGACGCCAACACCGACTTGATCGCCGTTGAGTATCGCATGTCCGACGGGCAGCCGTGGCAGGCGAGCCATTTTCGCGAGCAGAATCCGGGGATTTACATCATGGACCCTTGCGTGTGCAGCGGTGGGGAGACCTTTTATCCGAATTTTTTCACGCAGGCGGATATCGACGTGTTCGATGCGATGGGATGGGATTTTTCGACGGTCCCACCATGCGGCGCGGCCGACGGCGACATGGATGACAGCGGCAGCATTGATGGGCGCGATGTGAACGCGTTCGTGGCGGCGACACTGGGAGCGCCGACGGCGGCAGAGCTCTGCCACGGCGATTTCTCAAGTGACGACATATTAAACCATCTGGACATCGCCGGGCTGGTGACGGTTCTGCTCAATCAGTAAGCTCCCTTTGTGTCGCTCGCCAGGCGCGTCACGCGACGAGTCGAACGACGGCTTCGGCATCGCCGTGGCAGCGTCACGCCGTCTTCGCGCTCTGACGCGTGATTGGAAGATCGGTTGTACCCGTGACAATCCGGCCGTTCATTGTGAACGTGCTCACTCGCTATCATGACAAAAAAACCACTGTCCGAGCGCCAGGTTGTAGCGTGGGCCAAGGCCCATTACGAGAAATTCGGGCGGTGGCCGATTGTGTCATCGGGCCCCGTCAGCGACGCGCCGGAGGAGACATGGGGCGCGATCAACGCCTGCATGAACAAGGGATTTCGCGGCTTTGCCAAGGGAGACTCTCTCGCAAAATTCCTCGGCCGCACGGTTGGAAAAGGGTGGAAGCGATCGCGACCGGACCTGACCATCGATCAAATCCTGGTTTGGGCGAGTCGGCATTTCGGCCGAACAGGACGCTGGCCCCATCGCTTCAGCGGACCTGTCGCGGAGGCGCCGAGGGAAAGATGGGACCGAATTGATTCAGCTCTTTGGACCGGCAATCGCGGCTTACCCAAGGGGTCTTCCCTGGCAAGGTTACTTGATGAAGCGGTCGGACGTTCGCGCAGGAGTCGGTTGACTCCGCTGTCGGTGCAACAAGTCATCAAATGGGCCAAACAACACAAAGAGCGTACGGGCGAATGGCCGATTACCTCGTCGGGAAAAGTCATCGGGGCCCCCGGTGAAACATGGGTCAAGATAAATTGGGCTCTTTACCACGCGCGCCGCGGCTTTTCAGGCAAGCAGTCGTTGGCACGGTTGCTTCATAAGCAGGTGGGCAAGCCTTTGCGACGGAGAGTCCAGCCGCTCCCCCGGACTGACATATTAAAATGGGCGAAGGACTTTCATCGCGAACATGGCCGATGCCCGGGGTGCAAGACGGGTCCAATCGAGGGCGAATCAGGATTATCATGGGGCGCCGTCAATTCACAATTGCTGAAATACGGAACGCTTGAGTCTGGCCAACCCATGTCCCTGACCAATTTCTTTCAAAAAGAGCTTGGCGAATCAGCGCGGATCAAACTTTCATACCACCTCACCCGGGCGATGATTCTGAAGTGGGCGGATGAGCATTACCGCCGCTATGGCCAGTGGCCGAAGGAGGCGCGGCGGCGGGATGATTACGTCCCGCTTAACTGGACGACCATAGGTAACGCATTAAAGGCCGGCCGCGTCGCGGGCGTGCCGGAGCGATCGACGCTGGCACGCTTTCTGATGCAGGCGCGTGACCCCACCCTTCGCGTTCATATCAATACGCCGCTATCGATCAACCAAATCTTGAAGTGGGCCGATGCTCACCACAAGCGAACGGGACGCTGGCCGATCAACACGACGGGGCGCATTCTCGAGGCGACGCCGGGCGAAACCTGGTACTCGGTGAGCGGCGCGCTGAAAAGAGGAGCCCGCGGACTGCCCGGCGGCGAGTACTTGGCGAGTCTATTGGCGCGCGAGCGCGGCGTTTTGGCACAGGGCTATAAACCGATTCTGACCCATGAAAAAATACTCGCCTGGGCCGTGGCGCATCATCGCCGCACGGGGAAATGGCCCACCTCAAAGAGCGGCCGCGTCAAGGAGAGTCCGGCAGAAACCTGGGATTCGATCCGCACGTCCATGCGTGACGGACATCGTGGTTTGCCGGCCGGTATTACCCTGGCCGCTTTGTTTAATTCGGTCCGCGGCGACGCCGGAGACCTCGACCGCAAGGGGAAGCTTTCTGTGGAATCCATAAAACTATGGGCGCGGGCGCAACATCGTCGCCACGGTAAATGGCCCGACAAATACTCGGGCGCCGTGCCGGACGCGCGGGGTGAAACCTGGTTTGGCATCGAGGAGGCCATTCGATTGGGAAAACGCGGTCTTCCTAAGGGACGGTCTTTGTCCGCCTTCTTGAGCGGTCTGCGATCACCCATGGCACTGCCTTCGGCGCGGCGGCGGTCAACCCGGGCGGTTCGCCGATCGAACGCGAATTGAGTTTTTGACAATCGCGTTAGGACGCGCGGGCGTCTTGAACTGTGTCTCGATCTTGCAGCAGGGTGTGGCGCTATTCCGCTCATCAACCGACGAGCGCTGCCACCGCTTCCGCGCAGCCCCAGGAGAGTGTCACGCCCGCGCGGCCATGGCCATAGTCATGGATAATGTGGCCATTGGGCCGGGCTTCAAGCTCCAGCCGGATGGTTTCAGGGTTTTCGTTGATCACCCGGCACGGGCGCAAGCCCGCGAGCGAGGCGATGCGCTCCTCGGCCAGTCGATCGATGTCGCGAACACCGGCGGCGCGGAGCAGGGTCCCGCAGCGCTCGATGATCGCATCGATGGCTTCGCGCGAGCAGGTCATCTCGAACTCGTTCTTTTCAAAGGTGCCGCCGAGCACAACGTAATCCTCGAACGGAAAAACATACGTCGTAATCGCGCCCCGGCTCTCTTCGACGAGGCATTCCTTCAGCTTCAGGGTGTTGGCGACTCGGAGGATCTGCCCGCGATAGGGCGTCACCGCTGCGTCGTTCGCCAGTTGCGCAGCCCCGACGCCGGAGCAGTTGACCACGATGTCGAATCCTCTTTCGAAAAGCTCGTCCAGCGCATCGAGACGGGCAGACTCGATGGTTCCGCCCAGCCGTTCGGTGAAATCCCGAACCAGCCACGGCATGTAGATGCGCATGTTCATCTTCGGCATGACGGCGCGGACGGCGTCCGCGTAGGGCTCGGGCGCGATCTTCACGCGCTCGAATTCATCGACGAGCGTCGCCCACCACGGGTCCACATCCAGCGGGGTGAAGAAGAACTCAGTGACGGGCGACAGGCTCACGCCGCACTCGGGGCGCTCGTTGATCAGATGCCGGTAACGGACGTAACTCGCCTGGGTCCAGTCGTAGGCTTCCGCGCGGCCATCGACCCGGAAGGGAGAAAATACGGCGCCCGCCCGGTCGGACGTGATGTCGGGTGATTGATGCTCCGCGACGACCGTCACGGAAAACCCGCTCTCGCGAAGCCGAATGGCGGTGGTCAGTCCGATGACGCCTGCCCACGACCGCGATGTTCGGTTTCCAAGTCTGCATTGGGTCGAACGACTCCCTGAAGGCCCTTGCAACCCGGATTGTAACGGCCCGACGAGAAACTCGCGCTCAGGCGAACAGGATCGGCATGGGAATGCCGATGCCCTCCGAACGGCGCGGCGCGTCCGCCTCGAACACGCCGGGAATCTTCGCGGTGCAGGCGGGGCACCGGCCCGGCGTGGTCATCCGGTTTTCCGTTACGAAAAACCCCTGACGGATGATGACGGGCGTGCGGCACTCCGAGCATTTGGTGTTCTCGCGGTCGCCGAACGCGCCCGGAATATTCCCCGGATAGACGTAGTGCAGACCGGCGGCCTTGCCGATGTCATGCGCCCGAAGCAGGGTGGAAACCGGGGTCCGGCCCGGCTCGGTCATCTTGTAATCGGGGTGAAAAGCCGTGACGTGCCAGGGAATGTCCTTTGAAATGCCGGCCAGAAACTCCGCCATTTGTTTCAACTCAGCGTCTCTGTCATTAAATCCCGGAATCACCAGCGTCACGATCTCGACCCAGAACCCCATCGCCACCAGCCGCCCGATCGAATCCAGCACGTTGGACAGCACGCCACCAAGCTCGCGATAGTGTTTGTCGTCGAAGCTCTTCAGGTCGACCTTGTACAGGTCCACGTAGGGGCGAAGAAACTCCAGCACTTCAGGCGTCGCGTTGCCGTTGGAAACGAATCCGCAGGTGATCCCCTCGACCTTTGCCAGCTTGAATATCTCCACCGCCCATTCGCTGGTGATCAGCGGCTCGTTGTAGGTCGAGACCATCACCCGGGCACGCCGCGATTTCGCAAGCTCTACCAGATCAGCGGCTGCGCCGAAGCTCGGCATTGAGACGGCCTCGTCGTCGCGAAAGGCCTGCGATGTGACCCAGTTCTGGCAGTACCCGCAATGCAAGTCGCAACCCAGCATGCCGAACGAAAGCGCATCGCGCCCCGGAAACGCATGGAAAAATGGTTTCTTTTCAATCGGATCGATCTGCACCCCCGCGACGTAACCGGCCGGCACGCGCAGCTCGCCGTCGCGGTTGAACCGCACCCGGCAGATGCCCTCGCGGCCGGGCTTGACCAGGCAGCGATGCCCGCAGGCGAGACAGCGAATGCCGCCCTCCTCTGTGCGCACCAGCGCCGGGTCGGCGGGGATGGTGTTGTCTTCAATCAGGGTGCGCAGTGAGGTCTTGGTTTTCATTGTGTTCGGGCGCCACGAAGCGAACATGCGCCCGTGAAATCATAGCAGGACCAGACCGTCGAAGAGGCGCCGGTGAAGGGCCGCGTCGCAGGTATGTCTCAAAATCCGAGGATTCGGTCGACGAAGGGCTGAAGATCGTGGCCGTCCAGCGTCGCATCGCTGTTGGAATCAAGCAGGCAGAAGTGAGCAGGCTCCTGTACCTCGTCCAGCAACTGTGCAACGAAGTATTCGACATCGCTCAGCACCGGGTCGCAGGAATCTTCAAAACCATTCGCGTTGCAATCGGTCTGACAGTCGTCGGGGACGCCGTCGAGATTGCAGTCTTGCGCCGTTTGACCGGCGATCTCGATCAAGTCGAACACGTCGTTCCGGTTGCAATCCAGCGACGAGCCGGGGAATCGAAGCAGGAAGACCGCGTCCTCCACGTCCGTGCCGCCAAACTGATACGAAGGTACATTCACCTGCACCCGGTAGGCGCGAAATGGATGAACATGGGTATCCGCGCCGCCGGCGCCGGTTGGATGAGAGATTTCAACCGTCTCATCGGGACGAATGTGCTGCCAGGCCCAGTCGATCCAGGGCGAGGGATTCGCCAGGTCTTCCAGCGCCGTTCGCTCTTCGAGAATCTCTTCGACCGTGCCCCAGTTGTATGCCTGCGGAGCATCGACCAGACGCCGCTTGATTATGCTGATGTCGGCCAGCGCGACCGGAGCAGAAGATGGAATCCCGATCAGGTTCAATCCGGCCAGGCGATTGGAAAGCATGATCTCGGCGCCTTCTTCAAAAATGTAAGGCAGGGCCCGATAGCTCTCGACCGAATTGATCCACGTCGCCAGCGCCGGTTGATCCCGCGTCTCCAGCGTGTACCCGCTTCCCGTGCCGCATCCCTCGAAATCCGCCGGAAAATCACCCCAGGATGGCGGGTTGTGTACGTTGTCATCCAGCCGCGTCAGCAGCGTGTTCGGGAAACCGGCCGGATAGCCCAACGAGTCCGTCGGCCGCTGATGCGCGGGCGGGCCGGGCAGGGCGAACTCCAGCGTTTCATCGGCTGCGACGGTTTCAAATAGCGATCCGTCCGCACTGCTGCGCACATCGATGGTTCCCGCCACGTTATCCATCAGCCACAGCATGGCCGCCGTGTTCTCCTCCGCGCATTCCAGAATCTGATCTTCCGGCAGCAGGAATCCGCCCAGCCCCGTATTGGTCGGCCGCACCTCGGGCGTGAATGAAAGCACGCCGTGCGCGCCGTAGGCGAAATCATTGAAATCGCCGTTGGTCGCGTAGATGTTGTAGTTGCTCTGGCCTGGGATGTAGAACAGCCCGTGTACGTCGTTTACAAGCTGCGAGAGTTTTTTTCCCATGGCCCGCAGGGACGAATAACTCTCCGGCGTCACCGAGCCGGTGTTGCCCCAGGGGTACAGCCAAAGCTGGCTGTAGGAGTGAAAGCTGACCGCGATGGCCGGCTTCTCGGCCGCGATGAAGTTTTGAATGGCCTGGGTTTCGGGTTCCGAGGCGGCCGATCCGCCGCGATACGTCTCCGAGCAGGCATTGCCGCTCGATCCGCCGAAATTTCCCCAGACATAGGAATAATTCCGGTTGATGTCGACGCCGCAGCAGGTGCTGTTAGGATTGTTGTTGCAATTCTGAACGTTATTCAACTTGCGGTTCTTGCGCCACATCCGGGCGCTGGGTTGCGGCCCGTTCCAGGTGTGTGCATAACCGTCCGGATTGGTGATCGGCACGAGCCAGACCACCGAGCGATCCACAATGCGCTGCACGCGGGCATCGGTGGCATATCGGCTGGTGAGGTACTCGGCGATGTAGAGGAGTGTCTCGTGGGTGGCCCACTCGCGGGCGTGCGTCGTCGCCTTGATGAAAATCTTCTCTTCGCCGGGTTCGACCGCGTCCGGCTGATCGGTGATTTTCAAGGCCCAGATGTCGCGGCCCTGAATGGACTGGCCCAGGGACACCAGGCGGCATATATTCGGGTAGGCAGCGGCGAGGTTCTGCAGGAAGCAAACGCTCTCTTCGATATTGTGATACTCATCATACGGCATCAGGCTGGTGCCGATGTTCTGACATTCAACGCCGCGCGGGGCGCCATCGTCGTCCGGTCCCTCGGTCTCCGGCATTATTCTTCCCACGACCGCTTCGATGGACGGCACACGCTTCTTCGCCAGCGTGTTCCAGGGCGCAAATGCGGCAATGTGATCGGCCAGCCTTCCCACGTCTTCCACGGGCGCGCCGCGGGCTTGCAGGGCGGCAAGCTCGTCGGGGGTCAGAAAAAGCACCGCTCGGCGGATGCCGTCCGGGTCGCGGTCAATCGCGCACGGGTCCAGATGCTCATCGATCCAGGCGCGAACGTCGGCCGGCTGTCCTTGCAAATCAGCCAGGGAAATTCTGACGATTCGCAGATCGTCCCGTGCTTCGGAGAGCGGAGGCAGAGCGTCCTGCGTGCCGGCCGCCCACGCAGTCGCGGTCGTACCGAGGAGCAAACACGAAATAATGCATGACAACACTCGCACGAAAGGCCTCGCGATTGAAAAGCTGAGAGATTTCCACCCTGAAAGCCCGGCCAGGTCACCGGGACATATCTCTCATTCTAACCCCAAATTCGGAGAAAATCGAACATCCGGCTTGTCGCAAAAGTCCGACCCGGTCCAGTGTTCCTAGGGAAGTCGCGGCCAGTTTGCTTGAGCAGCAGGGGCTGGAATCGCTATCCTGTATATCGCGTTCGCGTTTTCGTGCCTCCGCCATATCTGTTTGAGAGCGAGCCGCCACGGCGAACGACCGCCGTTTTGACTTGGACCGCATAACGCGGACCGGGCGGCGAAGTCCAGTGATCCCGCCATCTTGAGTGGGAAGGAGCAATCCAATGAAACCGAGTTCGAATTTCTGGCTTTGCCTCACGGCTTTCGTGGCGGCGCTAACGTGCAAGCTCAGTCCGGCGGCGGCGCAGCTTCAGACCGAGTTTCGCGAGCCGCGCGGCGGCGGCGGCGCCGGAGGGGGGTCCGAGGCGTGCGACTATCAGTATGACGACGGCACCCGCGAGAGCGCCCTGTCGCTTTCAGGTAGCGGCGAATTGTGCTGGATTCACCAGTATCAGGTCATCCCGGAGCAGGAACGGATCGTCTCGGTGTCAACCTCATGGGAAGACGTCGCCAACGGCCGGCCCGCCCGCGTGTTCGTGTGGGAAGACCCCGACGACGACGGCAATCCGATCAACGCGGTGCTGCTGGTGCAGCAGGCCGTCACGGTGCAGAACACGAATACGGGCATCGTCAACGAGTACGTGCTGGACGCGCCGCCGATCGTGAGCGGCCGTTTTTTCGTGGGGGCCGCGGTTCAGCAGTTGCCGGGGGAGTTGCCGTGCCCGGTTGACACGTCGAGCCTGTATGTGGCGGCGCGAACGTGGTTCGTGGGCGATTTCCAGGCGTTCAATCCCGTCTCGCTCGCGGGCAATGACGTGCCGCCGACCGACGCGGCGGATGTGGGCGCGGGGTACGCGATTCTGCGGGCGTGCGGCGCGGCGGGGCCGCAGATGACGTATCAGGGGCGGCTCGCTTCCGGCGGGCAGGTCGTCGATGGGCCGGCGGACCTGCGCTTCGCGCTGTTCGACGAGCTCGCGGCCGGCACGCAGATCGGCGACACGGTGGACCGGACGGGCGTGAACGTCGCGGCCGGGCTGTTCACGGTGCAGTTGCCGTTCGGTGCGGCGTCGTTCTCGGGCGCAGCTCGCTACATGGAAATCAGCGTGGCCGTGCCGCCAGGCAGCGCCTTCGTGCCGCTGTCGCCGCGGCAGTTCATCGCCGATGCGCCGTACGCGGCGTTTGCCCGCTCGGTCGCGTGGCCGAGCATCCTTGGGATGCCGGCCGGCTTCGTCGATGGCGTGGATGATGCGGGCACGGGGGACATTACGGGCGTGACGGCCGGGCCGGGGCTGACCGGCGGCGGAACGGCCGGAGCGGTGACAGTGGCGGCCAATTTCGGGGGCAACGGGACGGCGACGAGCCTGTCCCGCAGCGATCACTTCCACAGCTCGCTGGACGCTTCCGACGGCTCGCCGGCGGATGTGGTGTTCTCCGATTCGCTGGGCAACGTCGGCGTGGGGACGCTGACGCCCGCGCGGCGGCTGCACGTCGCCAACGGCGTGTCTGGGGCGGCGTCGCAATCTACGACGGATTTCGTGATCGAAGATGATGCGGCCGCGTTTCAGCACTTCATTACGCCGGATGACATCGAGAGCGGATTGCTCTTCGGCGACGTGACCGCCTCCATCGGCGGAGGAATCATTTTCAATAATGCCGCCACCAACAACGGCATGCAGTTCCGCGCCGGCGGCAACACCACGCGCATGACCCTCGATGGAACCGGCCGCCTGGGCATCGGAATCACCCCCACGGCCACCCTGCACGTCGGCGGCGTAGGCGGGGACGATTCGGTGAAACTGCCGAACGAGGCCATCAACTCGGTGGAGATGTTCGACGAGCCGGGCGTGGCCAGCGACGTGGAAGGCGTCATTGCCACCGCCCTTTCTCCCAGCATCCAGCCGATTCGCACGCGCGCCATCGACGTTCCGGCGCCCGGCTTCGTTCTCGTGATCGGGTCGTGCCAGGCCACCGCCAACCATGTCAATGGGACGGCAAGCTCCGCGAACTTCGGCGTTTCCGACACCACGAGCTTTCCAGCGAGCCAGGACGTGGGGGTGTCGCTGCCGTCCGGTGCGGCGACCGGAGGCTACAACTGGGCCGTCACGGTTCACGGTCTGTTCGAGGTGACGACGGCCGGTTCTCACACGTTCCGGATGCTCGCCGAGGAGAATGGTGCGGAATGGTCGGCGAGTGAACTTCAGCTCACACTGGTCTACTTCCCGACCTCATACGGCACCGTGGACCCGACGATCATCGGCGGCCCGGGAGATGACGACCTGGAGCCGACGTTTGATTCGGCCACCGAATCCGCGCCGGATGTTGGTTTGAGCGCCGACGAAGGACCCGCCGCCGCGGTTGACCTTGAGGCAGCGCTGCTGCGACTGGAGCAGGAGCGCGAGCAGGTGCGGTTGGAACTCGAAGCGCTGCGCAGACTCAAGGAGGAACTATCAGATTTGAAAGAGGAGCTTCGCGCAACGACAGGAGATTAATCTAGCACCGGGGATACGCCAACGGCGTTGTGTCCCCCAGCGCAGGGTTGTCGCGGAGTGACTAGCTGAATAAAGGCGGCGCAACCTCATCGAGGTTGATGGTTTTGACCTCACGCAAACCCAGGGTAGGTCGCCTTGCGACCAACCCTGGGCTGGAGGACGCAGTCCCGTTGGGACAGGAAGAAGAACGGCGAGCCGATCCACCTATTTCCGCTTCTGTTCCTTCGCCCAGGTGTCGCGCAGCGAAACGGTGCGGTTGAATATGAGCCGCGCGAGCGTGCTGTCGGGATCGGCGCAGAAGTAGCCGTGGCGCTCGAACTGGAAGCGGTCGGGCAGAATCGTGCCGTGGGCGTCGCGCGGGCACCGCGCCTCCGCCAGCGCCGGCTCCAGCTTACACCCGGTCAGCGTCTGTAGTGCGTCGCGGTTCAGATGATCGAGGTAGTGCCCGCCATCCGGCACGTTCTCCGGCTCGGTGGATTTGAACAGGTGGTCGTACAGCCGCACCTCGGCATCGATGGCGTGCGCCGCGCTCACCCAGTGAATGGTACCCTTCACCTTGCGGCCGTCGGGCGAGTCGCCGCCGCGCGTGGCCGGATCGTATGTGCAGCGAACCTCGATCACGTCGCCCGTGGCCGGGTCCTTCACGCATCCGGTGCATTTCACGAAAAAAGCGTAGCGCAGGCGCACCTCGTTGCCGGGAAATAATCGGAAGTAACCTTTGGGCGGCGTCTCCGCGAAGTCGTCGCGCTCGATGTACAGCTCGCGCGAGAAGGGCACCTGGCGCGAGCCGGCCGCGGCGTCTTCGGGATTGTTGATCGCGTCGAGGTATTCGACGCCGCCTGCGCCCCGGGCATCACCCTCACCCTGGCCCTCTCCCTTCGAGGGAGAGGCAGTAACTGGATAATTCTCAATCACCAGCTTCAACGGCCGCAGCACCCCCATCCGCCGCGGCGCGACCTTGTTCAGATGCTCGCGCACCGCATTCTCCAGCCGCACCACTTCGATGCGGCTGTTGAACTTCGCCACGCCCACGTCGGCGCAGAAGTTGCGAATGCTCTCCGGCGTGTAGCCGCGCCGGCGCAGACCGCTGAGTGTGGGCATGCGCGGGTCGTCCCAGCCGCGAACGTGCCCGCCCTTCACCAGCTCCAGCAGCTTGCGCTTGCTCATCAGCATGTGCGTCAGCTCCAGCCGGGCGAACTCGATCTGCTGCGGGTGATGGATGCGCCGCTCGGGCGGCTCGCCCTCGTTGATCGCGGCGATGAACCAGTCGTACAGCGGCCGGTGGTTCTCGAACTCCAGCGTGCAAATGCTGTGGGTGATGCCCTCGATGGAGTCCTCGATGCCGTGGGCCCAGTCGTACATGGGATAGACGCACCACTGGTCGCCGGTGTTGTGGTGCGTCGCGTGCAGAATGCGATACATCACCGGGTCGCGCAGGTTCACGTTGGGCGAGGCCATGTCGATTTTGGCGCGGAGCGTGCGCGACCCGTCGGGAAATTCGCCGCGGGCCATGCGCTCGAAGAGGTCGAGGTTTTCGGCCGGGGTCCGCGTGCGGAACGGGCTGTCCTTGCCCGGGCGGGTCAGCGTGCCGCGATACTCGCGGGTCTCCTCGGGTGTCAGATCGCAGACATAGGCCCTGCCCTTGTTGATCAGCCGCGCGGCGTAGTCGTGCATCTGTTGAAAGTAGTCGGACGAAAAAATGACCCCCGCCCGCGGATCGTCCTCCCGCGCCCCCGGCCAGCGAAAGCCCAGCCAGCGCACGTCCTCGACGATGCTGCGGACGTACTCCTCCTCCTCCTTGGCGGGGTTCGTGTCGTCGAAACGCAGGTTGCACTTGCCGCCATACTGCTGCGCGAGGCCGAAGTTCAGGCAGATGCTCTTGGCATGGCCGATGTGGAGATAGCCGTTGGGCTCGGGCGGAAACCGGGTGGCGACGCGGGGCATTTCCGTGCCGGGCCACGTTCCCCACCGCCGCGCGGCGTTGTCGGCCTCGATGATTTCGGTGATGAAGTGGACGGGTTTTTCATTGATCTCAGGCATAATCGGAAAATCCTGTATCGAAACAGGTAGTATGATGGCGGGAATGCCGGACGAAAAGAACACTATCATCATGACAGTGCAACCCAAGAGTCTCTACTGTTCACTAATTGACCCTCGTCCGATATGCTCATCCCATGCGTGTTGTATCCGTCTATGTGGATTCCTCCGTCTGGAATGCGGCATTCGACGACCATGTCCCAGACATTCAGAAGCTGACTGAGAGCTTTTTGGCGAAGCTCGCGGCGACAACCGGCGCGACGGCCTATATTTCTGATGTCGTTCTCGCGGAGCTTGCCCGCGCTCCGTTCAATCGTCAGGCTGCATTGGCAGAGGCGATGCGGCGCGTATCTCCCATGCGGCTTGAGCTCGACGACGAGTCAGCGGACCTGGCGGAGCAGTACATCAAACATGGCGTTGTGACGTCGGGTCATCTTTCCGATGCGAGGCATGTGGCGATTGCGACGGTCAGCAAGATCGAAGTACTCACGAGTTGGAACTATCGGCACCTTGTAAATCGCCGTCGCCGCGATGCCTTTAACGGGGTAAATTCGATCCGGGGATATCCGCCGATTGAGATCATCAGCCCACCGGAGGTATTCGATGAGTGAGTTCGTCCCGCCAAGCCTGGCGGAAGTCTGGGAATGGAAGCGTGAGGATGAATCGGAGTGCGCCGGCCTCTCGCGCGAGGAGTTGATCGCACACTACAAACACGCGGCGGATGCGTTTGAAGGGAAGATGAAGCTCTCTCTCCGCTCAAGGCCGGCAT
>Ga0190265_10000922_pt1 | contig 19292 bp, 15 predicted proteins | sample Popmic124T_FD_133135 | JGI IMG/M metagenome (GOLD analysis project Ga0190265, IMG submission 133135) | Populus adjacent soil microbial communities from riparian zone of Indian Creek, Utah, USA - 124 T | ecosystem: Environmental > Terrestrial > Soil > Riparian zone | place: USA: Utah | collected...
CGCCATCGAGCAGCAGGAACAGCTCGTCGCCCGGGTCGCCCTGACGGGTGAGCGCGTCGCCCTCCTTCACCCTGCGGATCTTGGGCTGCGCCGCACCGCGCATGACGACGTTGGCGAGCTCGCGCTCGAGCGCCGTCTCGACGGCCGTTACGAACGCCGGCGAGTCCTCGTCGCCCCATGGCGTGTGCTTGCCGAACGCGTGGCTGGCCCAATCCTTCATGTCGATCAGCCCGGTCTTGGACACGAGGGTGCCCTCGGTGTCGTACACCCAGTGCCGGGGGAACTTCGAGGCTCCGGTCAAACGGTGCTCGCTGTGGCCGTCGGCGAAGATCGTCAACTCGAGCGTGCTCCATGCCAGCGGCGCGCGGTATTGCACGAACGGTGCTCGGCTGACTGGTCGCGGCATCGGCACGCCGGTGCGCCCGCCCGCGGTCTGCGTGAACCGCACCCAGCCTTCGCCGAACTCCGGTTCGGCCTGACGATCCGGCATGCTCACCGCGGCAAACGTGAGGTCGGTCCCCACCCGCAACGTCGTCGATCCGATCCGGCCACCGGCCAGGTACTGAGCGCCCGTGATCGTCCCGTCGTCACCGACTTCGACTGCCGCCCGCAAGTGATTGGCGAATCGCAGCCGGTCGTTGGCGATGAGCTCCTGCAGGCCGGCGTCGACGTCGGCGCCCAGCATGTCGGGCGGGGGCGGGTCGTCGTGGGCCACGCCGACCTTGATCGCCACACCGCCGATGCCCTTCATCGACGTCGACGGGATCCACGAGATGCTGGTGACGCTGTGTTCGATACGCACGGGTTGCCTCCAAGTTCACGTTGTTCGGGCTCGGTCGCGTTGTTCGGACCCAGCGTCGGCCTTCTCGGTGGCGGTCGCCAGGTGACAGCCATGCCTCTGGTCGGTGTGGCTGGCCACACCCGCACCACGCCGGGTGGCGCCCTTGGGCGGCGCGGCGCGATGTGGTTGCGTGGCGTTCGTGGTGGCAATCACCGTCTACTTGGCCGACGACAGCGTCCTCATCCGCGAGGGGGTGCGGGCGATGCTCGAGCGGGACCGCGACGTCGAAGTGGTCGGCGTCGCCGAGGACTACGACGGCCTCGTCGCGGGCGCCGAGGCGACCCACCCGGACGTCGTGATCACCGACATCCGGATGCCGCCCAACTTCCAACGCGAGGGCATCGACGCCGCCAAAGAGATCCGCAAACGTCATCCCGGAACGGGGGTCGTGATCCTCAGCCAGTTCGACGATCCCGACTATGCGGTCGCCCTGTTGTCGGAGGGCTCGGCGGGGTACGCCTACCTCTTGAAGGACCGCATCGCCGAGGGCGACCAGCTGGCGCGAGCCATCCGGGAGGTGGCGTCCGGAGGCTCGATGCTGGACCCGGTGATCATCAGCGCGCTGATGAGCCCGGTTCGGCGGACCGGTGGCTTGAGCGCCGAGGACGACGCATTGCTGATGCAGGTCGCGGCCGGCCGCACGATCAAGGCGATCGCGATGGCCGCCAATTCGACCGCCGGCGCCGTCGAGGCGAACGTCGAGCGGCTGTTCGTCACGCTTGCCGCCGGTGTCTCGGCCGGCGAAGCGGGCGCCCTCGAGCGCCTCCGCCGTCTGCACCAGGCCATCGTCGAGCGTGAGGAGCAAGGCGAGACGTTGAGCCGCCTGTTGCCGACCGGCCTCGCCGACAAGCTGCTCGCCGAGGGGCGCGGCGTGGGTGAGACGGAGTGTCTGGACGTCACCGTCCTGATGAGCGACGTCCGCGGCTACACGTCGATCGCCGAGCACGCCGACCCGACCGTGCTCGCTCAACAGCTCAACCGCCATCGGGCAGAGATGAACCGTGCCATCCTGGGTGTCGGGGGGACGGTCATGCAGTACGTGGGCGATGCCGTGATGGCGGTGTTCGGGGCGCCCGTCGCGAGTGGCGATCACGCCGTGCGAGCCCTCGCCGCGGCAGGCGCGATGCATCGAGCACAAGCGGCCGTCAACACTGAGTGGCAGGCGGAAGGTCGGGCACCGTTTGGACTGGGCATCGGGATCAGCACCGGTCCCGTCGCCGCGGCCCTGCTCGGCAGCGAGGAGCGTGTCGAGTACACGGTCGTCGGCGATGCCGTGAACCTGTGCCAACGGCTGCAACAGTTCGCAGAACCCGGCCAGACCGTGCTGAGTGAGACGACTTGGGCGTCACTCGACGCCCGGCCCGAACATGCCGAGCAACTCGACCCACAACTGGTCAAGGGCCGCGAGACCCCCGTCGTCGCCTACCGCATCGGACCGTGCCAAGAAGGAGTCACGTGATATGAGTGCGACCACGATGACCGACAACGACCCCACCGACGCGGGCGATGCCGAGCGACCGGCGGTCGATCTGGCGGTCGAGGTACGCGCGGCGTACCGAACGTTCGAGAAGGACACGGCGCCGGTCCGCGCGCTCCGCGGCGCCGACCTACTCGTGCCGCACGGCGAGTTCCTCGCCGTGATGGGACCTTCGGGATGCGGAAAGTCCACCCTGCTCAACATCATCGCCGGCCTCGACCTCCCCGACGAGGGCGAGGTCGTCATCGCCGGCGAGTCGCTCGCCGGGATGGACGAGAACCGGCTGGCGATCATGCGCCGCAAGCACGTCGGCATCGTGTTCCAGTTCTTCAACCTGCTCGAAGGCATGACGGTGCTGGAGAACGTGGTCATGCCGGCCGTGATCGCCGGACGCAAACGCAAGAGCGCCGAGTCGCGGGCCCGCGACCTGCTCGACCTGCTCGGGATCGGCGACAAGGCGAAGCAGGCCCCCGGCGTGCTCTCAGGAGGGCAACGACAGCGGTTGGCCATCGCCAGGGCGCTGGCGAACGAGCCGACGCTGGTACTGGCCGACGAACCGACGGGCGCGCTCGACAGCGAAGGCGGCGAGGAAGTCCTCGAGCTGTTCCGCCGCCTCCACCAGGGCGGACAGACGATCCTGCTCGTCACCCACGACCAACCCGTCGCCGATGCCGCCCAGCGCGTGGTGCGGATGAAGGACGGGCGCGTCGTCGACGACGGCACCGTCGCCGCCGCGTCCACTACGACCAGCGCCCGCTGAGCGGGCCGGCCAGGACTTCGGTGGTGAAGCTGGTACCACTCGTCGTCACAGTGGCAGCGCCCTTGCCGGACGCACCGCCATCGGGTGCACTAGAGGGACCATGACGATCCTGGTCGACCGCGACGTGCCGACGCCGACGACATCGAACGACACCGCCGCGCCAGTGTTCCCGGCGCTGCGTCCCACCTACTGCCTGCTCGCAGCACCCATCGCCGCGGCGCTGGCCGTGGCCGGCGCGGCGGTGGCCGTCGTGGACGACCCCCTCGCGGTCGAGATCGTGCGGCCGGGCGTCATCGTGCTGTGGGCCGTAGCGGGGTTGGTGCTCGGAGTGCGACGTCGCCACGACCGCCTGGCGCCGATCGTGCTCGCCGGATCCATCGTCGGCGCCGTCGGATCGCTGGCCGCCACCATCGTCGAACACCAGTCACTCGACGGTGGGATCGCGTTTGCGTGGGATCTCGCGCTCCGCGTCAGCGCGGCACTGTTGCCGGCAATCGGGATGCACCTGTTGTTCGGCCTCGCCGACGGCCGGTTGGCGACACCGATCCGCCAGCGCGCCGTGTTCGGCGGCTACGTGGTGTCCGCGGCGGTGGGCGTCGCAGGGATGGCGGAGCGCGACCGGCTCGTCACGTGGCCGAACGCACTGCTGTGGGTGGCGGCGGTGGGCTTCGGCCTGTACGCGGCGAACGTCCGATACGTCAAGGCCACCGCGATCGACCGCCGGCGGATGCAATGGGTGGGGTGGGGAATGGCGGTGGCGACGGAGGCTGCCATCGTCATCGTCGCCTTGCGGTTGCTGACCGACTGGCCAGACCATGCACCCGTCGTTGCGCTGGGGATCACTGCGCTGGTACCGCTGGCGCTCACGCTGGGAACACTGCCGACGATGGTGGCCCGGGTCGATCGGCTGCTCACCCACACCGTCGCCATCGCCGGGCTGACCGCACTCGTCGTCGCCGTCTACGTGGTCGTGGTGCTCGGGCTGGGTCGCACGCCGACCGGCTCCGAGCGAGGCCTGCTGCTCCTGTCGATGGCGGCCGCCGGCCTCTGCGCGCTCGTCTACCTCCCAGCCCGCCGGCGGCTCACGGAGCGAGCCAACCGGCTCGTCTATGGCGAGCGGGTCTCGCCCGACGAGTTGTTGCGGACATTCGGGCAACGGCTCACTCGTTCGATCCCGATGGACGAGTTGTTGCTCCAGCTCACCGAGAGCCTGCGCAAGAGCATGGTGTTGCAGTCGGCGGAAGTGTGGACGGGTCAGAACGGCCACCTCGAGCTCGCCGCCGGTGTGCCGCACCGTCAGCCCGACCCGATCTCGATCGGACCGAAGGAGACCCCCGTCGTGGCCCGGGCGGGAGTCAGCGGCGGCACGTGGCTCGAGATCTGGCTGCCGGCGATCATCGGGGCCGGCGGTTCGGCCGCGATGCGCGTCGCGCCCGTCGCCCACGGCGGCGAGCTGCTCGGCCTCATCACCGTGACCCGCCCCCGCGACGGCGAGCCGTTCACCGAGGCCGAGGACCGTGTGCTCACCGAGCTGGCGCGTCAGGTCGCGCTGGCGTTGCACAACGTCCAGCTCGACACCGCCCTCCAGGCCAGCCTCGAGGAGCTGCAGGTGCGCAACGCCCAGCTGCAGGAATCACGGGCCCGCATCGTGGCGGCGGGCGACGCCGAGCGCCGCAAGCTCGAGCGCAACCTCCACGACGGCGCCCAGCAACACCTCGTGGCGTTGGCCGTGAAGTTGCGCCTGACCCGTGACGCCGTCGAAGACGACCCGGCCGACGCGATCGCGATGATCGACGAGATCAAGGGCAACCTCCAAGACGCAATCCAAGAGCTCCGGTCGCTCGCCCACGGGATCTTCCCCCCGCTGCTCGTGTCGGGAGGGCTGGCCGAGGCGTTGCCGGCGGCCGCCACCAGAGCCGCCTTGCCGGTCACCGTCGACACGGCCGGGATCGGCCGCTACGCCGCCGAGATGGAGGCGGCCATCTACTTCTGTGTGCTGGAAGCACTGCAGAACGCGGGTAAGCACGCGGGCGACGGCGCGACCGTACGGGTGACGATCACCGAGCGAGACGGCACACTCGGGTTCGAGGTCTCCGACGACGGCGCCGGGTTCGATGCCGCGGCAGTGGGCGACCACGGACACGGCTTCGTCAACATGGCCGACCGCCTCGGCGCTTTCGGCGGCACGCTCGCGGTGCGGTCGGCGCCCGGTGCCGGAGCCACCATCGCCGGGTCACTCCCGCTCCCTGCCGGCTGATCGCCCGGACCGACCCCGCCGGCGGTGCGGTCGTCGACGCCCACACTCAGGCGGGAGTCAGCCAGGCCGGGTCGCCACCCGCTTCCCACAGCCGCCGGACGACGCGTGGCGACAGCTCATCCTTGTTGACATAGGCCACGGCCCCACTCGTGCGGGCCGTCGGCGGGACGTCGTCGATCGTGTACGTGGACACCAGGATCACCTTGGTCGCCGGGCGTGCACCGGTGATCAGCCGGGTGGCCTCGATCCCGTCGAGCTCGCCCATGTTGATGTCCATCAACACGAGGTCCGGCGCCAGCTCGGCGCTGGCGGCCACCGCCGCCTCACCGGAGTCGACCTCGGCGATCAGCTCGAAACCCTCGACGCGGGTCAGCACCGCACGTGCTGCCTCGCGGAAGGGCGACTGGTCGTCGACGATCATCACGCTCACGCGCTCGGCCACGTTGCTCCTCTCTCCAGGCCCATATTCGCGCCGGATGGGTTCGGTGGCGAGTGTGCCACTACCCGTGTTGGGGTGCGGCTAGCTCCCCGCTGCGGACAGGTGCACAAGTACCGCCTTGACGCGTCGGTTGACGTCGGGCTCCTCGGTGAGGTGCAGCTTGGAGAAGATCGAGTTGGTGTGCTTCTCGACCGCCCGCTCGCTCAGCACCAGGGTGGCGGCGATCGCGGCGTTGCTCTTGCCCTGGGCCATCTCGCTCAGGATCTCGCGCTCGCGCGGCGTGAGCCGTTCGAGCGGCGATGACGCCGTGTGCGACCGGGCACCCACGAGCTCCTCGACCACCTTGGGATCGATGATCGACCCGCCGGCGGCGACGGTGCGCACGGCATCGACCAGGTCGTCGGCGTCGGCGACACGGTCCTTGAGCAGGTAGGCACGGCCGTCGGATCCACCCTCGAGGAGCGCGAGCGCGTACGAGGGCGAGGCGAACTGGCTGAGCACCACGACGCCCGTGGACGGATGGCTCTCGCGGATCCGAGCCGCGGCCCGGATCCCTTCATCGGTGCCGGACGGTGGCATGCGGATGTCGGTGATGACGACGTCGGGCCCCTCGGCGTCGACCACATCGAGCAGCTCCTCGTACGAACCGGCGACACCCACCACGGACAGGTCGTGTTGAGCGTCGACGAGTCGCAGTACGCCTTCCCGCAACAGGTAGTTGTCGTCCGCCACGACGACCCTGATGGTCACGTCCCGGAGGCTAACAAGCGCTACTCGGCGCGCAGGGCCTCGGCAACCGGCACCCGGGCCGCGCGCCAGGCGGGGTACACCGCGATCAGGTTGGCCACGACGACGGCACCGAGCACGGCCGCCGCGATGCCCGACACGGACGTCACCGGTTCGCTGGGGACTCCCATCTGGTCGGCGATCGCCTTCCAGCCGAGCCGTCCGAGCACCACGCCGAGCGGCACGCCGGCCGCAATCGCGGCGACCGCCAACGTGCTTGCGTGCCAGGCACCCGCGACGCGCACCTGGCGGCGGGTGAAGCCGATGCTCTTCCACACCGCCAACTGATCGCCCGAACGCCCGATCGACAACGTCAACGCGTGGGCCAACGACGCGATGGCGAGCACGCCGACGACAGCTGCCAGCAGGAACGGCAGTGTTGCGATCCGCTCGAGGTTGCGAATAGCACTGTGCCGCACGGGCGGGCTCACGAACGCCGACGTCTGCTCGTCGACCGCGAGACGGAATGTGTCGACGTCGACGCCGGGCTGGAGTCGGACGACGATGGGGTCGGCCGACGCCTCAGTGGCGTAGGTCTCCATCCATTCTGGCCTCACCACTCCACCCCGCCCTGGGCTCGCCTCATAGGTGTCGTTGATGATGGTCGTTCCGACAACCGTCAGCGTGGTCCATGGTCGACCGACGGCGGTGTTGCGTACTTCGACGGTGTCGCCGATCTCCACGCCGAGTTGCTCCTTGGTGACCGATCCGAGCGCGATCTCGTCGACGGTCAGCGGTTCGCGACCAGCGGTGATCACCGGTCGGATGCCGTCGAGTGTTTCGAGCGGACGGAGTGCCTGGATCCACTCGGCCCGGTCGCCGATCTCGACATCCACACCGACGATGCCGGCGGCCGCGGCGATCATCGATTCGTCCCCCAGCAGTTCGCCGAGCTCGTCGTTGCGGTCGTAGACGTCGCCCCCGTAGTACGCGATCGACGCGTCCCACGACACACCGAATCGCTCCGGCGTACGGGTCAGCACGTCGAGGCTCGCGGTGACGCCGGCCGCCGCCACCACCGCACCGACGGCGAGCGCGACGCCGGAGAGCGCGGCTCCCATCCGAATGCCCCGTCCGTCCCGACGACCGTTGACCGTCATCCCGAGCCCGGCGACGGCGACCGGCGGGAGCGTGCCCCGAACGCCGAGCCACCGATTCGCTGACGGGGCGGCGGCCCCGACGCGTATCCCGTGCCGGCGCAGCGGCAGGCCCGTCGCCACGATCACGACCGCGAGGACACCGAGCGTTCCCGTCAGCACGACGGCCCAGTCGATCGACGGGCCTGGGTCGACCTCGGCCCGACGCCCGACACCAATCGGACCGAGGGGAGACAAGGCGATCGCGGTGACGGCCGCGACGAGGGCTGCCGCGGCGCCGACGATCGCACCGCGTAGGCCTGCCGCCCACCTCACGTCGCGGTTGGCCATGCCGAGCGCGCGTAGCGTGGACAAGTCCGACCACTCGCGGCGGCTCTGGCGCGCCACTGCTTGGCCGACGAAGACCGCCGAGGCGATGGCAGCGATGATCCCGAACGCCATCGCGGCATTGGCTTCGTACCGGATCGCCTCCCGAACCGAGCCGATCTCGGCCGTGTCGGCGCCGCCGGCCTGGCCGATGTTGAACATCCGCTCTTCGAATGCCTGCTCGATGGCGGTTGCGGCCCTGTCGTCAACGCCGTTCCTGGCCCGCACGAGGACCCCTCTGTAGCTGCCGGCGTCGGCGGTGGCCGCAGCCAACGCCGGCCCACCGATCACCTTGACCTCGTCGATCACGCGGCTGATGGAGTCTGTGCTGGCGGCGATGTCGAGCAGCCCGCGCACGACGCCCACGACCCGCACCCGCGCGGTGGGCCCGTGCAGCCGCTCCCCGTCCTCGGGCACCGTCGAGAGCTCGTCTGGCGCCCAGTACGTGAGGATCAGCTCCTCGCCGACAGTGACGCCGGATTCTTCGACGAATCGCTCGTTGACGACGACCTCGTCGGCCGCGGTCGGCGCGAACCAACGACCATCGACGAGGATCTGTTCACCCTCGAAGCTGCGCAATCCATCGTCCACCACGATCGAGGCGTTGGCCAACCACAGCCGGTCCGGCTCGGACGGACGGGCTGCCGTCAGACCCCGGAACGACGCCCGCGCTGCGACATCGATCTCCGGCAGGTCGTTCAGCACGGCGACCTCGTCCTTGGCGTCGTAGGCGAAGCACAGTTGGAGGGACGCGTCGTCAGTCACCACGTGGCCGGGCGGGCAGAACGTGACGATGAGATTGGCGGTATCCGCGTAGGTCAGAAAGCGATCGAAGGCGGTGGCGGTACGCCGGCCGGCTGCACACGCGGCCATCGCGACCCCTGCCGCCAAGCCGGCAAGCAGGGCGAGAAAGATCGTCGCTCGCCAACCTCGACGCACCAGGTGCCCGGTCAACATCCGAACCACTTCCACGCCGAAGGCTCCCCCTCACTGAGTCGAGGTTCATTGAACCGTAGACGTCGACGGGGCGGAACCAGGCTGGCTCCCCGCTGCGGGTGGTGCTGGCATCCCCGCTCGGCGGGCGCGTCGCTGCGCGGGCCGCCAGGGATCAGCTGTCGACGCCGAGGGCGGTGATGGGGTGGGTGTCGTAGGCGATGGCGACGTTCTTGGTTTCCATGTAGAAGTCGAACGAGTACTCGGGGCCACCGTCGCGCCCGATGCCGCTGCGTTTGGCGCCGCCGAACGGTGTGGGGAGGTGGCGCACGTTCTGCGAGTTGACCCAGATCATCCCGACGTCGAGATCGCGTGCGACGCGGTGCGCCCGTCCGGTGTCCCTGGTCCAGACGTAGCCGGCGAGGCCGTAGTCGGAGTCGTTGGCGATCACCAGCGCTTCGGTCTCGTCGTCGAACGGGACCACGGTGAGGACCGGCCCGAAGATCTCCTCGCGGGCGATGCGCATCGTGGGTCGGGCGCCGACGAACAGCATCGGGTTGACGTATTGGGAGTCGGGGTCGACCGGATCACCACCGCCGAGGATCACGGTGGCACCTTCGCTCTCGGCCACCGCCATGTAGCTGCGGACCTTGTCGCGGTGCACGGGATGCACGAGCGGGCCGATCTCGGTCGCCGGGTCGAGCGGATGACCGACCTTCAGGCTCTTGGCCCGGTCGGTGAGACGGGCCACGAAGTCGTCGTGGATCGAACGTTGCACGAGCAGCCGGCTCGACGACGTGCAGCGCTCGCCGTTGAGGCTGAAGATCATGAACACCACGGCGTCGAGCGCACGATCCAAGTCGGCGTCGTCGAACACGATCACCGGGTTCTTCCCGCCCAGCTCGAAGTGCATCCGTTTCAGCGTCGGCGCGCACTGCGCCTGGATCAATGAGCCCGTCGCCGATTCACCGATGAACGCGATCGCCCGGACCGCCGGATGTTCGGTGAGCGCCTTGCCGGCTGTCTCGCCGGTGCCGTGCACGACGTTCAGCACGCCCGGCGGGAGTCCGGCCTCGAACGCGATCTCGGCGAGCATCGCCGCGGTGCAGGGGCTCCACTCGGCCGGCTTGTGCACCACGGTGCAGCCGGCCGCCAAGGCCGGGGCGATCTTCCACGTCGACAACATGAACGGCGTGTTCCACGGCGTGATCACACCCACCGGTCCGACCGCGCGCCGCATCGTGTAGTTGAGGTGGTCGACGTCGGGCATCGAGCGTCCGTTGACGGCATCGGGCGCGTGGTCGGCGAAGAACCGGAAGTTCTCGGCCCCTCGGATCGCGGCGGCGCTCATGAATCGGATCGGTTGGCCGGTGTCGATGCACTCGACCGCCGCGATCTCGGCGGCACGACGCTCGATCAGATCGGCGACTGCCCGCAGGATCTTCTGACGTTGCGCCCCCGAGCGGCCGACCCAGTCGCCGAAGGCATCGGCCGCCGCGCGGCTCGCCGCATCGACGTCGGCTGCATCACCGGCAGCCACCTCACCCAACAGTGCACCATCGACCGGTGAGTGATTCTCGAATGTCGCACCACTCACGCTGGCGGTGACTTCACCGTTGACGAAATGCAGCAACGGTGCGTCAGCGAAACGGCGCAATTGTTCTTGCGCCGTGGCGAGATGCTCGGTGAAGCCTCGTGTCGATGCCATGCCTCGCTCACTCTCGCGCAGCGACGATCGGAGTCGGTCAGTGGTCGAGCGCGAATTGGAAGGCGACGATCGTGACGACCCGTGTCACCCGACCGCGCCCGGGGTGCCGTCCTCGACGTAGAACGTGCGCTCGGTGTACCCGGTGGCCCCGGGGTCCACGACACTCGTCACGAACCGCAGGTCGACTTGCAGTTGGTTCTTCGTCACCGTCGTCTTCATATAGCCGCGGCGATCGCCCTCGTAGTACCTGATGTGCGGGTTGTGCGGAATCATCGGCCTGTAGTACGGACCGTACGGCTCGTCGTCGCCGCCGGTGGTGATCGCCGGCGTGACGAACTCAGTCGCCACCGTCGGCGCGGCCGGGTCCTTGAAGTCGAGCTTCAGGTCGTTGACGAACGTCGAGTGCCAGTCACCGGTGAAGAACACCGGATTTCGCACCCGCTCGTCGACGACGGCGTCGAGCAGGCGCTGGCGCGCCATCGGGTAGCCATCCCACGCGTCGTTCCAGTAGCGCTCGTTCTCGTACGGGAGATGCTCGAGCTCGGCGAGCAACAACTGCTGGCCGACGATGCTCCACCGAGCGCGGGAATCGTCGAGTCCCTCCTTGACCCACCGCTCCTGCCGGCGGCCGAGCATCGTGTAGTCGTCGCCGAGGGCGGCCGCGCAGCGCAAGGATTCGCCGTCGCCGCACGGGTTGTCGGTGCGGTACTGGCGGTCGTCGAGCATCGTGAACTCGGCCAGGCGGCCATAGTTCAGGCGGCGGTAGATCCGTAGCTCGTCCGCCGGATCGAGCGCGCGCGACAAGCGGATCGGCAGGTGCTCGTAGAACGCCTGGTACGCGGCAGCACGTCGGGCGCTGAACTCCGGCGACGGGGATCCCCACTCCGGCGCCAGCCCCGAGTAGTCGTTCTGCACCTCGTGGTCGTCCCAGACCACGACGAACGGGAAGGCGGCGTGGGCCGCCTGCAGGTCGGGGTCGAGCTTGTGGAGCGTGTGTCGCAGCCGGTACGTGTGAAGGTCGATCGTCTCGGCGTTGAACGGGGCGGCGGTGTCCACGCCTTCGGTCCGGTTCGACCCGCCGATGAAGTACTCGTACGAGTAGTCGCCGAGATGGAGAACGAGGTCGAGGTCGTTCTGCACCATGTCGCGGTATGCCGTGTAGTAGCCGCTGGGGAAGTCCTGGCAGGTGGCGACCGCGAACGTGAGCTGACGCGCCCACTCGTCGTGCGCCGGCGCGGTGCGGAAGTGGCCGATCGTGCTCTCCTCGGCGCCGGTGTGGAACTGGTAGAAGTGGTCGGCGCCGGCGCGCAGACCCTTGACCTCGACGTGCACCGAGTGGGCCAGCTCCGCCTTCGCCGACGCCGTGCCCTGCGCCACCACCCGTCGCATGGCGTCGTCGCGGGCGATCCGCCAGTGCACGGGGATCGTCGCCGTGCCGAGCGCCGTCGGGTCGGCCGGCTCGGGCGCCAGGCGGGTCCACAGCACGATGCCCGAGGCGGTGGGATCACCGGACGCGACACCCAACGTGAACGGGTTGTTGGTGAAGCGGTGGGCTGCCTTCAACGTGCTGCCGGGCATGAGCGCCATCGCCATGGCCGACCCGGCACCCCACCACACGTACTCCAGGAACCGGCGGCGGTCGACGGACGATGATCTGACAGGCGGTGCGCTCATGGGTCCTCCTCGGTGCTGGTGGCAGCGGCCACGATCGCGGATGCTGATGACGCCCGCCTGAACCCCAAGCAACCCCGGCGTGAACCTGACTTCGGAATCGTCGCGCATCCGATCGACGGGCACGAACGCCCGAGATCCGTCGTGGCCGTGTGACTCAGGTGGAGTCCCGCATCCGCGCGCGTCGCGTCAGCTCGACGCGGACCGCATGCGGCGCCGGCTCGACGACCGTCGTCTCGTCCGTCGCGTCGTCATGGCGGAGAAACGCATCGTGTAGTTCGATCGCGAGAACGGCGCGCTGCGTAGTCGACGACCCACTGCTCCGCGGGAGCAGGTCGGGGTGGCCGTCGAGGAATGTGGCGGCCGCGCGGACAGCGGCATGTCGGGTGTGGTCGGCCGGAGTGGGGTAGCTGAACCGCCACCGCTGGGCGCGCCGGTCGATCAGGACCTTGTCGACGTCGTCGATGCCGAGCCCGGCGGCGGGGAAGATCCGGCAGTCGTACGTGCGACAGGTCGCCGGGCGGTGGTCGTAGATCGAGCACTGGTCGTCGATCAGCATCGGGCAGTGCCCGTGCTCGTCGTAGCCGAGGACGACGTGGCCGCTGGGAAGCCCCGGCGCGGGGAACATCAACTCGGCCGGGATGTGCGACCGCGTCTCGGTCTCGTCCGGTCCGATGTGGATGAACTGGGACGACGTGCAACAGGCGGTGCATTCGCCGCACGGCACAGCGGATTGTCCGCCGCGCAGCGCACCCAGCATGAGGGTCACCCACGCCGAGAAGTCGCCGGCCGGCAAGTCGGACTCGTCGCTCATCTCCGCGTCGGCCAACGGATTCATCGCCAGATCATCGCGGATCACCATCGACGATCAGGACCGCTCCGACCAGAGCTCGATCCGGTGGCCCTCGGGGTCGTGGCAGTACAGCACGTTCGCGTCCCAACGAGTTCGGATCTCGGTGACCTCGACGCCGCTGGCTTGCAGCTGGGTGTGGGCGTGGTCGAGGTCGGGAACGTGCCAGGTCAGGGTGACGCCTTGTCCGTGAACGGCCGCCATCGTCGCCCGCGAGGCATCGGCGATGCTGAGAAACGACGACGACGTGAGCTCGAACTCCACGAACCAGTCGTTGTGGAACGCAACCGGCAGGCCGAGGACCGACTCGTAGAACGCGACCGTCTCGGTCCACTGATCGCAGTACAGCACTGTGTTCGTCCGGTCGATGGCCAGGAGCGGCTGATGTGTAGTCATCGGCACTGAGCTTCGCCGACCTGACGCGCCGGAGCCAGGCCCGATACGCCTTATCTGCGGCCCGGTCGACTCGCGGACGGAGCGGAACCGGGCGCGCGGGGTCGGGCATGATGGTCGACGGATGAGTGCGACGTCGGCTTCGTTGCGCGCCGAGCCGACGTTCGTGCGCTGGGCATCTGCCGAAGGTGTCTCGATGCTCGGGACGGCCGTCAGCAGCGTCGTCCTGCCGCTCGTCGTGTACCAGACCACCGGTTCGGCGGCGCAGACCGGGGCGCTGTTCGCGCTGCGGGTCGTGCCGTACCTGGTGTTCGGCCTCGTCGCCGGCCCGGTCGCCGATCGCGGCGATCGTCGTCGTCTGATCATCGGCGGCAACCTCGTCGAGGGCACGCTGGTGGCGACGATCCCGATCGCCCATCTCCTGGGTGTGCTCACCATCGGCCAGATCTACGTCGTGGCACTGCTCGCGGCGACGGCCTTCGTGTTCTCGGACGCGGCCGTGTTCGGCGCTGTGCCGGCGCTCGTCGGACCCGAGCGGCTCGCCGCTGCCAACGGGTTCCTGTCGACGCTGTCGGCCGGCTCCGAGATCGTGGGTCCCGTGATCGCCGGGGCGCTCGTCGCCGCAATCGGCGCGACGAACGCGATCTGGATCGACGCCGCCAGCTTCTTCGCGGCCGCCGCCGTCCAGTCCACCATCCGGTCGTCGTTCCGCGAGCCGCGCGATGCATCGGCGGTCGCCGAAGGAATCCGCGCCACCCTGCGTCGGGCGTCGCGCTTCATCCGCAGCGATCGAACCGTCGCCACCCTGCTGCTCGCGGGCTTCGGCAACTCGTTCGCATTCGGCACGGTGATCGGTCTGCTCGTCCCGTACGCCGTCGAGGAGATCGGTGTTCCCGCCGACGACGGCCGGATCGGCTTGCTCTACGGTGCGCTCGGGGTCGGCAGCCTCGCCGCCGGCCTGTTGTTCGCACGTGTCTTCCGTCCCGGCCGGATCAAGGTGCTCACCCCGGGCGCGCTCGTGCTCGCGGGAGGGCTTGTCGCCGTCCTCGCCGCCAACACCCGGTGGGTCACCGCGCTCATCGCGATCGCGCTGTTCGCGTGGGCGATCATGACGGCAGTCATCGTCGGCATCACCTACCGGCAACTCGCGGCACCCGATGATCTGCGATCGAGCGTGAACGTGATCGGTCGGATGATCGCATGGGGTGGCCAGCCGTTCGGCGCCGCAGCCGGCGCCGCGATCTCGGCGACTGCCGACGTCCCGACCGCTTATTCCGTCGCGGCGGTGATCATGCTGGTGTCCGGTGTGGGCGCGGCCATCGCCCTCCGAACGGCGGATGGCGGCCGATCAGCCGCCGCCGCGTACGAGCGTCGCCTCGACGGGCGCGTCGCCGACGTCCGAGACGCCGGTCAGTAGTCGGCGCAGCGCGGCGGCCATCTTGCGCGCCCGGACCTTGGCCAGTTCGGCAACTGGCCCGCTGAACGAGTTGTCGATCGTGTTCTCGAACAGCTCGAGCCAGCGTTCGTAGTGCTCCGCCATGAACGGCGAACGGGCATTCACGGACTCGTGCGCCCGCAACGGGTTGCCGGTGTAATCACGGTCTCCGAACAACTGCCACGACCAGAAGTCGACGAGCGTCTCGATGTGGGCGTTCCAGTTCATCTGGGTGGCAGCGAAGACCGGTCCCAGCACGTCGTCCATCGCCGCCTGCCGGTAGAAGTCGCGGACGAAGTGTTCGACGTCGGCGCGATCGACGATGTCGAGCTCGGGTGTCTCGAACAGGTGCGCCCAGCAGGCCGGATCTCCGCCCTCGTCGATGGGCCTCGTCATCGGCCAGCCCCGCCGCGCTCGGTCTCCATGCGCTCCACCATCGGGAACAGCAGGTTGTTCTCCTTGTGGATGTGGAGGTGGGTGTCGGCTTCGAGGTCGGCGAGCGCCGCGAAGCAGGCCACATACGACGCGCAACCGTCAGCGGGCGCCTCGTACTCGTTGCTGAGGCGACGAAGTTCGGCGAGCAGCTCGCCGACTTGGTCGTGCTCGCGCAGCATCACCGAGATCGGATTCCGCAAACTTCCACACGAGAACGACGGCGCGGATCGAGCACTGGAGAGCTCGCGGATCATCGGGAACAGCACCTGCTCCTCTTTCGACATGTGCGGTTCGAGGTCGGCGCGGGTCGCCTCGAAACACGCCGCGATCGCGTGCAGCTCGGGATGGCGCGCACCGTGAACCGACACGACCTTGGCGACGAGCGCGGACAGCCGTGGCATCTCGTCCCACAGGTAGCGGTGGTGCGTGGCCTCGAGATGATCGACAAGGTCTGCCGGGCCCATCGAGGACCACGCTTCTGGCGCGGCGGGCATCGAAGCAGCGCGCAGCTCGGACACGGTGACCGCCGGGTCGAGACCGATGCCCTGACATGCGTCGGCCAGGGTGTGCCCGCCGCCGCAGCAGTAGTCCAGGCCACGGCGTTCGAACTCGCGGGCCAGTTCGGGGTTCGCGTTCACGAGCGCACCCAACGTCATCTGTGGATCGATCGCCACCATCACGCCAGCTCCGCCCGCCGGGTTGATCTCGAGTCGCATAGTGAGAGACTTATCGACCGCCGGGCCTGAACGCCAGGGCACAAGGTCCCGCGTCCCCCGCAGCTCACCCATCCTGGCTCGAGTGAACCGACGACCTTACCGCCCACCGGGGTAGAGTCGATGGTACGACGATGATAAAGAGGCGGCGATGAGCGACACCACCGGGCACAACACGATCACCGTGACCCGAGTCGAGGTGATCGATGCCATCGAGACGGCCTTCAAGAAGGCACCGCTGACCAAAGAAGACCTCGTCGCCGCCGCCGAGCACGCTGGAGTGCGACGGCCGATCATCGACCTGCTCGAACGTCTGCCGCGCCGCATCTACCGGCGCCCCGCCGACATGTGGGACGAGCTTCCCGCGGTACCGATCGAGCACTGACCGGGAGACCTCACCGGGGCCGTTCGCAACCCGTCGACGGCACCCGCGCGACACGAAGTCCCGCGGCGACCCGCGCCGTCGTGACAGGATGGGTCTGATGTTGGGGTATCTGCACCTGCTCGTCACGCCCGTGCCGGGCGAGCCCGGGAACGACACCGGCTCCACCATCCGAGGTGTGTGGGACAACCTGCGCGAAAACGGCTATCAGACCGGCACGGCGTTGATCGTTGCCACCGTCGCGATCATCGCCCTCGTCAACATCAAGGCCAAGCCGTACGTGTCGGTCCCGGTGACGATCGGTGCGTTCTGGGCGGGATGGCTGGGCTGGAACACGTTCACCAGGCAGAACAACCCGCTCTTCCCCGGCGACGTCCGTGCCCTCGAGCTGTGGGACATCGCGTTCGAGAGCGACACGTCGTTCCTGGTGGTCGTGATCGTCGCCTGCGCCGCCGCCGTGTTCGTCTGGCGCAAGTCGGTCAGCGGGCTCGGCAAGATCGCGCTCGTGGTCGGAGTCGTCCTCGGCGCCTCGTTCGTCTACAACATCGTCCAGTCCGTCCGCACCACCTGACCCCGACCCGATCTCGTGAAGTTTCGGCGCCCTGGGAACGCCGAAACTTCAGGAGATCGCTCAGTCGCCGCCGAGGCCGGCGAGCACGTCGCGGAACGACTCGAGGCCGGCAGCGAGCGCGTCGGCGAGCTCGGCGAGCTCCGTTCCGGCGATGTCGACGTTGATCGGGACGTCGAGGTTGACCGGGACGTTCGTCTCGATCGGGATCGTCTCGTTCACCGGCAACCTGAACTCGATGTCGACGGGCACGTCGATGTCGACCGGCACCGTCACATCGACTGGCACGGTCAACCCGAACGGCCCCTGGACCTCGATCGTCGTTTCGAAGCTCTCATTGATCGGGATCGATGTCTTGATGGGCACCGTGAACGTCCGGTCGATCACGATCTCGGTGTCGATCGGCAGGTTCTGGTCGATCGCCACGTCGAACTCGAGCGTCGACGAGCTGAACGATTCGAGCCCGGCGATCGCCTCGTCGATCCCCGCCGACACGGTCGGCTCGAGCTCCACGAGTTGCTCTTGGAAACCCTGGACCTGCGACGCGAACAGTGCAGCCCCGGCCTCGACGCGCTCGAGGTCGGCCCGCGTCGTCTCGAGGTCGTCGCGCGTCGAGCGCAGCTGGGTGAACAGCAGCACGATCAGCACGAACGCGAGCGCGAACAGGGCGACGAACGCGCCGAGCACGGCGACCAGGTGGCGTTGCATCCAGGACTGCATGAGTTCTCCTGACTCGTCGAGCCGGGGATCCGGCGCGAGGCGTTCGTGGGGGATGGAGGACGGGGGACGCCGCATCGTCAGCGCGGCCACCACGCCGACGGCGGTCACGGCAGCGGACATCAGGAACGTCTCGGCGATGGCGTCGGCGGTGAGCGTCGCCTGCGCGGCGCGCAGTGCGTCCTCGAAACCGGGATCGACGATCGGCGGCAGCTCGATGCCACGCCGGAGCTGGTTGAAGCGGGCAAGCCCGTACGCGGTGAGCGCCGAGAGCCCGACGCTGAGCCCGAGCAGGCGGACGACCATCACGGCCGCAGCCGCCGATCCACGCGCGTCGGGCGGGGCCTGATCCACAACCGCCAGCGTGGTGGGTGCCTGCACGAGCCCGAACCCGGCGCCCAGCACGGCGAGCTGGATTGCCAGCACGACGTACGAGGTGTCGGCCCCCCACGTGAGCCCCATCGTGAGGTACGCCGACGTGGTGAGCGCCATGCCGAGCAACACCGGCGGTCGGTACCACGTGGACTCGGTGGCGCGCCCGCCCACGTACGACGCGACGGCCATCGCCGCGGTGAGGGCCGACAGGACCCACCCGGCGGCGACCGCCGAACGTTCGACGTCGATCTCGACGGAGTTGATGAAGATCGGCACGTCGACCATGGCGATCACCAGGGCCGCGCCGACCACGAAGTTGACGACGAGCGCGGCGCGCACGTTGCGGCCGCGGAACACCGAGCGCTCGACGAGCGGATGGTCCGATCGCCGCTCGTGCCACACGAACGCGAGCGCGGCGACGACCGCGACCGGGTACAGCCAGCGCAGGTCGGCGCCGCCCGATCCGGTCAGCTCGTCGAGCCCCGACACGCTCTGGATCTCGGCGCTGCCGAGCAGTGCCAGGTTCAATGAGACGAGCGCCGCGGTCAGTAACCCGGCACCGACCCAGTCGACACGCGAACCGCGAGCCGGGCGGTCGTGGTCGGCGAGCGCCCACCACACGGCGACCATGCCCGCGATCGCCAGCGGGATGTTGAGCCAGAACTGCCACTGCCACGACAGGAACCGCACCAGCACGGCGCCGTACAGCGGTCCCCACACCCAGCCGAACGTGTCGATCGCACCCAGCGTGCCAAGGGCGCGGGCACGGCCGCGCTCGGAGTACACGTCACCGATCACGGCGAGCGCGACCGGCACCATCGCGCCACCGCCGAGCGCCGTCAGAACCCGGCCGACGAGGAATGGCCCGAGCGACGACGTCAGCGGGATGACGATCGAGCCGGCGAGGAACAGCGCATAGGCGCCGAGAAACGTCCGACGCCGACCGATCACGTCGCTCAGCCGCCCGGCGATCGGCATCACCGCGATGTATGCGATCAGGTAGGCGTTGACGATCCACGCCGCGTCGTCGAGACCGTCGGGCAGCACCAGCCCGAGGTCGCCGATGATCGGCCGCAGCATCGTCGAGAC
>Ga0190265_10000923_pt1 | contig 19289 bp, 16 predicted proteins | sample Popmic124T_FD_133135 | JGI IMG/M metagenome (GOLD analysis project Ga0190265, IMG submission 133135) | Populus adjacent soil microbial communities from riparian zone of Indian Creek, Utah, USA - 124 T | ecosystem: Environmental > Terrestrial > Soil > Riparian zone | place: USA: Utah | collected...
GCGGCGCGGCGGCATGATCGCCGGGAACGCAGACAGCCTGGCGATGGAGCGCGGCCCCGCCGAGCAGCAGGTGATGAGCCGGCAGGGTTGAGGGCGGGCGCGCGCGAGTCGCTGTGGTTCGTACGCGCAGACAATGACCGCGAGGCACGGGATTTGCTCGTCGCGCAGTTGGGATGCGTTGCTGCCACAACCGGTGGCTCGGGCTCGGGCAGCGCATGCGAGCCGCCGGTCAGCTCTGTAGGCCCAGACGCGCTCGCAGCGGCGCACCGCCGCTCCAGGATTTGCAGGCGCGATCAGCGTCAATCCTCGAACTTGAACGAGACCTTGAGCTTGGCGCGGTAGGCCTCGACCTTGCCGTCCTTGATCTGCATGTCGAGTTGCACGACCTCGGCGACGCGCAGGTCGCGCAGCGTCTTCGAAGCTTTGCTGACGGCACCCGCCGCTGCCTTCTCCCAGGATTCCGGGCTCGTTCCGACGATCTCGATGACCTTGTAGACGCTGTCAGGCATGGTTCTCTCCGTGTAAGGACTCGGAGGTCGGACATACGCCCGTGCCGCGGTGGCCGCAACTAAGCCGCAGACGATCGGTTCAGCTGCGGCGATTGCGCTCGATCGTCCGTCAGGGTGACCCATCGCGCAGGGCCAGGAGCATCAGCCCGGAGTAGCTGCCGCAACAGCAGCCGCCGAGCGCCACCGCCGGCAAGCCATAGATGCCGAAGCCGGCGGGCACGGAGGTCTTGCCCTGGGCGGAGATGCACATACTGGCCACCACGAAGTGGTAAGCGGCCACCGCCATGCCGAGCAGCGGCACGAAGTAGAAGCAGTTGAAGCCGCTCGCGTAGCACAGGATGCGGAACAGACCGCGGTAGCCCAGCTCGCGGTTGCCGAACATGCGCGCCGTGGCGAGCAGCATCGCGGGCCACAGCGCGAGATAGGCGAGATAGCCGCCGAGCCCCATGCCGCCGTACATCAAGAACGCGATCGCGCCCATCATGCTCGCCGGCGGTCCTTCCGAGCCGCTCGGCGGGGTCAGGTTGTGCATCATGAAGGCGAGGAACGCGCTCATCCCGCCGGCGCCCACCACCACCGATGCCAGCGTCGGCAGCAGCGCGAACGACAGCGGCAGACCGATGTCGCCGCGAGACGGCAGCTCGGCCGCGAAGCGCGGCATCTCGACCAGCGAGCTCTTCACCGTGCGGAAGTAGCGCTGCCAGATCCCGAGCGACGCATCTTCCCACGCGACGTACGCGCGCGCGCCATGACAGCGCTGACAAAAGCCCTGACCGCCGTCGACGCGCCCCGCGCAGTCGCCGCAGTAGAAGTTGCCGCAACGCGCGCACGTGCCGACCGCGGCTCGCTCCGGATGGTCCGCGCACAGCGCACGCTGCACCGGCACGTCCGCGTCGGCGCTGTTGTGTTCGCCGCTCATTCTTGGAAGGATGGAACGCGACCACGGGGAGCAACGCAAGTGAGTGAAGAAGGTTCGTCACAGTCGCCCGAGCCGAGCGTGCCCGCCGAACGACCTCCGCCCGTCCCGGCGGTGCCAGCGCCCGGTGCACGACCGAAGTGGCTGTCGGCGATCGCGATCACGGCGATGGTGCTGGGCGGCCTGTTCGGCTGCTGCGGGATCACCTCGCTCGGCGGGCAGGTCATGAACCGCGCGATGAATCCGCTGATGGAGCAGATGATGGCGGGTGATCCTCAAAGCGGCGCTGCCCGCGAGTTCATGGATCGCAACGCAGCGGTGCAGGCTCGCGTCTTTCCCTACGCGCTCACCGCGGGCTTGCTCGGCTTGCTGCACAGCATCGCGCTGGTGGTCGCCGGGATCATGGCGCAGAACGGCCGCGCCTCGGGCCGTGGGTTGCTCGCGCTGGTGTGCATGGTGGGGCTCGGCGTCGAGCTGGTCAGCGGCGGCATCAGCATTCACGTGTCGCGCGAAACCAGCGCAGCGACGGCGGACATGATGAACGCCAGCTTCGCGGCGCAGCCGGGCGAGCAGACGCCCGAGCAGAAGCAGGCGCAGGAGATGGGCCAGAAGTTCGCGTCCGGAGCCGCGCGTGCAGGCAGCATCCTGGGCATCGTCATGATCGCCTTCTTCTTCGCGATCAAGAGCGTCTACTACGTGCTGACCGTGCTCTACCTGCGCCGCAGGGACGTGGTCGACTTCTTCGAAGCTTCGCGCCGCAGCGCGCCCGCGTAGGGCCGCCGCGTACGGGCACGTGGGAAGAGGCGCGGGCTGCCCCCCGGTCGACTGACAGTTGACGCCTGGGGCTTGGCTCGCTAGAGCACTGCCCGAGGTCAGAGGGTTATGAAGAAGCTTCAGGATCGAGTTGCGGTCGTCACCGGCGCCGCGAGTGGGATTGGTCGTGCCACCGCGATCGCGCTGGCGAAAGAGGGCTGTGCGTTGGCGCTTGCCGACGTCAACGAGGTCGGCCTCGAGGAGACGGCCGCTGCCGTGCGCGCGCTCGGCCGCAAGGCCACGACTCATCGGGTCGACGTCGCGGATAAAGATCGCATGCGCCGCTTCGCCGACGAAGTGCAGGAGGCTCACGGCGCCGTGCACGTGCTGGTCAACAACGCCGGCGTCACGGTCACCGCGCCGTTCGAAGAGCACAGCCTGGAGGACTGGGAGTGGATCGTCGGGATCAACTTCTGGGGCGTGGTCTACGGCTGCAAGTTCTTCCTGCCCTATCTCAAGCAAGCCGACGAAGCGCACATCGTGAATCTCTCGAGCCTGTTCGGGCTGATCGGCGTGCCCGCGCAGTCGTCGTATTGCGCGACCAAGTTCGCGGTCCGCGGCCTGAGCGAAGCGCTCTGGGTCGAGCTCAAGGATCTCAACATCGGCGTGACCGCCGTGCACCCCGGCGGCGTGCGCACCAACATCGCCAAGTCCGCGCGCACGGAAGGCGCGGCGCTCAAGAGCTTCGGGATCGACCTGATCGAACGCTTCTCGGTCTCGCCCGAGCGCTGCGCGCGGCAGATCGTCCAGGCGATCAAGACGAACAAGATGCGCCTGCTGGTGACGCGCGAGACGCACTTCATCGACGTGGCCAAGCGCTTCTCGAACGTGCTCCCCCAACGCTTCCTGCTCGCCGGCTATCGCCGCCAGCTCCAGGGCAAACCGTGACGGTTTGTTTCTGGCGCGCGGGCCACGTGCGATAGGCCGGCAAAACGCGCTGCGGGCGTGCTATCAGGGGGCGGCCCTCGCTCATGATCAATCGCGTCTTGGCGTGCCTGTTCCTGCTCGCGGGCGTCGCGCTCGCGCAAGCGCTCTTGGGCGTCGCGCTCGCGCAAGCGCTCTTGGGCGTCGCGCTCGCGCAAGCGCCTGCAGCTACGCTTCCGGCCCAGCAGCCGCAAGCGCCGACCGCTGCGCCTTCATCCGCGCCGGCCGCTGCGCCTTCATCCGCGCCGACGGCTGCGCCTTCGTCCGCGCAGCCCGCTGCACCTGCGCAAGCGCCGACCGCCGTCCCGGCTGATCCGTCCGCGCAGGCGCCGACCGCGCTCCCGCTTGCACGCGCGCTGCCGGAGGAGCCACCGGCGGGTACGGCGGGCCGCGCTGATTCCGAGCCGAAGCTCGACAGCGAGCCGCCGCCGCCGACCGACGCCAAGGACGCGGCACCTCCCGGGCCCGCGATCGAGCCGGAGCACGATCTCTCCTTCGACGGCCGCGTGCGCATGGGCGCGGAGCTGCGCTCGCGCAAGCTACGCGTGGGCGTGATCGAGTCGCGGGAGAAGGACCTCGAGCTCGCGTTGGCCGATGCGCGCTTCGGCATCGAGTACCGGGCGCTCGGCTGGCTGTCGGTGCAGCTGGAAGCGGATTTTGTCGGCACCCCGGAGCTGAAGGACGGGTTCGTGCGGGTCGAGAACAAGCACCTGCGCGGTCAGTTCGGTCAGTTCAAGGTCCCCGTGTCGGCGCTGGCGATGGAGTCGCCGTGGAAGCTGCCGGTGCCCGAGCGCGGCTTCATCCAGGGCATCCTGGTCGAGCACGTGCAGATGATCGGACGGCACCAGGGTGCGCTCGGTCGCTGGCGCGGCGGCGGTAAGCTCAAGCCCGAGCTCAGCCTCGGGCTGTTCCAGGGCTGGGTCGGCAACGACCTCGCTCCGATCGAGCCCGACCTGAACGTCGATGAAACGCTCGACAGTCAGAACGCCGTCGCGCGGCTGGGCGGGCGCGTGCTCGGCATCGATCTCGGCCTGACGGGGCAACGCATCTCCACCATGGTCGCGAGCAAGGTGCGCCATTTCTGGGTGGCGGGGCTCGACGCCACCGCCGACTACGACCTGTCGAGCGGCGGCGCGCGCTTCTGGCTCGAGGGTTTCACCGGCACCACCTGGCGCGCGACGAGCGACGGACTGTCGCAGCCGAAGATCCAGTTCTTCACTGCCCGCGGCGTGCTCGCCTGGCGCTGGGGCGGTCAGGACAGGGAGCAGGCGTACATCGAGCCGTTCGCGCTCGGCGCGATCTTCGATCCCGATCTCGAGACGCACTCCGATCTGGTGTGGGAGACCATGCTCGGCGTGAACGCGGGCGCGTGGAAGCGCTTCCGCGTGGGCTTGACCGGCAAGCTCGGCGGCTCGGGGCGCGGCGTGCCGCAGCAGGTGTTCCCCGGCAACGCGCTGCGCGACGAAAAGGCGCTCGAGCTGCAGGTCGGAGCGGCGTTCTGATGTTCGTGGTGTTCGAGGGCATCGATGGTAGCGGCAAGACCACGGTCTCGAGCCGGGTGGCCAAACGGCTGCGCGAGGCCGGCCTGTCGGTCGAGCACCTGCGCGAAGGCGGCAAGTTCTCCTCGAGCGTGACGCAAGCGATCCGCGAGTTCGGCCGCGACGCGCGCAACCTCGAGCTGACGCCGGTCGCGGAGTTCATGCTGTTCGTGACCCGCGACGTTCAGCTGCTGGAAGAGCGCACGCGGCCCGCGCTGGGCCAGGCGCAGATCGTGATCGCCGATCGCTTCCTGTACAGCGCCGAGAATCTGGCTCGCTACGGGCGCGGGCTGCCGGAGGAGCTGGTGCGCCCGGTGTTGCTCGCGGCCGCCAACGGGCTGCAGCCGGATCTGGTGATCCTCGTCGACGTGGATCCGCACCTCGCGCGCGCGCGGCGCCAGGCCGAGAAGCGCGCGACCCTGGTGAAGCGCCCGCCTTCGCGCAAGGGGCTCGCCGGGGTCGGGCTGCAGCACCGCATGAGCGCGGGCTATGCGGCGCTGGCCGCGGCCGAGCCCGAGCGCTGGCTGATCGTCGACAACGACGGCGAGCTCGAAGCCAACGTCGAGCGCGTGGTCGAGCTGCTCCGCACCGCCCAGCAACGCGGCGTGCCGGCGGCGCTCGCAAGCTTTCGCGCGGCAGCGCCCGCGCGGCGGCCGCTGCCTTCGGCGCTGCCTTCGGTCGCGGCGGCGCTCGAGGCGTTCCTGAGCTGGCTCGACGCGCGCGCGCTGCGTGAGCCGGCGGTGGCCGCGTATTTCCTGTCGGGCTTGCACGGCGCCGAAGTGGACGAGCGAAGAATCGCGCTCGGCGAACGCGTGCCGGAGGCGCTGCTGACCGCGAGCATCGGGCTCGACGACGCCGTCAGCTGGAGCCTGCGCGAGCAGCTCGCGGAGCGCTTTCCGGATGCCACGGCGCGTTCGCTCGCGGGCTTACCGGCCGCGCACGCGCGCGCGGCCGCGCTGCGAGCACGGCTGCGCCAACGAGCACCGCTGGCGGTGCTGAGCTCGTACGACACGCTCGACGACGACGAGGCGTACCAGCTGCGCGAGGTGCTGTACGCGGAGCACCCGGCGCTGGTGATCGGCTCGCTCAATCGGCTCGACGACGCGCGCGCCTGGGCGCTGCGCGAGCGCTTCGTGCGAGAACGGGGCGAGGGCGTCTTCGCCGACTACGAGCAGGCGCGGCTGATCTGCAAGTCGGTCGCGTGGCTCGACGGCGAGCGCGCGTGGGAGCTGCGCAAGGCCGCGCGCGAGACCGCGCCGGTCGCTGCCATCGGCTCGATCTCGGGCATCATGGATAGCGATCGCGCGTGGAAGTGGCGCCTGCGCTGGGCCGATCGGGCGTCCAAGACCGTCTTCGGCACGCTCCGCCACAACCAGGACGAACGCGGCTGGCCGCTGCGCACGCGCCTGGCTCCGATGGTCAAGGAAGCGATCGACTCGATCCAGGACCTCGACCACGCCACCGCCTGGCAGCTGCGCGAACAACACGCCGACCTCTGGCCCTCGACCGTGCTCAAGAGCCTCGGTCCGCTCTGCAGCGGCGAGCGAGGCGAGAAGCTGATCAAACGCCAGCTCGCGCGGCACCCCGGCAACGTGTCCCTGCTCAAGCACGCCAGCGCGATCGCGCTCGGCCTGCACAGCGCGGCCGGCGCGAGCGATTAGACGCGAGCCTCCACCGGGCCGAAACGGTGACCACAAATCCGAGGGCCAGAGCTCATAGGCAATGCGAGTTCCGGAACAGGACGCGCACCCATGAGGACCCCCATGACGAGAAACTCCAGCTATCGGGCCTGGCTTCGCCTGTGCCTGGTGGCCCAGTTGGTCATACCCGCGTGCGCCGGCTCGACGAGCTCCCCGGACGGTGGTGGTAGCGCTGGCAGCGGCGGCAGCTCCGCGATTGTTGGCAGCGGCGGCAGCCTAGGCAGCTCCGGCGGTGCAGCTGGCCTCGGGCCGCTGGCCGGGGTCGACGATGACGTCGATGGCAACATCGACGAGGCCGGCGAAGGCGTCGACGACGACAGGGACGGAAGGATCGACGAGTTCCGCGAGGACCGGGACGCCTGCGCAAAGCAGCTCGGGACCGACTGCATGTCGCGTAGCCAAGCCGGAGCTGGCGCGAGTCCAGGCGCGGTCGGTACGGCAGGCACTGGCTCGGCAGGCACCGGCCCGGGAGGTGCCGGCACAGCAGGCGTTGGCACAGCAGGCGTTGGCACAGGAGGCGCCGGCACCGGAGGCACTGGCACAGGAGGGACCAACACGAACGACGACGACGAAGCCGGCGACGACGAGGATGAAGCCGGCGACGACGAGGACGAAGCCGGCGACGACGACGACGGAGACGATGAGGACGAAGCCGGCGACGACGAGGACGAGGATAACGAGGACGAGGACGAGGACGAGGATAACGACGACGAGGACGAAGACGAGGATAACGGCGACGACGAGGACGACAACTTCTAGAACGACGACGGCGTCCCGCTCCGAAGAGCTAGCCTCGCCAGGCGATCGGCATCGTCCAGGGCCCTGTCACTGCAGCGCGATCAAAAGCTGTATTCGCCGGGCGGAATCGGGCCGGTCACGCCGGCAAAGTTGATGCGAGGGCCGTCCACGACGACGTTGGACTCTACCCAGACGAGCTGGGTCGCCACGTAGCCGGACGTCGTTTCAGGCACCGCTTCGGTGAAGTGCACGTCGTCCAGCTTCACGCCGTTGAGCACTGCGACGAAGTCACCGGGCGCTGGGACGAATTGGTGAGAGATCGTCGTCCCGTTGCTCAGGGTGATCGGATCCTCGAGTGTTCCTCCGACGATGTACAAGCTCTTGCCCTGCGTGGCGGTGAAGCTGCAGTTCTCGAACTCGACATTCTGGCTGATGCCAGCGCCCAGATTGATCAGCATGTCCTCGTACGTCTCGCCGAAGGTGGGGTGATCCAGGTCGTCGAAGGAACAGTCGACGAACTTCGCCGCCGAAGCGGGATCCGCCGTCGAGCCATAGAGGTTGACGGCCGCGCCGTGGATGTCGCAGCGCTCGAAGCGCATGTAGGGTTTGAGCGGCCAGATGCTCCAGGCGGAGTTGCCCCAGATCGAGGTGTCACGCACGGTGATGCGCGCCGAGTCGCCCGAGTCGGCGACCAAGCCGACGCCCGTGTTGTTCGCGATCTCACAGTCCTCGAACAGGCCGTCGCGGATCACGGACTCCTCGGCCTCGATGTCGACCCCAGCCCCTGGAGGCGAGCTGAAGCGCGCCCTGCCCGAATTCATGAACTTCGATCGCCGGACCGTCAGGCCAATGCCGCCGACCCACGAGAATCCCTGCCTCGCGTTGTACTCCGAGACGACGTCCTCGAGCAGCGTGGGGGTGGGTTCGCTCTGTTCCGTGAGGCCCGGGAAGCCAACCATGACGCCGTCGGTGCCATGGTGATGGGCGTGGATCTTCTTGATCGTCAGATTCTTGTTCGAATAGGCAATCACGCCGAACGCCGGCAGCTGGATGCCGATGTCGCCGTACTGCCCGCCGACGATCAGGCCGTCGATGTTGCCGTCGAGCTTCATGTGATTCACCGACACCGATGCGTTGCGCTGCAGGTGCACCATCACATACGCGCTCGTGCCGTACGGAAAGGTCGTGAACGGCAAGGACGGCGGCATGTACGGCTCTCCCGTATTCGGATCGAACGACCCAAATCGAAGTCCGTCGGCTGCGCGAAGTCTTGCCCCGTTTCCATAAATCGTCACCGGGTCCGGGCAGTCGTGGATGTTGATGATGGGTGAAGTCGTGTAACCACTGCCAGCCTCGAACGTCTGCGCACCCACGACGCACGTCACCCCGCCGGGCGGCAGCCAGAGAGTCCCGCCGCCAGCTTGGTTGATCTGCTCGGAAGCTGCGACGAAAGCAGCCGTGTCGTTGCTGACGCCATCGCAGAGCGCGCCGTGATCGGTCACCAAAACCGAACCCGGGGGAGGCGTCAGCGGAGCAGCGCCGCCGTCCGTGCCGTCCATACCGCCTGCGTCGCCACCGGCGTCCTCGCTGCCGCCATCCCGGCCTGTGTCGCCGCTACCGCCGCCGCCACCGGCGTCGCCTGTGCCGCCATCCCGACCTGCGTCGCCACGAGTGCCGCCACCGCCGTCGCGTACGCCGCCATCCCGGCCTGTGTCACCACCACCGCGGCTTTCACCGCGAGCGCCTGTATTGCCTGCGCTCCCACAGCTCGCGATGAGAATCGCCGCGATGGCGACAGCGGTGACGCGTCTACCAATCATCGTACGAACGTTAGCGCCGTTCTTCGATCGCGGCGAGACCAGCGTTCGGCACGAGGTCTGCAGGCTCAGCCGCGTGTGGGCGCAGATGAGTCGGCGGTTTCAAACCGCGAGAAAAGCACGCACTATCGGCGGCATGAACGGAGAGCTGCGATGTTGACGCTCGGGTTGCTGGCCTCGCACCGCGGGAGCAACGTGCAGGCCGTGGTGGAAGCGTGCCGGGCGGGGCGGCTCGCCGCGCGGCCGGGCGTGGTGATCAGCAACAACGCGAGCTCCGGGGTGCTGCAGTTCGCGCAGGCGGAGGGCATCCCGGCGCTGCGCATCGGCGGCGCGCAGCACGCGGATGACGACGTCCGCGATCGCGCGATCCTGGAGGCGCTGCGGGCGCACGACGTGGCGCTGGTGTTGTTGCTCGGGTACATGAAGCTGCTCGGCCCGCGCACGACCGCGGCCTATCGCGGGCGGATCCTGAACACGCACCCGGCGCTGCTGCCGAAGTACGGCGGGCAGGGCATGTATGGTGCGCGCGTGCACGAGGCGGTGCTGGCCGGCGGAGAGACGGAGACCGGCGTGACCGTGCACCTGGTGGACGAGCAGTACGATCACGGCGCGATCGTCGCGCAGTGCTGCGTGCCGGTGCAGCGCGGTGACACGGTGGAGTCGCTGGCGGCGCGCGTGCTCACCCGCGAGCACGCGTTCCTCGTCGAGACCCTGCAGGCGATCGCGGCCGGCGAGATCCGGCTGCCGGGACTGGGTTGAGCGCGCGGTCGGGCCGTGTGCGTTTGGCATGCAGGGTGCTCTGGCGATCGTCATGGGAATCACACGGGGCCAGGCGGGCGTGCGAGGAGGCTCGGCGATGGGGCGCTGGCACACGCTGGCATGGGTGTGCGCCATGATTGCGTGCGGAGAGCATCATGAAGCGGGAGCTGCTCACGACGTTCAGAGCGGTCGCGAGGACGTCGCGGGTGCCGCCGGTCGGGACGCGGGCATGGATTCGGGTGCGGCGCAGACCGCTGGCGGATGTGTGGTTGCGCTGCGTGTCGGCCGCTGTTGTGACAAGTACATGGCGGTCTCGCGGGCAGAGGTCCAAAGCGACGAATGCCTGCTCCCGGTCCCGGCCAATCCGGTCCGACGCGCCGAGCTGGTGACCCGGTGCGCGGAGAGCTTCATGGAGGTCTGCGATGCCGGTCCTTGCCCGGAGGAGCTCCGCACGCCACCCGCGCGCCTCGCGGTCGCGAGCGGAGGAAAGTGTCGCTTCGCCGACGAGTGCCACACGGATGCCGACTGCGTCGTGGCCAAGAGCGCGAGCGGTTGCTGCAACTGCGCCGCAGCGATGCCCGCGAGCTTGCTCGAAACCGACACCTGCCTCTTGCCCGCCGGCCAGATGCGCGACCGACCACCGCGCTGTGCCAGCTGCGACTTAACTACCTTTTGCCCGCTGTGTTCGCCACCGGACAAGGCCCGTTGCGTCGTGGGCGAGCCGTTCAATCTGTGCCGCTCCGCGACCGAGTAGCGGACGACTCGCGTTCGGCTCCCGCGCAACACCTCGAGCGGCGTCGCAGCTCGGCGGCCTCGACATCCTCGTCAACAATCCGAGTCAGCGGCGGCAACGCACCGGAGCGCGTCTCCGAAGAAGAGTGGGACCGCGTTGGTCGACACCAATCTCAAGGCGACATCCCCAACCTCGGCGACGCCTACGATCTGCCCCGCCTGCGCGATCGGCAGCCTGCATGCGAGCACGTCGTGAACACACCCTCGTAGGCCCGTTCTGGGAGCGCGGGCCCCATCCCCACCTCCCCGAGACGCCGGACAGCGTGCACGACTCCGATCCGATCAACCGGATAGCTATCGAGTCGCGCTAGGCTCCCGCGCAACGCCTCGAGCACTGGAGGCGCGGGAGACGTGCGATGAAGGCTTTTTCGTTGGTCGGTAAGGTTGCGCTGGTGACCGGCGGGAACGGGGGCATCGGGCGCGCGCTCGCGCTCGGGTTCGCCGAGGCGGGCGCGGACGTGGTGATCGCGGCGCGCAACGCCGACAAGACCGCGCGCGTGGTCGAGGAAGTGCGCGCGTTCGGGCGCCGCGCAGCGGGCGTCGCCTGCGACGTGCAGAAGACGGCAGATCTGGCGTCGGCGTTGGCGGCGGCGTCGCAGCTCGGCGGGCTCGACATCCTCGTCAACAACGCCGGGGTCAGCGGCGGCAACGCACCGGAGCGCGTCGCCGAAGAAGAGTGGGACCGCGTGCTCGACACCAACGTCAAGGCGGTGTTCCTCGGCTGCAAGCTCGCGCACCCGCTGCTCAAGGCGCGCGGCGGGGGCAAGATCATCAACATCGGCTCCGAGTACGGCCTGTTCGGCTCGCCGTTCGCGGTCGCGTACTCGGCGAGCAAGGGCGGCGTGCTGCAGTTGACCAAGTCGCTGGCGATCGCCTGGGCGCGCGATCACATCCAGGTCAACGCGATCATCCCCGGCTGGATCCGCACCGACATGACCGCCGGGGTCGAGGCGAGCGAAGCGTTCGCCAAGCAGATCCGCGGCCGCACGCCCGAGCGCCGCTTCGGTGAGCCCGAGGAGCTCGCGGGCACCGGCGTGTTCCTGGCATCGGCCGCCAGCAACTTCGTCACCGGCCAGGCGATCTGCGTCGATGGCGGCTACAGCATCACCTGACCGGCCGGTACGGCGGCCGCCGCTTCCCCATTGGTCGGGGGTGCGGGTCGGTCGCTGAGAATTCGCAGCGCTCGGAGTGATCCGTTTCGCGGGCTCGTCTGTACGAGAGCGCCGAGAAGCATGGGTGAGCTGGGCAAACGGTGGTGGTTGGGGCTGGCGCTGAGCGCTGCGGGTAGCGTGTGGGCCGGCTGTCAGGGCGAAATCTCGGCAGGAGCCACCGGCGCTCCCGGAACGACGGGGCCCTCGGGCCGAATGGGGAGCAAGGGAACGACGCCCGCTCGCACTCCCGGCGCTGGCCTCGGGCAAGACGATCCCGCAGCGCCGCCGGGGACCGGCGCAGGTCCGGCCTCGCCGCAGGCTTGCGCCGCGGGTGAGCTCGCGGCGGGACCCGCGCAGCTGCGGCGCTTGCAGCCGGACGAGTACGCGAACACCGCGCGCGCCTTGCTCGACGATTCACAGCTGTCTCCGCATCTCGAGCCGCAGGCGGGCGAGATCATCACGGCGCTCGAGGTCGAGGCGCTGAACCAGGCCGCGGGTGAGCTCGCTGCGCCGGGCAAGCACGAGCGCCATGCGCCGTGCCCGCTCGACGGGGCGGCGGACGAGACCTGCGCGCGCGGGTTCATCGCGGCGTTCGGCAAGGTCGCCTTCCGGCGCCCGCTCGAGGCCGACGAGCAGAGCTGGCTGGTGACCGTGTACCAGCAGCTGCTCGCGTCCGACGTGACCCCGGCGTTCACGTTCCGCGAGGCGATCGCGTCGCTGGCCGAGGTGATCTTGCAGTCGCCGCAACACGTGTACGTGCACGAGCGCGGCGTGGAAGAGCCCGCGCTGCCCGCCGGCGTACGCAAGCTCAGCGGCTACGAGCGCGCGCAGCGGCTCTCTTACTTGATGTCGGGCAGCACGCCCGATGCGGAGCTGATGCGCGCCGCGGACGACGGCGAGCTCGATAGCGCCGAGGGCGTGCGCGCGCAGGCGGAGCGCCTGCTCGACGCGCCGGGGGCACGCGAGATGGTGCGCGACTTCGCGTCGGCGTGGCTGCGCTTGAACGACACGCCGCAGCATCCGTCGCTCGAGAAGCTGAGCAAGAACGCGGACAAGTTCCCGCTCGACAGCGCCGAGCTGCGGACCGCCATGCGGACCGAGTCCGAGCAGCTGTACGAGCGCGCGTTCTTCGAGGACGGCGGCTCGTTCGAGGCGCTGCTGACGGGGACCAGCGCCTATGTCGATGGCCCGCTCGCGCAGCTGTACGGCGTGAAGGGCGGGCCGAGCGCCGCGGGCGAGTTCGAGTGGGTGGAGCTGCCGGGCGAGCAGCGCGCCGGCATCTTCACGCGCGCGGCGTTCCTGAGCGCGTTCGCCAGCGCGGACTATCAGTCACCGGTGCTGCGCGGCGTGCACGTGTATCGCCACGTGTTGTGCCAGCCGCTGCCGGATCCGCCCGCCGACGTCGACAACACGCCGCCGGTGCCGAGCGACGCCAGCGTGCCGCGCAGCGTGCGCGAGCTGTTCGAGGCCAAGACCTCGGACGGCAGCTGTCAGGGCTGTCACGACAAGGTCAACCCGGTCGGCTTCACGCTCGAGAGCTACGACGCGCTCGGGCAGTGGCAGAGCAGCGAAGCGGGCGAGCTCGACGGCAAGGCCTTCACGGTGCCGGTGAACACCGAGGCCGAGCTGGCGGCGGGAGACTTGATCGGCAAGGTGAGCGGCGCGGTGGAGCTGTCCCGGCAGCTCGCGCAGAGCGAGATGGCGCACGACTGCACGGTGGCTGCCTGGTTCGAGCAGGCGATGGCGCGCGAGCCGAGCGAGGGCGAGAGCTGCGCGCTGCAGGCGATCCAGCAGGAGTTCCGCGCCACCGGCGATCTGCGCGCGCTGGTGTTGAACCTGGCGGCGAGCGACTCGGCGCTGTTCATCGAGGAGGCGGCACCATGAAGTTGCGACGGCGCGCGGTGCTGCGCGGTCTGGGCGGGCTGGCGATCGGCTTGCCGTTGCTCGAGGCGTTCGCGCCGCGCGCGCGCGCGCAGGATGCGCCGAACGGGAAAGTCGCCAAGCGTTTCATCCTGTGCTTCGAGCACGGGGGCTACATCAGCGCGGCCGACAAGAACGGCAAGAAGTTCGACGGCAACGGCGCGCAGAACGGCGTCGATGCCTGGGCGCCCAAGCCGGGCGAAGCGCTGCAGCTCGGCGCGATCCACGAGCCGATCGCCAAGCACGTCGACTCGCTGCTCGTGCTGCGCGGGATCAACAACCGCGCGTGTCAGGAGCAGTCGCCGTACAACGGTGACCACGGCTGGGCCAACGTCACCGCGCTGACCTCGGCCAAGGCGAGCGCGGTCTCCGACGAGGAGCAGACCTCGGAGGGCCCGTCGATCGACACGGTGCTCGCCGAGCGGCTCAAGGAGCGCGACCCGGCGCCGTTCGCGTCGCTGCACCTGAGCGTGCCCGCGCACAACTACGGCACGCCGTTCTTCCGCGCTGCGCGCCAGCCGTCGTCGGGCGAGTACAACCCGGTCAAGGCGTTCGACAAGCTGTTCGCGGGCGTGACCACCGGCGGCGAGCAGCCCAACCCCGCGGCGCTGCGCGCGCGGGCGCGCAAGCAGAGCGTGCTCGACGGTGTGTCGGAGGGCCTGCGGCTGTTTCAGAACCGGGTCAGCAGCCGCGACCGCGCCGCGATCGACGCGCACCTCACGCACATCCGCGAGCTCGAGCAACGCCTCGCGGAGGTCGCGGTCGCGCCTGCCTGCACCAAGCCGGTGCTGTCCAAGGAGATCGATCCGAAGTGGGACTACTACGGCGTGCAGATCGAGAAGACCGGCCCGGCGCAGGTCGACGTGCTGCTCGCTGCGCTGCGCTGCGGGCTGACCCACGTCGCCGGCTTCGAGATCGGTGATTTCTACGCGCCGTTCGTGATGCCCACGTTCCCCGCCGCGTACGACATCGGGCACTCCTTGCACCACTCCGCGCGCGACGTGGGCAAGACCGGTCCCGACGGCGCGCGCTGGCAGGACTGGTACGACACCATGCTGCGCAACCGGCACTGGCGCATGGGCCTGCTCGCGCGCCTGCTCGACGGCCTGGCCGCGACGCCGGAGGGCAGCGGCACCATGCTCGACAACACCTTGCTGCTGTGGACCAGCGAGTTCAGCACCGGCGCCGAGCACTCGGTCGCGGACCTGCCGGTGCTGATCGCGGGCAAGGCCGGCGGCCAGCTGCGCACCGGTCGCCACATCGACTACAACCTGAAAGCCGCGTCCAACCCGACGACGCGCGAGTACCAGACCGAGAGCTCGCTGCACAACCTGTTCGCCAGCGTGCTGCAGCTGTTCGGCTACGACGATCAGAGCTTCGGGTCGGAGCACGCATGGAAGCCGGGCGCGCTCAGCGGCCTGACGTGAGCGCCATGGCCGCGAGGGGTAGGGCGTGCACGGGAAGAGGGCGGGTTTAAGTCCGCCCCTACGAAGATGCAGACGCAGCCCGCGGTGCCGAATTCCCTCTCCCTCTTCGTAGGGGCGAGTTTAATCCCTCCCTCCCTCTCCCTCTTGGTAGGGGCGGGTTTCAAACCCGACCGCTTCTCGCGTACAACGGAAGAGATGGAGGGCAGTCGGCACAAGCTCAGGTCGGTCGGCGGCGGCAAGCGGGTCGCCGAGCGGGTCGCGAGCGACCCGTTGGCCGAGCCCGAAGCGGGCGGTCCTTCAGCGTCACCCACGGCGGAGCCGGCGTTCGACCGCATGTCGCCGCTGGTCGAAGCCGCGCGCCGGCACGAGCCGCAGGCCGTCGAGGAGCTGCTCGGCTTGCTCTCGCAGCCGCTCTTGCGCGCCGTGTGCGCGCTGCTCGGCCGCGACCACCCCGACGTCGACGACCTGGTGCAAGACGTGCTGATCGACGTGGTCAGCGCGCTGCCGTCGTTTCGCGGCGAATGCACGCTGTTGCACTTCGCGATCCGTATCGCCGCGCGCAAGGCGATCGCCACCCGGCGCCGCGCGGTCAGCGTGCGCGGCTGGCTCGAGCGCTTTGCCGGCGGCGAGCAGCCGTTGCGCGAGCCCGCGCCTTCACCGCGCGAGCAGCTGATCGCGGACAGCCGCCGGCGCCTGCTGTGCGAGCTGCTCGCCGAGCTCCCCGAAGCGCAGGCCGAGACCGTGGTGCTGCGCGCGCTGCTCGGCCATTCGATCGAGGAGACCGCGGCGATCACGCGCGCGCCGGTCAACACCGTGCGCAGCCGCCTGCGCCTGGCCAAGGAAGCGCTGCGGCGCAGGCTCGAGAACGACCCCAGCTCGCTCGAGCTGTTGGATGGAGCATGAGGCGCGCATGAGCGGCATCGATCTCCATCCCGAAGAGCTGCTCGACCGCGTGCGTCGCGGCCAGGCCAGTGCCGTCGAACGCCAGCGCGTGCACGAGCACCTGCAGAGCTGTGAGGCTTGTCGTTTCGAGCATGTGGTGCTCGCGCAAAGCGGACGCGACGCCGCGCCGCACCCCGGCGACGGCGCGCGCGCACGCCGGATCGCGCAGGCCGCTGCGGCCGTGCTCGCCGCGCGCGGAGTGCTGGCGCAATCGGCTCACAGTGCGGCGCCCGCGCGGCCCAAACGTCGCTGGCGTGCGGGCGCGTTGCTGGCAGCCGCGATCGTGAGCTCACTGACCACCGCGGCGGCGGCTGCGGTGATCACGCAGCCCGCGTGGCTCGAGCGCTGGGCGCCCGCGCTGGTGATCGCGCCGCCGTCGTGGGCGTCGTCCGCGGCGAGCGCAGCGGCGAGCGCGCGAGCGGCCAGGGCGCCCCGCCCGGCCAAGCCCAAGCCCAAGCCCAAGCCGACCCCCGCGCAGGCACCGCTGATCGCACAGCCCGCGCCTGCGTCCGTGGAGCTCGAAGCCTCGCGCCCCGTCGAGCAGGCGTCGCGATCGGCAGGGACGCGTCCCGGCCACTCGCGCAGCGCGGCCGAGCTGTTCGCCGCCGCCAACGCTGCGCGCCGCGAGCGCGAGCCGGGCGCGGCGGTGCGGCTGTATCGCGAGCTCGCGCGCGTGCACCCGCGTTCGGAGGAAGCCCAGGTCGCGCGCGTGGCGCTCGGTCGCCTGCTGCTCGACCGGGTCGGCGATGCGCGCGGTGCGCTGCGCGAGTTCAACGCTTATCTCGCGGGTCCGGCGCAGCGCGCGCTGCGCGAGGACGCCGCGATCGGCAAGGCGCTCGCGCTCGGCCGGCTCGGCCGCGCGCGTGAAGAGCGCGCGGCGTGGAAGGCGTTGCTGGCGGAGTTTCCAGCCAGCGCCTACGCCGAGCGCGCGCGTGCGCGCTTGCAGGAGCGCTGCGCCCGCGAGCCATGCTGAAAGCGCCCGCCGCGCGTGCGGCGGTCGCGAGCGTGTGGCTGATCGCAGCCGCCGCGCACGCCCAAGCGCCCGACCAGGCCGCGGAGCCGCCCAGCGCGACAGAGAGCGCAGCGCCTCCCGAATCCGAAGCCGACCCCGAGCGCGCCACGGTCGAGGGCTCGCGGCGCATTCAGGTCTTGATCGCCGCCGACCCCGAGCAGCGCCAACCGCTCGCGCGCGTGCTGCGCGAGCTGATGGCGCGCTTGTCGGTCGAGGTCGAGCTCACCGCGATCGAGCGCGTCGAGCTCCGCGCGGTGCTCGCGGCGATGCCGCCGGACACGCCCTACCTGGCGCGCTGCTACCTCGATCTGCGCGGGCGCGAGCGCGCGGCGCTGTACGTGCACGATCCCGCGCGCGACCGCATCCTCGAGCGCTGGATCGATCGCGCGCCGGGCGATGACGAGCTCGCGCGCGAGCAGCTCGGGCACATGCTGCTCGCCGCGATCGAGGGGCTGCTCTCGGGCGCCTCGCTCGGCGCTCCGCGCAGCGAGGTCGCGGCCGCTGCGCTGCCCGCTCCGGACGCGGGAGCGCGCGCGCGCCTCGAGCTCGAGCCTGCGCCGGAACCGGAGCCCGAGCGCGCGGCGTGGTCGCTGCGCGGCGCGCTGCTGTACGAAGTCGCGGCGCTCGGCCACGGACCGGGGCTCGCGCACGGGCCCGCGCTCGCGCTCGCGATCCGTTCGCCGCTGGCCCTGCAGCTCGGAGCGCTGCTCAGCGCGCAGTACCGCTTGCCGTTCGACGTCGATGCCGGGGCCGAGCCGGTCGCGATGCGCATGAGCGCCGTCGCGCTGCGCGCGCTCGCCACGCTAGAGACCCCGATCGCTGCGCGCGTCGCGCTGCGCGCGGGGCTCGGGGCGGGGGCAGACCTCGCGCGCATCTCGCCCGAGACCAGCAGCGCCGCAGTCCGCGCCAGCGCGGCGCGCACGCTGACCTTGGGCGTCGGCCGCGCGTTGCTCGGGGTCGACTATCGCATCTCGCCCGTGCTCGCGCTGTGGGGCGCAGTGACCGCCGATGTCGACCTCGACCGCGCGCAATACGTGCTCGTGCGCAGCGATGGCTCGGAGGCCGAGCTCACCGCGCCCTGGCGCATTCGCCCGGCGCTCTCGATCGGCGTGGTGCTGCCATGACGCGCATCCTCGCCATCTCCCTGATCGCCGCGTGCGCCTGTTCCTCCGGCAAACAAACGCTCGGCTACGAGCTCGGCGCTGCGCGCGACGTCGATGCCGCCACGCCTGCAGCGGACGGTGGCGCCGACGACTTCTCGGGCGACGTGCACCTGCCGTGGTTCGGCGGCCCCGCGTACCACGCGCGCTGGCCGAACGGGCTGCCGCCGAGCGTGTCGTACGTGCCGATCGGGGTGTGGATGCAGAGCCCGGAGAATGCCGGGCGCTATCGCGAAGTGGGTGTCAATCTCTTCATCGGCTTGTGGGAGGGTCCCACCGCCGAGCAGCTCGACGCGCTGCCCGCGCCCGAGGTCTCGACCTTCTGCGGGCAGTCGGGCGTGTGGCAGAGCCGACTCGACGACCCCGCGATCAGCGGCTGGATGCACGACGAATCGCCCGACAACGCGCAGGAGCTGCCCGACGGCAGCTACGGTCCGTGCATCGAGCCGGAAGTGATGCAGGAGCACTACGCGCAGATGACGCGCGGCGATCCCTCGCGCCCGGTGCTGCTGCTGTTCGGCCAAGGTGTCGCCGACGCCGAGTGGCCGGGCCGCGGCAGTTGCACCGGGCGCGACGAGATGTACCCGCAGTACGCGCGGGCGGGCGACGTGCTCGGCTATTACAGCTATCCGCTCGCGCGCGGACGGCCGCTCGAGCTGATCGCCACCGGCGCCGACCGCCTGCTCGAGTGGTCGGGCCGCCAGAAGCCCGTGATCGCGCTGGTCGAAGCCTCGAGCATCGAAGGGGCCCCGCGCCCCACGCCCGAGCAGCTCCGCGCCGAGGTCTGGCTCGCGCTGGTGCGCGGCGCGGCCGGCATCGCGTACTACTGCCATCGCTTCATGCCCGACTTCAGCGAGACCGATTGCCTCGACAACAGCGCCACGCGCGCTGCGCTCGCGCGCATCAACAGCGAGATCACCGGCCTCGCCCCGGCGCTCAACAGTCCGATGGTGGGCAACGGCGTGACGGTCGATGCGGAGGTCGCGATGGCCATGCGGCTCACCCGCGTCTCGGGCGTCAGCTATCTGTTCGCGGTCTCGCTCGCACCCGAGCCCACCCGCGCGTCGTTCCACCTGCGCGGGTTCACGGGTCGCGCTTCGGCGATCGCGATCGGCGAAGCCCGCACGCTCGAAGTTGACAGCGGTCAGCTCGCCGACGACTTCGCAGGCTA
>Ga0190265_10000924_pt1 | contig 19276 bp, 15 predicted proteins | sample Popmic124T_FD_133135 | JGI IMG/M metagenome (GOLD analysis project Ga0190265, IMG submission 133135) | Populus adjacent soil microbial communities from riparian zone of Indian Creek, Utah, USA - 124 T | ecosystem: Environmental > Terrestrial > Soil > Riparian zone | place: USA: Utah | collected...
CGGTGCGCGCCGCGGCGATGTTTCACTCCGAGGTGCGCACCCGTACGATCGACCTGACCGTGCTGACCAGCTTGACCCCGTGGCAGCTGGCGAGCGGCCGCTTTCAGGCAGCGGCGCTGCAGATCGTGCTGCTGCTCGCGTTCCTGGCGCCGTTCTGCGTGGCCTCGATCGCGCTGGGCGGAGTCGGCGCCGATCGCGTGCTGACCTATCTGCTGCTGATCTTCGTGGTCGGCCTGACGCAATGCAGCGCCGCGCTGCTCACCATCACCGCCGCTTCGCTCGCGCCGCGCCTGCTCGCGCTGTTCGCGCTGCTCGGTCTGGGCGAGCTGTTCTTCGTCTTCAGCTTCGGCGTGGCATTCGCGTCCAACGTGTTCTCGAGCACCGCGGCCTGGTGGTGGCTGGCCTGGATCGGGGAAGCCGCGCTCCTGACGCTGTTCTTCCTGCGCCTGTCCGCGGACATGCTCGCGCCGCCGGGGATGCGCAGCTACGTACGCTCGAAGCTGATGATGGTCGGGCTGCTGGCGCTGTTCTTCGCGCTGCCGGTGGCCGGTTCATGGCTCTCGCTCCCGACCGGAGACGAGGAGGGCTTCCTGTTCGTGGGCGCGTTCTGGCTGTGCGCGTTCGGCCTGTTCTGGAGCGGCGCCGACCGCCGTCCCGGCAGCGCGGGCAAGCTCGGCTACGTGTTCGAGGACGGCGTGGAGCCCGGCACCTTGTACGTGGTGTTGCTGCTGACAGCGATCGTGACCGGCGCGGCGCTGGCCGAGTGGGAGCTGTGGATCGCGCTGTCGTTCCTGGTCTACTTCGTGCTGCTGGTCGGCTTCGCGGCGCTGCTGCAAGCGCTGTGGTTCACGCGCACGTCGGAGGGGTTCTTCTTCGGCGTGGGGGCTGTCGCGGTGGTCAACCTGGTGTTCACCTTCATCGTGCTCGCCCAGGGCGGCTGGGACTTCGGCAACGATGATCCGTCGCTGCCCGCGGTCTTGCTGCCGTTCGTCTGGGGCGTGCGCGAGTCGCGCGTGTTGCAGCCGGTAACGGCGCTGCCCTTCGTCCTCGGCGTCGTGGCCCTGCTCGCGGCGCGCGCGCGCCGGCGCAAGCATGGATGAGCGCGCCGTCCTGCAAGCGCTGCGCAGCTACCGCCTCGAGCGGCGCCTGCGCCGCGCGCAGGGCACCCTCGGCGCGGAGCTCGGCCACCGCGCCGGCTCGTCGCTGGAGTTCCACGACTACCGCGCGTACCAGCCGGGCGACGACCCGCGGCGGATCGACTGGGCGGTCTACGGGCGCAGCGAAGAGCTGACCGTCCGGCTGTTCCGCGAAGAGATCCACCCGCGGCTCGACATCGTGCTCGACGGCTCGCGCTCGATGGCGCTCGCCGACGGGCGCAAGCCGGCGCTCGCGCTCGAGCTGTGCGCGTTCGCGTGGCACAGCGCGCGGCTGCAGGGCAGCGCGGTGCGCGTGCACGTCGCGGGCGAGAAGCTGCTGAGCGGCGAGCAACCGCCCAGCGCGCCGCCGGGCGACGCGCGCTCGCTGTTGTTCGACGCGCCCGGCAGCTGTGCGCGCGCGCTGCGCGGCGGCGGGCTGCGGATCGTGATCTCGGACTTCATGACCGAGGGCTCGGTGCACGCCGCGATCCGCGAGCTCTCGGCGGGCGCGGCCCAGCTGGTGGTGCTGCGCACCCTGGGACCCTGGGAAGCGAGCCCGAGCATCGCGGGCGCGCTCGAGCTGCTCGACGCCGAGACCGGCGCGCAGCTCGCGGCACAGCTGGCGGAGCAGAGCGTCGCGCGCTACCGCAGCCGGCTCGCGCGCTTGAGCGACAGCTTGCGCGCCAGCTGCCGCGCGACCGGCGCGCGCTTCGCCGACGTGATCTGCGACGTGCCGCTGCTCGACGCGCTGCGCCGCGACCTCTTGCCCGCGGGCGTGGTGACGCCGTCATGAGTGCCTCGTTCAGCATGGCGTACCCGCTCGGGCTGCTCGGCTTGCTCGCGCTGCCGCTGATCTGGTGGCTGCATCGCTACGTGGTGAAAGCCGAGCGCCGCGAGGTCTCGTGCCTCGCGCTCTGGGTCGACCGCGAGCAGGTGCGCCACGAAGGCGCGCAGCGCCAGCGCGTACCCGACCGCGTGGTGCTCGCGCTCGAGCTGCTCGCGGCGCTCGCGTTGTGCGCGCTGCTCGCCGGGCTCGACCTGCCGGGCGCGGCAGCGCCGCGGCCGACGGTGGGCTTGGTGCTCGACGGCAGCGCTTCGATGGCTGGAGGGCGGCAGGGCGCGCGGCCGATCGAGCGCGTGCGCGCCGTGCTCGCGCAGCTCGCGCGCGAGCAGCCGGGGCTGCACGTCAGCATCGTGCTCGCCGCCGAGCGACCCGAGCTGCTCGGCGAGCGCGTGCTGAGCGCGGCCGCCGCCGATCGCGTGCTGGCCGAGCTCGAGCCGCGCGGCAGCGTGTGCAACCTGCCGCCGGCGCTCGAGCTGATGAGCGCGCTCGGCGTCGACGCGCAGAGCACGTGGTTGTTCTCCGACGATCCCGAGCTGGTCCACCCGCGGCTGATCCGGGTCGGCAAGCCGGACGCGAACGCGGCGATCGTGCACGCGGACTGGCGGCCGGGCGAATCGCCGTTCGTGGTGCTGCGTCGCTTCGAGCTCGATCCGAGCAGCCGGGACGCGTCCCTGCCGATCCGCTTGCAGCTCGAGATCGACGGGGCGCGCCAGAGCACCACCGTTCAGGTCCCGCGCGAGGGCGGGCAGCCGTTTCAGCTGCCGGTGGACGGCCGCGCGCGCGAGGTCGTGGTGACCTTGCCTGCCGACGCGCTCGCCTTCGACAACCAGGTGAGCTTGCTGCGGCCGCTCGAACGGCGCGTGAGCTTGCGCTCCGAGCAGCTGAGCCAACCGTTGCAGGCGGCGCTCGCGCACGCCCTGCGCGCGATCCCCAAGCTGCAGCCGACCGCGAGCCCGAGCGCGGACCTGGTGGTGCGCGAAAACCCCAGCGCCGCGGCGCGCGAGCCGAGCCTGGTGTTCCTGACGCAGGGCAGCAAGCCGGCGAGCTTCGCGCCGCAGCCGCTGGCCGATCCGTTCGCGGCCTTGCTCTCCGGCTTCGACGGGCGCGATCTGCTCTGGTTCGCGTTCGAGCGCGCGCCCGTACCAGGCGCGCGCGTGTTGCTCCAGAGCGACCCGCAAGCGCTGATCTGGCAGCACGGCGACGGCGTGTTCGTGAACGCGGACCTCGCGCAGAGCAACCTGCTGGCGCACGCGACCTTTCCGATCATGCTCACCAACCTCGCCGACGAGCTCGATCTCGCGCGCGGCGGGCTGCCGCGCAGCAACTTCCGGCAGGGCGAGCGGCTGCGCTTCGAGCCGCCGCGCGCAGCGAGCGGCGAGGTCGCGGTGCAGTCGCCATCGGGCAAGAGCTGGCGCTTCGAACGCGGTCAGCCGGTCGAGCTGGGGCTGCTGAGCGAGGCCGGCGAGTACGCGCTGCAAGCGGGCGCGCAGAAGCAGAGCTTTTCGGTTCAGCTGCTGTCCGAGGCGGAGTCGGAGCTGCGGCAACGCAAGCCGGCGGACGCGCGCCTGCCCGAGATCGCGACCAGCGCGCGCGCGCCCGGGGAGACGCGCTCGCGGCTGCGCGTGCCGCTGTTGCTGTTGCTGCTGGCGGCGTGTGTGGGGGCGTACTGGTTGTTGGGCGGGGGATGGAAGAGGGCGGGCTTGAACCCCGCCCCTACGAAGAGGGCGGACGCGTGATCATCATCCACACGCGCAAGCGCGAAGCGCGCGCGCACGTGACGCGCGTGGGTGAGAAGGCGTGCGTGGCGCGCGCGGCGAGGGGAGCGTGAGCTTCGAGACGCCCGAATGGTTGCTGCTCGGGGTGCCGCTGCTCGCGCTGTGGGCGTTGTGGTTGCGGCGGGATGCGCGCACGCGCTGGCTGCGGCTCGCGTTCCTGGCGCTGGCGGTGCTCGCGCTCGCCGGGCCGCGGCTGAGGACGCGCGCGCCGGGGGCGACCTGGGTGGTGCTGGTCGATCGCTCGGCCTCGGTGCACGCAGAGGCCGGCGAGCGCGCGCGCGCGCTGCTGCCCGAGCTCGAGCGCGCCGCGCGCGAGAGCCACGGCTCGCTCTACGTGGTGGGCGTCGGGCGGGGCGCCGCGCTGCTGGCCGCGCCGGGCGACGGCTTCGAGAGCCTGCAGCGCATCGCAGAGCACGACGACAGCGATCTCGCGGCCGGGCTCGAGCTCGCGGCGAGCTACGTGCCGCCGCACGGCGCCGGGGAGATCGTGCTGATCTCCGACGGCCTCTACACCGCCGAGGACCCGCGCCTCGCGGCCGCGCCGCTGCGCGCGCGCGGCATCCGCGTGCACGTGCTGCTGGTGGGCGAGGTCGCCGGCCGCGACTCGGCGATCACGCGCGTGCTGACCCCACCGCGCGCGGCGCGCGGCCAGCGCTTCGCGGTCGCCGTCGAGGTGCAATCGCCGCGGGCACAGCCCGGACGGCTCTTGCTGCGCGACGGCAGCGGACGCGTGCTGGCCGAGCAAGACGTCGAGCTGGCCGCCGGGACGCGCCGCTACGCCCTGCCTCTGGCGGCCGATCAGAGCGGCGTGCAAGAGCTCGAGGCCGTGCTCGAGGTCGCGGGCGATCCGCGCGCGGGCAACAACCGCGCGCGCGCCGTGGTCGAGGTCGCAGGGCCCCCGCGCATGCTGGTGTACAACGCGCAGGGCAGCGAGACCGCGCTGGTGCGCGCGCTCGCGAGCAGCGGGCTCGAGCTCGAGCTGCGCAGCCCGCGCGCGCCGCTGAGCCTGGCCGCGCTGCAGGGCGCAGCCGCGCTGGTGCTCGAGAACGTGGCGCTGAGCGAGCTCGGCGACGACGCCGGTGAAGCGATCGCCGACTACGTGCAGCACATGGGCGGCGGCTTGCTGATCACCGGCGGGCGCAGCAGCTACGCGCTCGGTGGGTACTTCCACAGTCAGCTGGACCGCTTGCTGCCGGTGGCGATGGATCGCCAACAGGAGCTGCGCAGGCCCCGCCTCGACATGGCGATCGCGCTCGATCGCAGCGGCTCGATGGCCGCGCCTGCCGCCAACGGTCAGACCAAGATGGCGCTCGCGAACCGCGCCGCGGCCGAAGCCATCAACCTGCTCGCCCCGGGCGACGGCGTGATGGTGCTGGCGGTCGACACCGCGGCGCACGTCGTGGTGCGGCTCGAGACGCTCGACAGCGAGCGCGATCGCGCGCGCGTCGCCGAGCGCATCCAGACGATCGAGAGCAGCGGCGGCGGCATCTTCGTGTACACCGCGCTCGCGACCGCGATCGAGGGCTTGCTGCACGGCGCTGCCCAGACGCGGCACGTGGTGCTGTTCAGCGACGCCGCCGACTCCGAAGAGCCCGGCGACTACGCGCCGCTGATCTCGCGCTTCCGCAGCGCGGGCGGATCGCTGTCGGTGATCGGCCTGGGCACGCCCACCGACGTCGACGCGCAGCTGCTGCGCGACATCGCCAAGCTCGGCGGCGGCAACGTGTACTTCACCAACGACGCGCGTCAGCTGCCGCGCGTGTTCGCGCAGGACGTGATGTACATCGCGCGCAAGACCTTCATCGAGGAGCGCACGCGCGTGCTGCCCGCGCGCGGATTGCTCGGGCTCGGCCTGGGGCTGGGGGCGAGCGAGGTGCCCGACGTCGGCGGGTACAATCTCACCTTCCTGCGCGCGGGCGCCGAAGCGCTGCTGGTCAGCGGCGATGAGCACTCCGCGGCGCTCGCCGCCGGCTGGCAGCGCGGCACCGGCAAGGTGCTGGCCGTGATGTTCGAGGCCGACGGACCGTTCACCGGCGAGCTCGCGGGCTGGTCCGAGTACAAGTCGTTCTTTCGCGGCGCGCTCGAGTGGCTCAAGCGGCCCGACGCGCCCGATGGGATCGACGCCGAGCTGCGCATCTCCGGCCGGGTCGCGACCGTCGACGTCGAGCTCGCCCCTGATCACGAGGGCCCGCCGCCTTCGCGCGCGTGGCTGCTCTCGACCCGTGACGGCGAGAGCAAGCCGATCGCCTTGCGCTGGTCCGGACCGCGCTCGCTCAGCGCGAGCTTCCCCGCGGTCAGCGGCAATCTGTATCAAGTCGTGGTCGAGAACCCCGGCACGAGCCCGATCGAGCTGCCGCCCGCGACCTTGCCCTATTCCCCCGAGCTCGCGTTGCGCAGCGGCGACGACGCGGGCGAGCAGGTGCTCACCCAGCTCGCCCGCGCCACCGACGGCAGCAGCTTCACGTCGGTCGACGATCTGCAGCGCGCGCGAGCCGTCGCGGGGGACGCGCAGCGCCCGCTGACACCATGGCTCGCGGGCGCGCTGCTCGCCGTGCTGCTGCTCGAGATCGCCCATCGCCGCGGCTTGCTGGCTGGGCGGCTCGCCGCGCTGCGCGCGCGGGCACGGCGTGCGAGCCAGGCCCTGCGCCCGCGTTCGGCCGGGACGCACCCCGGCGCTTCAGCTGTGGGGCGCGCAGCGGCGAGCGGACCGCTGCCGGCCGGTGGCGAGATCGATCCTGCGCGCAGCGAAGTCGCGGGCCCGGCCGGGTCGCAGCGGGCCGAAGCCGCACCCGCCGACGCGCCACCCGAGGATCCGTTGGTGCTCGCCAAACGTCGCGCGCGCAGGCGCTGACGATCGATCGCTCAAGGCGCGGGCGCTGCGGGCACCGGGTCGAAGTCTTCCGGAAGATACCCGGAGCGGGCCACGTACACGTACATGCGCCGTGCGCCGGTGTTGTCCGGCACGCCGATCGGCTCGACCGCCATGGCCCCGCTGATCTTGTCCTTCAGCTCCATGCCTGCGGCCATGAACGAGTACGGACGAGCGGGCGACCAGCGCAGCTCGAGCTGGCACGCGCGCTGTTTGCAACGCACGCCGAGCAGCGTGTCGCGCGTGTTCTCACCGCTGCCGAACAGCGCGCCGATCTCGCCCTCCGCGGCGCGGGCCTGCGGATCGATCGGATCGGCCTCGAACGCGTGCTTGAGGCGCTCGAGCGAGCCGACCTGCGCGGCCATCGACGGCGGCTCGGGGACCGCAGCTGGAGCGGCCGGCGCGGGGACGGGTGTCACCACAGGTGGCGGAGGTGCCACCGCAGGTGGCGGCGCGGCGGGCAGCGGCGCCGCAGGTGCGGGGGCCGCCGGCTGCGCTGCGGCTGCGACAGGCGGGTCTGCGGGTTCGACCGGCTCGTCGTCCGTTTCTTCCGTTTCGTAGGTTTCGTGGGGTGGCAACCCCGCGCCGGGGACCGCGCGCACCGCCCACCACCACGATCCAGCCGCGACGAGCAGCAGCGCCGCAGCGGCGAGCACGAAGGACCGATTCATGCGCCGATGCTTGTAGCTCGCGCCGGAATGGAGGTCCAAGCCCCGCTGCGCGGCCGCGCTGGCCCTCGTGTTGCATGGGTGTCGACATAGGGTGTCCACGAGCCCGCCGGGCAGCGGCGCACGAGCCCTGGCTTGCATGGGGCGGTGTCCACTACCGCTCACCGCTGTTTGTCGTACGATTGCGCTGCATAGTTGAGGAGGTGGGCAATGGGCGGTCGATCATCGATGCGAATGAGTTGTGCGGTGATCGCGGCATGGACCGCGATCGGCTGTGCGGAGCACCGGAGCCTGGAGCCGGAGGGCGCGGCCGGCGGGAGCGCCAAACCGATGAGCTCGCAGAGCTCGCCCAAGCCTCGAGGCAACACCGGCGACAAGCCGGCCGCCGGCAATCTCGACGACGGCACCGCTCCGCAGAACCAACGCGAAACACCGGTACCGACCCCGTTCGTCCCGTCGGATCCATCCTCGGCCGCTGCCGACAACTGCACGATCCCGGTCAAGACCGACAAGCTCGACCTGTTGTTCATGGTCGACAACTCCGGCTCGATGGCGCAGGAGCAAGCGGCGCTGCGCGAACAGTTTCCGAAATTGATCTCGATCCTCGCGAGCGGTGATCCGGGCGCCGGCCGACAGAAATTCCCGCCGATCAACGACCTGCACCTGGGCGTCGTCTCGAGCGACCTCGGGCTGGTCGGCATCAACGACATCGACAAGTGCGCCGGGCTCGGCGACGACGGCGTCATGCAGAACGAGCCGCGCATGCAGGGCTGCATGGCGAGCTATCCGCGCTTCCTCACGTACAACGCCGGGCTGAACACCCCCGCCGAGGTCGCCAACGACTTCGCCTGCATCGCCATGCTGGGCACCGACGGCTGTGGCTTCGAACAGCCGCTCGAGACCACGCTCAAGGCGCTGTGGCCGGGCAACGACGACCGCATCAAGTTCCTCGGCGACGCGAACAACTTCGGTCTGCAGGGCCACGGCGACGCCGAGAACCAGGGATTCCTGCGCAACGATGTGGATCGCGGGCTCTCGCTCATCGCGGTCGTGGTCGTCACCGACGAAGACGACTGCAGCAGCCAGAACACCGGGCACTTCACGCCGAACGCGTACCTCGACCCGACCAATCCGGAAGACGCGAGGCTGTTGACCCAGGGCCTCAACGTGCGCTGCCACGCCAACCCGCAGAACCTGTTCGCCATCGAGCGCTACGTCGCCGCGCTCAGGGCGCTGCGTCCGGGGCGCGAGAACATGGTGCTCTTCACGGCGATCGTCGGCGTGCCGCCCGAGACCGTCGATGCCAACGCCGTGGCGGAGGCCGGTTCCGGTGACGCCTCCGAGCGCGCCAAATTCTACGAGGACATTCTCGCTCATCCCATGATGCAGCCCGTAATCGAGACCAAGGGCTCGCCCGACCCCCAGGACGACACCATGCGCGCGTCGTGCAACACGTCGACCGGCCTCGCGTACCCACCGCGGCGAATCGTGGAGGTGGCCAGGGGCTTCGGCGCCAACGGCATGGTGCAGTCGATCTGCCGGGAAGACTTCGGTCCCGCCGTCGACACGATCATCCGCGTGATCGGCCAGCGGCTAGCGAACTCCGACTGCGTGGATTGAACCGGCGCGCTTGCCGCCCGGAGCGATGCACGTCCAGCGCCCGTCCACGCACAGCGGCAGCTGCGGCGACGAGCACGCCAGCCCCGGAGCGCTACAGCTGACGGGGCTCGCCACCAGCGCGCCTCGTACGGTGAGCATGGTCAAGATGCGCGAGAACTCCTGGCGCAAGCGATCATCCCGCCCGTAGAAGTAAACCTTGGCCTCGACCACCCTGCCGGGACAGCTCCAGACCACGCCGTCGACCGCCGCCTCGCCGCCGGACGCGTGATAGAAGAGGGCGGGCAAGCCGGCGACCGTGACGCGCTGGACGGCGGCGGCCGCCACCTTGGGGCCCTTGCGTTTGCGCAGCCACTGCAGTGGATCGAGTGACTCGTCCGCCACGGCGTAGCTGGTGAAGCTGATCGTCAGCGGCCGCTCGCTCGGCGTGCCGCGACCGGCGAGGAGCTCGCGCACCTCGGGGCTGTCTGCGAGCAGCTCGACCTCGCGCAGCACCGGCTTGCTGATGCGGTTGATGGGCGTGAAGTAGCTGGGAGGGTGGCGCAGCGTGATCCCGCACGCGCGCAGATCGATCGCCGGCCACTCGCCGGCTGCGGTCGCCGGTGATCGCGAAGGTTGCGTCGCTGGCAACGACTGCGGGCGCGTGTCTTGCGCGCCGGATGCCGGGGCGGCAGTCGACTCGACGACCGCCGCTGCAGGCTGCACCTTCGCTGCCGCGGCCGGCGGCGTGGGCTTGGAGCTGGAACAAGCAAACCCCAGCAACAGAGCGGCGCAGGCGTAGCGCATGCGGGCCAGGTTATCATCGTGCACGCTGCGCCGTCCTCGAAGTGGTGCGCTATGCTGCGCGCGATGGCGACCCTGATCGCGCTGCATGGCTACACGCACAACGGCGCGGTGATGCGCGCTGCGCTGGCACCCTTGATCGCGCGGCTCCCGGCCGAGCTCGAGCTGCGCTGCCCCGATGGCCCAGTCGCGTGCTCGCCGCCGAGCGTGGAGCGGCTCTACGCGGCGATGGGTGGAGCGCGCCAGCCGGGCCCGTATCGCAGCTGGTGGGACGCCAGCGCCGATGGTCGCGTGTATCGCGACTGGGAGCTGACGCGCGAGTTGCTCCGCGCCGAGCTGCAGCGCGCGCCGGGCGCCGGCGTGCTGGGCTTCAGCCAAGGCGGCATGCTGGCCGCGACCGTGGCCGCGCTCTCGGCCCGCGGCGAGCTGCCCGCGATCGCCTTTGCGATCATGATCGCAGGCCGCGCGCCGCGCTCGGAGCTGATGCAACCGTGGTTCATCGAGCCGATCGCGGTTCCGTCCTTGCACGTGTGGGGAGAGCGCGACGAGCAGAGCGCACCGGGCAGCCGCGCGCTCGCCCAGCGTTTCGAAGCGAGCAGCGCGCGCACGGTGGTCTGGCCTGGCCCGCACGTGATCCCGGCGCGCGGCCCCGCGGCCGACGCGATCGTCGAGCAGATCGCGAGCCTCTGGCCGTGACGCGCCGGATCTCGGCGCGGCCAAGCGGGCGCTGAGGTTTCTCGGCGCAAGCCCGCGCGCTATGCTCGTGGTTCCAGGCCTGCACCGGCAAGAACGGGCTCGCCTCCCCGCTACCTCGAGCATCGAGCACGTGGCTTTCCCCCCACCCTTCTATCGCTGGCGGCCGCATCCCTGGCACGGCATCGAGCCCGGGCCCAAGGCACCCGAGATCGTCACCGCGTACATCGAGATCACGCCGTTCGATACGATCAAGTACGAGGTCGACAAGGCCAACGGCTACCTGCGCGTCGACCGCCCGCAGACCGGCTCCGCGTCGCCGCCGACCCTGTACGGCTTCGTGCCGCGCACGTACTGCGCTGCGCGCGTGGCGGCGCTGGGCGAGCCGGTCGCGCAGCGCGGCGACGGCGACCCGCTCGACATCTGCGTGGTCAGCGAACGCCCGATCACGCGCGCGGACATCTTGCTCAACGCCCGCATCGTCGGCGGCCTGCGCATGATCGACAACGGTGAAGCCGACGACAAGATCGTCGCCGTGCTCGAGAACGACCTGTTCTGGGGCGACTGCCCCGAGCTCACCGACCTCCCCGCCTCACTGGTGGAACGCCTGATCCACTACTTCTCCACGTACAAGCTCGTCCCCGGCAAACCCAGCAACGCGCCGGCGATCACCTCGTACGACCGCGCCCACGCGCTGAGAGTGATCGAGGCGTCGATCCTGGACTACCGCGAACAGTTCGACGGCTGAGACCCGGAGTCGGACTCGGATACGTAACCTAACGAGTCCCCACGGAAATACGGGCAACCCGGCTAGCGCAAGCAGTGGATTCGAAACCGTTTCGGCGAGCGTGGCGGTTTCAAATCCACTGCTTGCGCCCACTTCGGAGAGACTCCGACTCCGCTACCGCGGCAGGGCGTCCAGCGCCCGCGTCAGGTCGTCGAAGCTGAACGGCTTTTGCAACCACCTCTGCCCTGGTGGCACGGCGTGGAACATGCCGCTCATCAGCACCGTGCGATCGCGCAGCGCGGGATGCCGGCGGTTGACCACCTCGCTGAGCTGGTCGCCGCTCATGCCCGGCAGCTGAACGTCGGTGAGCAGCGCGTCCACCGTGTCGTGCTCGAGCCGCTGCAGCGCTTCCTCGGCGGTGCGCGCCGGCACGGGCGTATGGCCCAGCTCGCGCAGCATCGTCAGCAGCAGGTTCAGCAGCACCGGCTCGTCCTCGACGCACAGCACGCGCAGGCCTTGCGCGGGCTCCGCGCTATGCCTCGGGATCTGCGACGGTGACGGCGGCAAGGGCAGCCCGACCTCGAAGCACGCGCCGCCGCCGGGCAGGTTCTCGACCCGCAGGGTCCCGCCGTTCTCCTGCACCAGGCCCCACGAGATCGACAGCCCGAGCCCCATTCCGCCCGCCCCGGTCACGAACGGCGAGAACAAGTGCGGCAGCAGCTGCGGCTCGACCCCGGGGCCGCTGTCGAGCACGCGCAACACGCCGCGCGAGCCGTCCGCCCGCGCTTCGATCCGGACTTCACCGCCGCTGCCGGCGGCGCGCCCGGCATTGGACAGCAGGTTCACCAGCACCTGCTCGATCTGACCGCGATCGCCGTACAGCTCGAGGTTGTCGGGTTGCACGTCGACCAGCAGCGAGACGCCGCTCAGTGGCTTCTGCGCGACCTGCGCGGCGCTGCGCAGCAGGCCCTGCACCGGCAAGCGCTCGCGCAGCGGCGAGCGCGGGCGGGCGAAGTCGTTGAGGCTCTCGACGATCCGCGCGATGCGATCGGCGTGATCGACCAGCTGCTCCAGGCGCTGGCGCATGCCGCCGTCGATGCCCATCGTGCCGAGCACGTGCTCGAGCCCGAGCTGCAGCACGGCCAGCGGGTTGTTGATCTCGTGCGCGACGCCCGCCGCGAGCCGGCCGATCGCGGCCAGCCGCTGGGCGTGCTCGAGCTTGCGCGTGAGCTCGAGCCGCGCGGTCACGTCGCGCAGGGATACGAGCAGACCGCCGTCCTCGCCGGGCAGACTGGCCGCGTTGATCACCACCGTGCTCTCGTTGAGCAAGGTCAGCTCCTGCTCGGGCGAGCCCGTGCTCAGCGCGGCGACGCGCGGCGCCCAGCGCTCGTCGAACAGCGCGGCGAGCGGCTGGCCGATCAGCATGGACAGCGGCTGGCCCAGCCCCTCGCTGCAGGTGTGGTTGGCGGCGACGATGCGCTGCTGCGCGTCGACGATTAGCTGCATGTTGGGCGCGTGCTCGAACAGCGCGCGGTAGCGCGCCTCGGACTCGACTAGGGCGCGGCTGCGCTCGACGACCGTGTTCTCGAGGCCGGCCAGGGTCTTGTGCAACGCGAAGCGGCTCGCCGCGATCCCGTCTTCGGCCTGGACCAACCGGCGCTTGAGCACCGCGATCACCTCGCGCGCGGCGCGCAGCTGCTCACTCGGATGCTCGCTCGCATCATCACGCTCGCTGGCAGCGCTCATGGCGCGTGCCCCAGCACCAGACCGGTCAAGGTGTGATTGACCTGCAGCGGACCGAACTGCTCGCCGTAGGTGGTGAAACCCGCGGCCATCCCCGTCTGCATCGCGGCCGCGAGCTCGCCCACGCGCTGCTGCGCGATCGCTTCCCACATGCGGCCGCCGCAGTTGAACAGCAGCATGCCGGCTGGCCGCTGCAGCGCGGCCAGCGCGCTGCGCACGCCGTTCTGGGTCTGCGCGATCAGATCGCCGGCCCGCATCTGCTGCAGGATCGTGCCGCTCTCGACCGCGCCGCCCATCAGCAGCGCGCTGCCCTCGATGTTCATCACCGAGCGCAAATGCAGCGTCCCGGCCGCGCGGAAGCCGAACACCGGACCCATGCGCTCGACCACGAAGCGCGGATCGGCTTGCAGCGCGCTCTCCGGTATCTGCAGCAGCTCGGCGAGCACCCGTGCCGCGGGAAAGCCGTCGAGCCGGCGCACGATCCGCCGGGAGGGCTCGGCGTCGGTCACGACGGTGTCCCGGCCCTCGGCCTGATAGTGGTGCAGGTGAAAGGGATGGAAGGGCGCGTTGGGCTCGAGCAACACCACCGCGGCGGCGTTGGAAGCGACCCGCCCGCGCGCGCCGGCGAACGTGCGCTCGAAGCGGAAGTCGTCGCCGGCGCTGCCGCCGACCAGCGGGATCCCCGGCGCGTGCTCCGAGAGCGACGCGATCAGGATTTCCTCGGCGCCGGAGAGCCCGTCGGTGAAGGTCAGCAGCGCGTGGCGCGCGGGATGGAGCTGAAACGGCCGCAGCTCGAGCGCCGCGGCGAGCCGCGCGAGCACCTCGCCGCCCTGCTCGAAGCGCAGCGCCGAGAGGTCCTCGACCAAGGTCACCGCGGCGCGCGCCGGCGAGCGCAGCGCCGCGACCGACACGCCGTTGGTCGTGCAGCCTGCCGGGCCGACCTCGCCGCAGGTGGTGCAGCCCGCGCTCGGGACGCCGGGGAAGAGCTCGTCGATCGCCGCGGCGATCCCCGCGAAGTCGCTGCGGCTGCTGGCGAAGTACAGCAACAGTGCGGGCGCCGCGCCGCACAAGCGCTCCTCGAGCGCCCGCACGACCGCGCGGGGCTCCGGCTCCGGAATACTGATGGCCTCGAACGGCGACTGCATGAACAAATGCGGGCTTTGCCGTTGCCCGCAGCGACGGAGCCTACCACGACCCGCGCGACGGCTCGCCCCTACGAAGCGACGCGCGGATCGGCGTGCTGGCGGCTGCGCGGGTCGAGGCGGTCGCGGGCGTAGTCGCCGGCGAGGTTGAAGCCGAGGACCGTGATCGCGATCGTGCTGCCGGCGATCAGCGCGACGTGCGGAAAGCGCAGCAGCACCGCGCTGCCCTGATCGAGCAACGCGCCCCACGAGGCCGCCGCGCCCGGGCCCAGGCCGAGGAACGACAGCGTGGACTCCGCGAGCACCGCCCCGCCCAGCGCGGCGGTGCCCTGCACGACGATCGGACCGAGCATGTTCGGAGCGACATGGCGCAGCAGGATGTGCGCCTGCGATGCGCCGAGCAGACGGGCCGCAGCGACGAACTCGGTCTCGCGCAGCAGCATCGCCTGCGCGCGTGCGATGCGCGCGAACAGCACCCAGCCGCTGGCGCTGAGCGCGAGCACGACGTGCAGCACGCCGGGACGCGCCACCAGCGCGAGGATCGCCACGTTGAGCACGATCCCCGGGAACGCCTGCACCACGTCCGCGAAGCCGCTCACCACGTAGTCGGTGCGGCCGCCGCGATAGCCCGCGAGCGCGCCGAGCGCCGTCCCGACCAGCACCGACAGCCCGACCGATCCGAGCGCGACCTCGCCCGCGAGCCGCGCGCCGTGCAGCAACACGCTGAGCACGTCGACCCCGTTGTCCGCGGTGCCGAGCCAGTGCAGAGCCGTCGGCAGCGCGTACTCGGCGCGCAGGTCGATCGCCGCCGGCGCGTACGGCGCGAGCGCCGGTCCGAGCAACCCCAGCGCGCAGAACACCAGCACCACGCACACGCCCGGCGGCGGCACGGCGAAGCGTCGGCCGCGCTGCAGCACCTGCAGCAGCGCAGAACGCTTCACGACAACCTCACGCGCGGATCGACCACGCCGTACAGCAGATCGACCAGCAGGTTGAGCAGCACGTAGCTCACGGCCACGAGCATCACGCAGCCCTGCACGACCGGGATGTCGCGATCGAAGAACGCCTCGAGGAACAGGCTGCCCACCCCGGGACGCTCGAAGATCTTCTCCGCGATCACGGTGCCCGAGAGCAGGCCGCCGAGCTGCGCCGCGGCCACGGTCATGATCGGCAAGAGCGCGTTGCGCAACGCGTGGCGAAACAGCAGCGCGAAGGGCGGCACGCCGCGCGCGCGCGCCGCGAGGATGTACTGCTCGGACAGCACCTCGATCACCGCCGCGCGGGTCTGGCGTGTGAGCACCGCGGTCAGCGCCGCGCCCACGGTCAGCGCCGGCAGCAGCAGCGCCAGTGGCCGGCTGGCGTCGTCGCCGGGCAGCGGCAGCAGGCGCAGCTGGACCGCGAAGGTGAGCACGAGCAACGGCCCGAGCCAGATGTTGGGGATCGCCACGCCGAGCAGCGCCAGCAAGGACGCGCCCTTGTCCCACGCGCTGCGATGGCGTACCGCCGCGAGCACGCCCAGCGGCAGCGACAGCGCGAGCGCCACGCACAACGAGCAGAGCGCGAGCGCGGCCGTGTACGGCAGCACGTCGACGACCAGGCTCGCGACCTCGCGATCGCGCTGGCGAAAGGAATGCCCGAGGCTGCCGTCGAGCACGTCGGCCGCGAACGCCAGGTACTGCGCGGGCAGCGGCCGATCGAGCCGCAGCGCGCTGCGCAGCGCGGCACGGTCCTCGGGCGCCGCCTGATCGCCGAGGATCGCGTCGAGCGGATCCCCGGGGATCAGGTGCACGAGCAGGAATACCAACGTGACCACGCCCCATACGGTCGCGGCCGCTCGCGCGAGCCTCAGCAACAGGTAGCGCGTGAGCCCGCGGGACATGCTCGCGGGCGAGGATAGTACAGCTTCAGCCGATCGCGGGGGCGGGAGGCGCGACCGGATTGACCGGAGCGTCGCCGGCCGGGGCCGCTGGTTGGCCGGCGGCGCGGCGCGCGTTCGACACCTGGCCAGGTTTCGCGCCGCTGGGAAAACCGATACGTCGACCGCGATCCCGGCCAGCACGTGACCGAAGCCCGTCGTCATCTTCATGAAGAACGTGCGCGCAGCGAAGAATACACCTTCCTGGCGTAGACCCGTGTTGAGCTCGTGCTCGTCGGCGATGTCTGCGAGCGCAGAGAGCAGGTGATCGTCAGCACCGCCACCGCGAGATAGAACAGGAACACGAACAGGAACAGCACCGGGGTCAACCGGGCGAGCGTTCGCCGGCATCAGGCCCACGAGCCGCAGGAGCACCGGCAGCGCGCTGGCGATCGTCAGCAAGATCATCGACCCGATCATGGTCGCGCGCTTGTCGACCGGTCGTGCAGACGCACGGTCAGGAAGAAGGCGATCGTGAACGCGATCGGCGCCGCGCCTCCGAACACGCGCAGCTTGCTCTCGGTCAGCTCCCAGAAGAACAGGCTCGTGTACGAGTTGAGCGTCTCCCGGGTACCGATCGTGACGCTCAGGAAGATCAGCCCGAACAGCAACATCCGGTAGTTGTCGTTTCGGAAGCAGCCGCGCATCGCCTGGCGCTGCAGCAGCGCGAAGACCGTGAACCACGCGAACAAGCCCGGCTCGGACAGCCCGGCGGGCGGCATGTAGATGAGCGCGAAGCAGATCGCGAGCGGGATCGGCGCGGCGTAAAGGAACGGGTGTCGCCTACCAAGGCGCGAGCGCAAGCGAGAGCGAGAGCGAGCCGACGAGGGGATCGGAGATCGCGTCCAGGACGAGGGCAATCGTCACGGCCAGCCCGCACAAGGTGCCGGAGAGGCCGAGGACGTTGTCGTAGAAGAGGAAGTTCCAGGTATTGAACGCGATCGCGCTCTCGCCGAGCGAGCCCACGCCGAAGCCCAGCTTCGTGCGCATGGGCAGGCGCTCGGCGGTCATCTCGACGCCTGCTCGGCCGCGATCATGGCGTGGCTACATCATCGTCGGCATCGACCTGCACTCATCCGGACACATCGCGATGCACGTACCGACCGGGGTGGCTCCCATCGAGCCAGCCGCGTACTCGGCGCTGCAGTTCGCCATCAAGCACGAAAAGTCCATCATCGCTGCCATCGCGCGGAAGTTCGGGCACTTTTCGCCCAGGCAGCGGATGAAGGTCCAGCAGGCTTCATTGCACGCGGTCGCGGCGGCCGCGGCGCGGCACGTGTCGTCGATACCGCACAGGCACTCCGAGCACGCCGCGGGGACGGTGGGCACCACGGCCGCTACGCACTGCGCGACCGCCGGGTCGACGGCATTGCCCACGGTGATCTTGATGGTGTCGGGGGTGCTCTTCGCCCCTTTGTCGTCGATGACCCAGAGCGTGAACGAGTACACGCCGGCGGCGGTGAACGTGACCTTGGGCTTCATCTCGTCCGGCGGCCAGGCCCCGTCGCCGTTCGGGACCATGCGTCGCTCCTCGGGCGGTGCGCCTTCGGCGACCATCCCCGACAGCCATCGGTAGGTGGCGATCTTGCCGTCTTCATCGGTCGACAGCGATCCGTCGAGCGTGATCTCCACGGGGGTGGTGCCGTCGAACTCGAACATGAGCCCTTCGGGCCCGGCGTCGATCGTCTCGTCGAGCACCATGTCGCGCCAGATCACCCGCGCGTCCGCCTCCGGGACCTTGTTCGGTTCCTCGATGATCGGGTTCTCGCGACAGCCCAGGACGGCGAGCAGCGCGATCAGAACGGCGGCAGACAGGCGGGTATGCGTCATGGCGAGCTCCGTAATGCTTGGATGGTGGGCCATGGTCGTTCCTCAGAGCATCGAGATGAGCTTGGCGTAGAAAATCCGACCACGTGGATCGTGGATCGGCTCGTAGGCGGCGGCCACGCCGTTGACCTCGGGCGGGTCCTGGTCGAACACGTTGTACACACCGACGCGGAAGGTCAGCTCTTTGCCCACCACGTCGCTGAGCGTGTAGCCGTACTGCAGATCGAGCGTGATCATCGCGTCCATCTTGTCGAAGCTGCCGTTGGCATTCGGCTCGATGTCGTCTTCCATCCCGTCGAGGTAGTGGCCGATGGCCGAAGCGAGGTGGCCCGCGTAGCTCCACGTGAGCGGGACGTTCAAGCGCAGCTTCGGCAGCGCGCCGCCGCCCGGCGCGGCAGCGCCCGAGCCGATCGTGGTCGCGTTGCGCTTGCCGGAGATCTCGCAGGAAGAGCTGGGCGACGTGCCGTCGCAGTCAGCGGGCCCGAGCGTGCCTGCCATGTTGGGCAGGACGCGCGTCCCGGCCTCCGCGCGCGGGATCGTGTAGCTCAACGTGTAGTTGCCATTGCCGCCGAGGCTGATTGCACCCCAGTCGTCCTTGCCGCCGCCGAACGTCGCGCCGGTGAGCGTGAAGGTCAGGCCGAAGTCCAACCCCTGGGTGGTGACGCTGCCTTGCGCGTTCCTCTGCTGGCCCTCGATCCGGACGATGTTGCCGGCCGCGTCTTCGATCACGCGCGGGTCCATCCGGCCGTTGGCGAGCCACACGTTGGTGATGCCCTGACCGGACTCTGCGATGATCCGGTCCTTGTAATCGTAGTTCCAGTACTCGACGAGCATCCCGATCTCGTCGATCGGCTGCCAGCCCAGGCCGACCGAGAACACCAGCGCGCTCTCCGGCTCGAGGTCCGGGTTGCCGGAGGTGACCAGCGGAGTGAAGATCGCCAAGGTGGCGGGGGGAATCAACAGCGCGGTCGGTGCCGTCGCGCGACCGGGAAACTCCTGGTACAGGGTCGGCGCGCGGAATGCGCGCGTGACGTTGCCGCGCAGCTGCAGCCGGCGCATCGCCGCCGGCGCGTTGTCGCGGCCGATCCACTCGGCCGGCGCGAGGGTCAAACCGGCGGAGGGGCTCAGCGCGGTCTGGCCGATGCTGGTGTAGTGCTCGGCGCGCGCAGCGGTCTGCAGCTCCACGCCGTCGTAGAACGGCCAACGCAGCTCGAGGTAGCCGCTGTAGATCTCGCGCGAAGCGCGCGCGTCGGAGCTGCCGACCCAGAACGCGTACTCGTTGAGATTGCCGGCGCGGTCGATCTGGGTCGCGCGCCACTCGCGCCGGATCTCACCGCCCAAAGCCATGCCGAGCTCGCCCCCGGGCAGCTCGAACAGCGCGCCAGTCATGCCTGCGTTGTAGGTCTGCAGCGCGTGGTCGGTCAGGTTCTCGTACTCGCTGGAGAAGCTATCGATGACAGCTTGGGAGTTGGGGGTGCCGGTCCCGTCGACCGCCGAATAGAAGGGATTGAAACAGCCGCTCAGGTCGCTCGGATCC
>Ga0190265_10000925_pt1 | contig 19265 bp, 17 predicted proteins | sample Popmic124T_FD_133135 | JGI IMG/M metagenome (GOLD analysis project Ga0190265, IMG submission 133135) | Populus adjacent soil microbial communities from riparian zone of Indian Creek, Utah, USA - 124 T | ecosystem: Environmental > Terrestrial > Soil > Riparian zone | place: USA: Utah | collected...
GAGATGTCCGCCTCGGACGGCGAGTCGGCGTGACGCGGCTGCCTTCCGCCCGGCGGCCCGACGAGCACGTCGCGGCGGAACCAGCTCAGCTCCGCCACGACGACCCCGCCCCGCCTGCGCGCGGCCGGGTTGAAGAGCACCAGGCGGGGCCGGGCGCGTCCGGGATACTCGCGCGCGACGTCGGGATCGTTCTCGATGAGCGCGTCGAGCGACGCGCGGGCGAGCTCGCCGGCCATGCTCGCGGCGTCGCCGATGCGCGCGGTCACCCGGTCCGCCACCGCGTCCGAGCTGCAGCCGCCGATCGAGTCGTGGAACTGCGAGCGCAGGAGCGTCCGCCAGGCGCGGTCGAGCAGCGGCCTCGCGTCCCGCCCGCGATGCGCCAGCGCCAGCGCCACGAGAGGCTCCGCCATCCGCTCCAGACCGAGCTCTGCCTCGGCGTGCAGTCGCTTGAGCGGCGCGCGGGTGGCGTGCACCCCCTGGAGCGTCCAGGTGTACCCATACGACCAGCGCAGCTCGCCCTCGAGCACCGGGAGCTCGGCGGCGGAAGCGCCGGCGGCCTCGAAGTACTCCTCCAGCCGCGAGACGCGGAACTCCGCGCCCGGCTCGACGGCGGCGAGGAGCTCGCGAAGAGGCCCGACCGCCGGATGGGCCGCGTGATGGTCGGCGCCGACGAAGACCGCCACGTGCGGCGACCGCGCGCGCGGCTCCAATTGCTCCTTGAGCCTCGCCCACGCGCCCTCGAGCCGTCCGGCGTCCGCCGGCAGCGCGGAGCCGGCCTCGTACCCGTCGGGCGAGAGATGAAGCAGCAGCACCTCGCGCCCGTCCGGCGCACGCCAGCGGTAGAGGTCGCCATCCTGACCCGGCTCACCACCCACGCCCCGCCAGAGCACACCGTAGCGAATCCCGAACTCCGCGCCGAGCGCGGGCCACACGGCCGGGTGCCCGAATGCGTCCGGCGAATAGAGCACGTTCATCCTGCCGCCGAGCCGCTGCGCCTCGGCGCGTCCGACGAGCAGGTTGCGAACGTGTGATTCGCCGGAGGGGATCAGCTCGTCGGCCAGCACGTACCACGGCCCGACCTGGAGCCGGCCGGCCGCCACGAGCGTGCGCACGCGCCCGGCCATCTCGGGCCGCACCTGCAGATAGTCCTCGATCAGGACGGTCTGGCCGTCGAGCACGAACGAGGTAAAGCCTGACTCGGTCTCGAGGCGGGCGATCAGATCATCGACGGCGGGGACCAGACGGCAGAGGAAGGCGGCTCGCGTGAGATACCACTCCCGATCCCAGTGCGTGTGAGGGATGAGGTGGTAGGTGAGCCCGGGCATGCCCAGAAGCTAGGCAGTCACCCGTAGTTCTCGAAGGGCTCGGTTTCCTGGCGGGCTTTGGTCTTGGTGTTCTCGAACACGTGCACCAGGCGCACGGTCGACTCGAGGGGCTCGACGCGGGATTCGAGCAGTCTCAACTCCCCGTCGTTATTGAGGCCGAGCGCATTCAATCGCTCGGCCTCGGCCTTGGCTATGTCGCCTGGAGTGGGACGGCTGGCGGGGTAGGCACCCTCATGGTAGCGCCGCAGTGCCTGCCAATGATCATCGCCGGCGCGCTCGATCGCGGCGCGAACGTCTTCCCGCGTCAGCGGCACTTAGAGTCCCGAGTGCTGACCCGAAGGCCGGAGAGGACGAACCGCCGCGGCCCCGCGGGCGCTGAAGCAGACACCGGCCAGGATGGCGAAGCCCGCCATGACCGGGAGGAAGCGCACGTTCGCGAAGTGATACCCCATCATGCCGAGGGCGCCGACGATCAGCAGGCAAAGCTTGCCGGCCAGGCGCTGCAATTCCTCGTTGAACAACATTGGGTGACCCCTGACGTGAGTACGGGTTCAATAATGCCCGTTCGAGCTCCGTCAGGCGGTATTGCAGGTCACGCGCCAGGGGTGACTGTGCGGGGTTACCGGGTCTTGAAGGCCCAAGATGCGATCCGGAGCGCCACTAGGCAGAGTGCACCATAGCTCACTATCTCCCAATTGATGCGGGAGATCCACACATGTGCGTCGGCGCTCAACGCCGAGATGGACGCCATGGACATCTGGGCGACCAGAATCCCGTACTCGACCATCCCCCCTCCGGAAGGCTAAGATGGCTTGGCAAGTGCAGTTAGGACAAGGCGAGCGGCCGAGTCGAAGCGCCCGGCGTCGAGCTGTGCTGCAATCGGCACACCGGGAACCCGCATCCGCCCGTCCGGGGTCATGGCGAGCTTGATGACGTCCACGTTCCGGCCGAACCAGCGGGCGCTGGCCTCCAGGTCCGAGGGGTAGACGAAGCCGGGCATGGCTGCGGCGGCCAGCGCGGCCTGGGAGCCGAGGCCGGACTCCGGCATCGTCCCGGCCCAGAGCTTGGCGCCGCACTCGCTCGCGATGCGGATGATGCGGGCGACCTCCGAGAGCCCGCCCACCCGATGCACCTTCACGTTCCAGACGAAGGGACCGCCGAGCTCCACGATCTGGCGCGCGGCCCTCGCGTCGCGCAGGGTCTCGTCCACGCAGATCTGGGTCTTCAGCCGCTCGGCGAGACGCGCGTGGCCCACCAGCTCGTCGGGATGGAGCGGCTGCTCGATGTAGAGCAGGCCGGCGTCGTCCAGCGCGCGCAGCGCACGCTCGTGCTCCGGCCACTCGTAGCCGCCGTTGGCGTCCACCGTGAGTGGCAGGTCGGTGGCCGCCATCGCTTCCCGCGCCGCGCGCACGGGAACCTCGTCCCAGCCGGGCGCGACCTTGATCTTCACCCGGCGGTAGCCGGCCCGGATCGCGTCGGCGATCCAGCGCTTGAGGGTGTCGGTCGAGCGATCCACCGGAATGCCGAGCGCCACGCCGCAGGGGATCGACGCCGCGGGCTCGACGCCGAGCCGCTCGGCGAGGAGCGCCGCGAGCCCGGTCTTTCGGCGGTGCGCCTCGAGGTCCCACGCGGCCGTCTCGACCGCCGCGCGGGCGAACGGATTGCCCCGCACTCCCGGCCGCACCGCGGCATCCACCGCCTCGGGCGACGCCGACTCCAGCGCGAAGAGCCGCGGGATCAACACGTGCTCCAGGAGATACCGCGCGCTGGCGGTGGTCTCGTCGGAGTAGAACGGCAGCTCGAACGGCGGCGATTCGCCGTAGCCCCGGAAGCCGGCATCGTCGTGCAGGACCACGACCAGCGAGCGGCGCTCGTGCATGGTGCCGCCGGAGATGACAAACGGCTCGACCAGCGGGAGCGTCAGCTCCAGCAGCTCCACACGGGTGATGCGGGTCATGAGTCGGTCACGTCGAGGAAGCGCAGCTCGCCGTCCTTCCGATGCAGGCGCCCCTCTTGTTCCAGGTCCAGCAGTCCGGCGATCAAGCCGGTCTCCGGATGGAAGACGAGCGCGTGCAGCGCGCGCTGAGTGCGGGAGCCGTCGGTGGCGGCGTACTCGGAGAGCGGGAGCTGGAAATAGGTGTGGAGCTGGACGCTCTCGCAGCCCAGCTTCGCGTACTCGAGGATCATGCGCCCGGAGGAGACGTTTCCCGTGCCGGAGAACGGCGGGTGGCGCAGTCCCGCCGTCTTGACTGTGTCGAGTGCCCGGAGGTTGCGGTCGCTCAGGTCGTAGCCGCCGTAGGCGGCGTGCTTCTGCTCCGACCAGAGCCGGTTGAAGCAGACCAGCGCGTCCGCCGCGTTCGCGGCCTCGACCATCTCGACCTGGAAGCGCTCGCCGTGGCGGGCATTCATCAACTTGAGGGCGAGCCGCACCGGCGTTGTGCCCGCGCCCCGGCGGATCAGCCCCGGCACCTCCCGAAGCCAGCGAAGGATCCGCTCGCGCTCGTCCGCCAGCGCGTCGCCGGCGAGGGTGGGGGAGAAGTCCTTCTCCAGCGCCAGCGCGTCGCCGCCCCACGCTTCGGCGATCCGCGAGGTGGTATGGCGATACTCGTCCTCGCGGAAGGCCTCGTCCAGCTTCGGCAGGTGATACTTGGCGGACGGGACTGCGAGCATGGCGCCCGAGCGTGTCAGGTCGCCCGCCGCGCGCACCAGCGCGAGGTAGTCGTCGAACGAGCGGTCCCATCCCCTGCCCTTCCACGTCACCGTCCATCCTTCCAGCATCGAGCCCGACCGCACCCGCTCCACCTTCATGCGCGTCTCGTGGATCGCCCAGGCGCTCATGGCCTGAGACCCGGCCGCATCCTCGGCGATGACCGTCTTGAGCACGACGAACGCGAGACCCGCGGCGCGGTCGGTCTCCAGTTGTTCCTGATTGAGCGAGAGCTGGCCGGAGCCTTTGCCGATCGGATGCGGAAGGGTGAAGCCGAGGTAGCGGGCGGTCAGGTCGATGCGATACGCCTCGCGAACGTACGAGGCGAAGTCCTGCGGAAGACCGCCGCGGAAGCGCTCGAAGTCACGCTCGAGCAGCGCGCGCATCCGCTACCACCTGTTCCACCGCCTCGCGCTCGCGCGGGTCCAATGCCGGGCCCCAGGGATCGTCGCACGCCTCGCGCGGGATGGCGCCGTCGGCGGCCGCCGCCCAGAGCATGCGGCGGATGTAGCCCTCCATCGGTTCGATGAAGGTCGCCTGGGCGAACCGGTCGCAGAGCGCGGAGAGGGACACGAAGCGCTCCCACTGGCGGTCGCGCCAGGCGTGCAGCAGGTCGGTCTGGAGGTCGGGCAGCGCGGCGCCCATGCCCACCAGCGCGGCGGTGGCCCCGGCCATGACCGAGTACCCGAGAAAGCGATCCTCTCCCGTGATCAACAGCTTGTCGGGATGACTGCGGAGCACCGCGGCGATCCGCTGGAACGTCATCACCGAGTCGAGCGTCGCGACCTTGATGCCGATGACCTCCGGCAGGTCGAGGATCGCGTGCAGCGTGGCGTCGTCGTAGGCGACGCCGCCCGCCGCCTCGTACAGGTAGAACGCGATCACCGGCAGCTCGCGTCCGATCCGGCGGTGATAGCCCACCGGGTCGTTCCGCTCGGGGAACGCCAGCAGCGCGTCGGCGTGGCCGCGGCGGGCCTCGATGGCCATGGTGATGTCGCGGGCGCCGGCCACGATCACCCGGTCGGGCAACGTCTCGCGCCAGGTCTCCAGCACCTCGCGACGGTGCTCCGCGCTCAGGTGGGGTCCCCGGCCGGTGTGGGCCCACACCGCCACGCCGGCTACCGGCTGGTCCGCCATCCAGCGCGCATAGCCCCGCTGCGCCGCCGCGTCGAGCTCGGCGCCCCGGAACGGAACCGGGACCGCGGGGAGGAGACCCCACTCGATCCGCCGCGCGACCGGATTCACCGCGCGGCACCCTCGAGGTTGCCGCCTTCGATCGCCGCGCGATCGGCGGCCGACAGATCGAGCAGGTCCAGCTTGGCGAGGCTGTTCTCCGGAATCCTGAGCGGCTGCCCGGTGCCGAACACGAACCGCTCCGGCCCCACCGTGCGCAGCAGCGTCTCAAGGTGATCCTCGGGCGGTCCCCAGATCCAGCAGATGTCCCACAGGATTCTCGACGCTTCGTCGGGCGTGGAGCCGAAGTGGACCTCCTCGACGAACGGGCGGTCTGCGTGCGTGACGATCAGCCGCGCGGCCGCATCGGCCCGCACCAGCGCGCGTATGGCCGCCGCCGGCAGGTCGGCCGCGTGATCGTTGGGATGGCGCTGCCGGCCGTCCTCCAGCCGCACGGCGAGCATCAGCGGGACACCCGCTCGGCCGCACGCGGCGACGAGCGCGCGCATCGCCGGACTCACCGGCGCGATGCCGTAGAACGTCGGGTCGCAGCGCACCGCCGGCGCTCCGGCATCCGCGGCTTCGCGAACGACACTCTCCCACCCGGCCATCTCCGGGTGCACCGCGGGCACCGGCCGGAGCCGTGCCTGCCCGCGTGCCGCCTCGTACAGCCAGGCGTTGCCGGCGGCCGGATCGCGCCAGAAGATCCCCGGCAGATGGCTCACCCAGGCGCGGTCGATGCCGGTGCGATCCATCGCCGCGAGCAGCGCGTCGGGCGACGTGCCGGGAACGCGTCGATAGGGGTACGAGCCGAGGAAGGCGTTGACGTCGATGCGCATCAGTCGGAGGGGAATGCGCCCGGCGGGAAGATCCGCGCGGCGTTGCGCCAGCGTACGAGATCGAGATCGGCCGGCGACAGCAGGTGCTCCAGGTACCGCAGCTTGGCCCAGCCGGTCTCGATCGTGAGATCGCAGCCCCACAGCAGGCGCTCGACGCCGACGGCCCCGATGCACGCCTCCAGCATGCCGCCGTCCACGCCGCTGCCGGAGAGGTCCACCAGCACGTTGGGCATGTCGCCGAGGACCGGCAGCGTGTGGGTCCAGTCCCCGCCGCCGCCGATGTGCGCGAGGAGGAAGTTCACGCTCTTGTGGCGCCGCGCGAGCCGGCCCAGCTCGACGGCGTCGGACGCCTCCTGGCCCGGATAGTCGCGCCGGCGGTGCTGCCAGATGTGATGCAGGATCGGCACCCCCCGCTCCCGCGCGAGCGCGCAGATCGGATCGAGCAGCGGATCGTCGGCGCGGCGGCTCGCCGCCAGCTTGATCCCGATCATCCCCGCGTCGAGGCACCGCCGGATCTCGGCCAGCGCGTGCTCGGTGTAGTTCGGATTCACCGTGACGTACCCGCGGATCCGCGCCGGATGCTCGCGCTGGAGCGCCAGCATGCGGTCGTTGCCGTAGACGAGATCGTCGCGGGAGGGGAAGTAGATCGGGGAGGTGTGGCCCCAGCTGCCGAGAATCGAGGCGACGTGGATCGTGATGCCCACCCGCTCGCCCGCTCGCAGCCGGCTGGCGTTGCGCTCGCGCCAGTCGGCGCGGGGCGTGCGGTCGTGGAGGAAATGCGCGTGGACGTCGATCAGCACGGGTGGGAATCTAACAAGACGACGTGTGAGGTCATGAGAGACCATGAAGGAGGAGTTGTCATCCTGAGCGAAGCGAAGGAGGCCATGCCGGCCGCCGCTCCGCTTCGCTCAGGATGACAATGCTTTCGCACCAAGCACCTCGTCGAGAATCGCGAGCGTCCGATCCACCGCCGCCTCGTCATGCGCCAGCGACGGAAAGTTGTACGCGCTCCGCTTGAACAGCAGCCCCCTCCCCGCACACGCCCGCGCCACCCGCCCCGACGTCTCCTCATCGCGATACTCGAGAAAGCACATCTCCGGCAGCCCGGCCGCGCGCGCCACGACCTCCGGATGCGCCTCCGCCAGGCGCTGCAGGCCGATGAGCAGCCGAACGCCGATCCGCGTGATGTGGTCCGGCACGCCGTTGGCCACGATCGCCGCGATCGTCGCGCGGGCCACCGCGAGCGAGACGAACTCGGTCGCGAGCGTGGAAGAGATCCAGGTACGGGACACCGCATCCATCAGGTCCGCGCGCCCGCCGACCGCCGCGAGCGGGAACCCGTTCGCGATCGCCTTCCCCACGACGACCAGGTCGGGGCGGATCCCGTACCGCTCGCACCCGCCACCGACGGCCAGCCGGCCCACGGTCTTGATCTCGTCCGCGATCAGGACCGCGCCGGCCTTGATGGTCTCCTCCCGCAACACTGCGAGCCACTGCGGGTGTGGCGCCTCCAGGATCACCGGCTCGAAGACGACGGCGGCGAGTCCGTCGCCCGCGGCGCGGATCAGCTCCCGCGTCCCTTCGACGTCGTTGAACGGCAGCTCCCGATAGAGCGCGCGCGTGGCGCCGGGCACGCCCTTCCCCTCGCCGGTCTGGCACCAGTCGAGCCAGCCGTGGTAGCCGCATCCCAGCACGAAGTCGCGCCCCGTGACGACGCGGGCCAGCCGCACGGCGGCCGCCATCGCCTCGGCGCCGGTCTTGAGAAACCGCACGCGCTCGAGCCACGGGATCAGCGCGCACAGCTCCGCGGCCAGCGCCTCCTCGTGAATCGGCGGCAGCGGCCCGACCACGCCCTGCTGCGCCGCTTCCGTCGCGGCGCGGACGACCTCCGGATGCGCGTAGCCGAGCGCTACGGAGCCGAGACCCATGATGTAGTCGAGGTATTCCCGACCCTCCGCGTCCCACACCGAACAGCCGAGGGAGCGGGTCATGCGAAGCTGCAGGTCCTCCGCGCCGAAGAGCGCGGAGGAGCGCTTGCTGCCCGTAGAGGTGATCCCGGCGACCCGATCCATCAGCGCAGCTCCAGCACGCCGAGGCGTGACGGGTCCTGCCGGTCGCCGCGGAGAAAGACCCACCCACCGCCTCCGCTCCAGACCAGCTGACCCGAGCGCCGCTGCCGTCCCGGCTCGATCCGGTTCACCAGCAGGTCGAACCCGATCACCGCACCTGGCAGAGGCTCCCACTCAGGCAGCGCGATCGCGACGGCGATGCTGTAGCCGGTCTCGGTCTCCTGCCACGCGCCTTGCACCGCCTTGGGATCGCCCGCGGCGCCGCTCGCGCGGCTGACGCGGATGGTCCCGTCGTCACCCGAAGGGAGGACCAGGAAGCCGAGCATCGGCTGATCGTCGGCCGGCCGGAGATAGACCTGGATGCCGTCGGCGTGGATGTCGTCGGGCTCGTTGTCGAGCAGCAGCGGTGGCGCGTCGGCCCCGCGGACGACGAGCTCCGGCTTGCGAACGTCCACCGCCACGTAAACGACCCCGTGATCCCATCCCACCGCCGCGGTGGCCGAGAACTCTTCCGGCCCGGCATACGGCTCTTCGCTGCGCCGGTACTGGTCTTCGTGGTCCAGCTCTAGCGGCGCCGAGAAGTCGAACGCATCGAGACTCCCGTCGAGCGGCGGCGGATCGTGGAGGCTCAGAGCCAGGCCGCTCATCGGTGTCGGCCGGTCCCGGTCGATCAGCGGGCGTTTGACCGCCTCGGCCGCGGTGCGACGCATCCCGCGGAGCGACACCTTGGCGCCCTCGACCGTCACTTCCCACCCGTCGCTGGTGTTCACGTGACGATCGGTCCCGGTCGCGGTCTCCACCTCCACCAGATCGCCGCTCACGCTCCACCCGCGAACGAAGTCGGCGCTCTGTCCGGCCTCGATCACGCTGATCAGTCGCACGCCCGCGCCCGCGGCGCGCTGCAGGAAGAACGTCGCATCGCCGGCGGAGCCGGGGAGGCCGGGCGCCGTGGCGCGGCGCAGCTCGGCGCCGGGATCGAGGTGCAGCGTGAAGCTGGTGCCATCCGCCGCAGCAGCGCGCAGCTTCACGACTCCGTCACCCGCGGGAACGAATCGCTCGATCGCGTTGACGAACTCCCCGGCACCGCCCTCCGGCTCCCAGCGGCCGGGGCTCACGACCTGGGCGTCACCGTGCGGGTGCCACGGCAGCTCCACCACGTGCTCCTCGGGCGCGGAGAATTCCAGGATGTCGAGCAGATAGCGGGGACCCGCGACGAGCGTCCGGGTGAAGTCGTCGTAGCCTCCCCTGGCCCAGGCCCAGTCGCCCGATTCGCCGAATGCGCGGCACTCGGCGTCGCGCGCGGGCTGCGAGACGCCGTCGAGTCGCGGCGCGTTGTGCGCGAGGGTGGAGCGGTACCAGAAGAGATCGCGGGCGACGTAGGAGCCGGTGCCGGGATCGGGCAGCCAGTGGTGGCCGTGCGCGTGCAGCGTGAGATGCAGCCGGTCGGGGTGACCGTGGCCGCCGCCATACGCGCCGCACTCGAGGCTGGCGTAGCGATCCTCGCGCCGCAGAATGGCGAGCCCCTGACTTTCGAGCAGCGTGTTTCCCGGACGCCACGACGCGCCGCCGCCCAGCGCCGGCACCATCTCGATCAGGGACCACCAGGAGAGATCCGCCCGCGTCCTCGGACGCGACGGCGCCTCGGAGCCCGCCTCGTGCAGGTAGGAATCGAAGCGGTCCGCCGCCGGCGCCGGCGCGGTGTAGAGCGCGCGAAGCCACGCCCACAGATCGGAGTCGCCGGCTCCCAACCGCGCCAACCCGACCTCCCACAGCTCGAGATACATCGGGTGCGCCAGCGACACGCCGAACCGCGAATCCTTCCGCGCGGGAAACGTGAAGTCGGGCAGCGCCGTCAGCGCCGGCGCCCGCAGCGCGCCCTCGAGCCGAGCGGCCAGCCGCGGATCGCCCAGGATGTCCACGCCGGCCTGCTTCGCCCAGCCCATCGCGAGCAGTTGTCCCCGCAGGGCGAAGAGATGGTAGTTCTCGCCCTCGTACCACATGCCGTCGTCGCCGAAGCCGCGAACCAGGTGCGCAATCGTTCCGGTCGGTCCCTCCACCGCGCGGCCGGCCAGCTCCTCGTCCTGGAACCACACGGCGATCGCGGCGAGCGCCGCGTTGTGCCAGGTCTGCCGGTTGGAGAACCCCTCGTCGAACTCGCCGATCAGGTTGGCCGCGTCGTCCGCAACGGAGTTGACGCCTTCCTCGACCGCGGAGTCGAGCATCCCGGCTTCGCGCAGCATGGTCGCCGCGGCCAGGTAGTTGTTCAGCCAGATGGACTCGAGATACGTCGAGAAGAACAGCCGGCTGGGCCCGAGCACGTTGTCGCTGTTGGGATAGTCGGTATAGCGGGAGGCGTACGCCGAGAGGATTGCCGCGGAGGCGCCGGCCGCATCGTGCCGGTTGCCCACGGCCGCGACCGCCGCCAGCTCCGCGGCCCGCTCCGCCGTCCAGAGGTGCTGCCAGCGAGCCGCGGCGCGGTCGTGCCGGTCACCGGTGTACTCGCGCTTGCACGAGGGGCAGCGGTGCGACCCCGGGCGTCCGGGATCGAACTCGAGCGGCGTGCCGTCTTTCGGGCAGATGCCGCCGTCGGACGTGAGCTGCGCCTTGAGCGCGGACGGCTCCGGCGGCCGGCGAATCAGAGGCGCCACGCGCGAGGCGAGACGATCCGCCAGCCCGGCAAGGTCGGCCGACGCGGCTACCGCACTCCGCCGAGTCTCCAGCTCCGCCGCGCTCAGCAAGGGCGCACACCCATCAGGGCCCACCGGACCGGAAGCAGCCGCATGCCGAGCCTGCCAACGGCCTCGCGCGCCGGGCGGGGATCGTCGGGCGCGAGGAAGAACATCGATCCGCCCGCGCCGGAGCCGGCCGCCTTTCCGCCCAGCGATCCCGCATCCACCATCGCGCGCTCGAGCTTAGCCATATCGAGCGTGGACATCCCTGGATCCAGCACCTGCTGCAGCCGCCAGTTCTCGCTGAAGAGCGCGCCGACCCGCGCCAGGTCGCCGGCGCGCAGGGCGCCCGCCATGTCCTCGGCGACGCGGCGCAAACCGTCGAGCGCCCCCGCGATCGCCGCGTCGCCCTGCTCGTAGCCACGCATCACTCGCCCGATCGTGTCACCCGAGAATCGCGACGCCCCCGTGTAGCAGAGCAGCATCCGCCGCTCCAGCTCCGCGACGAACTCGGCGTCGAGGACGAGCGGCTCGACCGTCGCGTCGGGATCGCGGAAGGTGAGCTGAAGGAATCCGCCGAACGCGGCCGTGAACTGATCCTGCCGGCCGCCGGGGATCCCCGCCTCCTCCGCTTCGAGCCGGCAGGCGAGGTCGGCGACCTCGCGCACCGTGGTCCGGCGCCCCGAGGCCGCGGCGAGCGCCGCCACCAGGGCGACGTCGATCGCTCCCGAGCTGCCGAGGCCGCTCCCCGGCGGCGCGTCGGACCTCGTAGAGAGGGAGCACGGCGCCGCGTCCAGCATCCGGAGGCCCGCGCGCAACAGCGCCAGCGGGCCGTCGCCCTGGAGTGCCGCGGCATCGGGGAACTCGGAGGCCGCTTCCAGATCCTTGGAGATCAGGACGTAGCCCGCGTCCCGCAACACCACCTCGGCATACGCGTGGAGCTGCACGGCGGCGGACACGACCATGCCGCCTTCGCGCGCGGAGTAGGGAGGCACGTCGGTCCACCCGCCCGCGAAATCGAGGCGCACCGGCGCGGCCGCGCGGAACTGCGTCACGGCGAGACCGACCACTGCTGCACGCTGGGGAGCTCGCCCCGGAGATCCATGTCCACGCCTCTCACCCGCCGATTCGCCCCCTGCAGTCCGCCCGCGTGGTAGAGAAATGCCACCGGCACCGAGTCCGCGAAGAACTGCTGCGCCGCGGCCGGATCCGTCGGCGCACTCATGCCGGCGGCGTCCGCCAGCGGTGCGAGATGGCCCAGTCCGATGTCCCCGCTGATGCCGAGGACCGCGGCATCGAAGTCCCGCTCGGGTCCGTAGACTCGCGCGAGAAAAGTAGAGAGCTCGAGCTGCCGGATCACGACCTGGAACCCGGCGCGCGCGAGCCTCGCCTGCACCATCTGCTCCAGCGCCGCCTCACCGCTCCCGACCGTCAGCAGCTCGAAGCGCTTCGGCGGACCGTCCAGGCCACCCACGGTCGCGGCGGCGCTGGTGGTCCGCTGCACGGGAAGATATCCGGGCACGCCGGGAGGCACCGGTCCCATCGCGGGCGTGCCGAAGCCGTACAGATAGCCCTCCACGATCTCGTCGCGATCAACCGTCTCGTCCACCAGGCGGCGGGCGGCAATATCGTCGAACGGCGGCCGCCGGGTATTGAACACGATGCCGTAGGTGAAGAAGAGCGGGAAGCTCCGCACCTCGAGCCTCGGATCGCGACGGACGAACGAGGCGTGCGCCGGCTGGATCCCGGCGAAGTCGAGCTCGCCCGACGTGAGCGCGGCGAGCTTGGTGGTCGGCTCGTCAACCACCACCACGATCAGACGGTCGATCTTCGGCGGCCCGCCCAGCTCCGCGGGGAACGCGGTGTCCGCGGCGAAGACCCAGCGCCGGTTGGGCTCATGGGCCACGAAGCGGAAGGGGCCGTTCCCCACCGGCCGATCGTTCCACGCCGCCTGCCGGAGCCGCGCGGCCGGCACCGAGTCGAGCAGGTGGGCCGGCACGATCGCGAGATCGGTCAGCACGTCGGGGAGTCGTTCCTGCGACCGCGCGAAGCGCAGCACGACGGTGGAGTCGTCCGTCGCGGCCGCCTGTTCCAGCGCGGCGAGATCGGTGAGGCGGGGATATCCGGTGGCGGGATCCCGGGCCCGCTCCAGGGTCCAGGCCACGTCGCGGGCGGTGGTGGGCACGCCGTCGTGCCAGCGTATCCCGCCGCGGAGCCGGAAGGTGAGCCGGCGGCGATCGTCGCTCCAGCTCCATTCGCGGGCGAGATACGGCTGAGGCGCGAGCGCGCTGTCGTAGCGCGCGAGCGTCATGAGCAGCACGTAGCGCTGGACCTGGCGGGCCAGCGGGTGCTGGGTCAGCAGCGGATTGATGCTCTGGAGGTCCGCGCCAGAGGCGAAGAGCACCGTGGCGCCGCGGCGACTCGCCTCCGGCTGGCAGGCCGGAAGCAGGAGCACCGCGAGCAGCGCCGGAAGCAGGCGTCGAGGCACGCCGGAAGCTAGCTCACTGGCGGCGCGGTTCGGGAGGCGGGAAATTCCAGCGATGGCCCTCCTGCTTCTCCGACGGGCGCTGGGCGGCGCCGCGGTGGTCTTCGGCGTGCTCACGCTGATGTTCTTCCTGCTCCGGCTGGCGCCGGGCGATCCGGCCCGCCTGCTGGTCGGCCCCGCGGCCACCGAGGAGCAGGTGGCCGCGCAGCGAACCGCCCTCGGCCTCGACCGCCCGCTGCCCCAGCAGTACGCCGCCTGGCTCGGCCGCTTCGTCCGCGGGGACTGGGGCACCAGCATCGCCACCGGCCGGCCGGTGGCGCGCACGCTGGCGGAGGCATGGCCCGCCACGGTGCGGCTGGTCGGCATCTCGCTCGTGCTCAGCTACCTGATCGGCATCGCCATCGGCGTACTCCAGGCGATGAAGGGCGGCCGGCTCGACACGGCGCTCTCGGTGGCCACGGTGACGCTGTTCGCCCTGCCCGGATATTGGCTCGGGCTGATGCTGGTGATGCTCTTCACCTACCAGCTCCGCGTGCTGCCCGCGTTCGGCTCCGCCGGCTTCGACTCGGACTTCCTCACCGGATCCGAGCGCTTCGCCGACCGGCTCCGCCACCTCGCCCTTCCGCTCATCACCCTCACACTCATCGGCATCGGCGGGACCGCACGCTACGTGCGCGGCGCCATGCTCGACGTCGCCGGCCTGCCGTTCGTCGCGATCGCGCGGGCCAAGGGACTGTCGCCCACGGCGGTCGCGGTGCGCCACGTCCTCCGCAACGCGATGATCCCCGTGGTGACGCTGCTCGGCCTCTCGCTGCCGACGCTCTTCTCGGGCGCCGTGTTCATCGAGGCGATCTTCGCGTGGCCCGGCGTGGGCCGGGTGCTGGTCGAGGGCGTGGTGGCGCGGGACTATCCCGTGATCATGGCGGCGACGGCGGTGAGCGCCGGGCTGGTGGTCGCCGGCAACCTGCTCGCGGAGGCATTGGTCGGCTGGGCCGATCCGCGAGTGCGGTCGGGGAGGTCCGCGTGAAGGGACTCTGGGCCGATCGGCGCGCCGCCTTCGGGCTCGCGATCCTCGCGCTCGCGGTGATCGTGGCGCTCTTCGCGCCGCTCCTCTCGGGCGATCCCATCGGCCAGCGCGACATCGTCGCGACGCGGTTCCTGCCGCCCTTCAGCTCCGATCTCCACGGCGCGTTCCATCCGCTCGGCACCGACCGGTTCGGCCGGGATGTCTGGGCGAGGCTGGCGCACGGCGCGCGCGTGTCGCTCGGGGTCGGCAGCCTGGCGGTGCTGGTATCCGTGGTGGTCGGCGTGGCGGTCGGCGGCGCCGCCGGCTTCTGGCGCGGCTGGCCCGCCGCGCTGCTCCTCGGCCTGACCGATTTCGCCCTGGCGCTGCCGCGCGTCGTGCTGCTGCTCCTGCTCGCGTCGCTGTGGCAGCCGAGCGCGGGGCTGGTGATCCTGGTCCTGGGCCTCACGGGCTGGATGCCCATCGCGCGGCTGGTCAACGGCGAGGTGCGGGCGCTGGCGGTGCGGCCGTTCGTGGAAGGAGCCTTCGGGCTCGGCGCCTCGGATCTCCGGGTGCTGGTCAGACACGTGCTGCCCAACGCGATGACGCCGGTCATCGTCGCCGCGGCGCTGGGCCTCGGCAACGCGATCATGCTGGAGGCGGGGCTCTCGTTCCTCGGGCTCGGCGTGCAGCCGCCGACGCCGTCCTGGGGCAACCTGATCGCCTCGGGGCGGGATACGCTGGTCAACGCGCCCTGGGTGGCGGCGGCGCCGGGAATCGCGCTGGTGGTGGTGGTCGTCGGAGCGACGCTGCTGGGGGATGCAGTGCGGGATCGGTTGGACCCGGCGATGCGGGGGAGGAGTTAGCTGTCATCCGAAGGATTCACCACGAAGGCACGAAGGGCAGGAGGATTCCCTGGAGCAGGAAAGATCACTTCATGCCGCATCAAGCAAGGTTCGAGATGATGTTTTTTAGTGGTTGAAGAGGCGAGCTTCGGGATGCAGCACAAAAAAGAACAATGGATCGAACCCCGCTCGAAGCGGAATGAGACGTCGGTTTATCTCCGATCGGAGGTCCTCCTGCCCTTCGTGCCTTAGTGGTGAATCTTTTGGAGCCCCGGGAGGCCCAAGAACCCCGCCGAGCGCCCCATCCAACCAGTCGGACTACTCCCTCCCCGTCCACTTATCCGTCCCCGCCACATCATCGATCATCCGCTCCAACCCCGCGAGCTCCCGCGGCGCCCCATGGCATCCGTAATCATGCCGAATCGTCTTGCTCCTTCCCCCCGCCGTCACCGTCGTGATCACCGTCGGCGAATCGGTCGCGTACATCCCGCACGCCGGCGAGTCCATCACGTAGCCATCCGCGAACCCGAAGTATCCGCCGTCTTCCAGCGCCTTCAGCAGGCTTTCCACCTGTTCCGGCTCGATCAGCGCGCTCGCGACTCCCGCGGTCCTCACGTGATTCTTGCCGAGGTAGCGCACCTTCCCCGATCGGGCGATCGACACCTCATACACCGGGCACGTCCCGAAACAGGGCGCGCGTTCGAGCCTGACGACCGGCGTGGTGTCCGCCGAAGCGCCCGCCTGCTGGTCGTACGGCGTAGGCGGAGCGCCCGCGCCGGGCGCCTTCGAGCACGCCGCCAAAGCCAGGATCGCCACCAACCACGCGCGTCCGGTCATCGCGACGTCGCCGAGACCCGGAGATCGCGGCTCCGGACCTGGTTCGACACCGTGAGCGCGAGGTCGCTGCGCTCGGTCTCGATCTCCGCGCTCCCACCCCGGGCGTACGACAGGACCTCGCCGCTCACCGGGTCGCGCACCATGATCATCGGCGCCTTGCGCACATCCCACCGAAGCGAGACCCGTCCGCCGGCCCGCGTTGCCTGCACCGTCACCGGCTCGGACGACACCTGCGCCAGCGACGCGTGCACCCCCGCCCCATCGAGCGCCAGCGACGCCAGCCGCTCCGCACGCTCGGAACGCAGCGGCACGACGAAGACGAAGTGCTTGGATCCCATCGGGTCATCGGCCACTTCGAGCGGCGCGAAGTCGAGCCCGAAGATCCGCGAGCCGTCGCCCGCGCGGCCCTCGATGCGGTACGGCCCCGGGCGGTTCGGCAGGCGAGGCCGCGCGGTGACCCGGAACGCCGGCTCGAGCACGGCGCGGCCGTTCTCGATCCGGCCCCAGACGAGGAGACCGGGCTGCACTGCCTCGCTCAGCCCAGTCACGACCGATTCGCTCCCGCGGAAGTCCATCACGGCCTTGTAGGTGTAGTCGCTGATCCACTCGTCGTTGCAATAGCCCATGAGATCGTGCGAGTCGGTCGGCTTGAGCTCGCCGGCCACGATGTCGTATCCCACCACGCCGATCTCACCGCCGGCGTAAGGATAGTTCGGATCCGGGTTCCCCACCCCGCCGCAGGGCGCGTGGCCCCGGCCCCAGTTGTGACCCCACTCGTGGGCCGCCACGCTGGCGCGGCTGCCGGACTTGTCCCAGCCGAGCGCCACGTTGTTGCCGATGTAGCCGATCCCGGCGACACCGCTGCCGTAGTTGGGATTCACCACCCCGTAGTAGTACCGCGAGCTGCCGACCGCGGGAAGGGTCGCGATCTCGCTCAGGATCGTGCCCCACGCTGAGTTGCCGTTGTCCGACTGGAGCGGGAGGTTCGTGCTGGTGGTGTAGACGGCCCGCACGTCGGCCTCGAAGCTCGCCAGCGGATGCATCCGCATCGCCGCGTCGAAGAAACCCTCGTGGTTCGCGGCCGTGACGTTGCCTTGACGGTTGTCCACTTTCGTCTTGACGGGGACGAACCGCACGGCAAAGGGTGCGGTCGTCCGCACGTCCATCGCCAGCGGGGTGCCGGAGCCCGGGAAGCTGTTGTCCCCCTCGTTGCCTTCGGCGATGGTGTTGTCGGGATCCACGTCCACCACCATGGCGAGCCCCGGAACGACCAGGCTGCGGTCCACGTCGAGGTTCCAGCTGTTCTCGAGGTCGTCCTCGTTGGGGGCGAGCGGCGTCGTGATGCCGGGCGCGGTGATCGTCTCCGTGGCCACGAGCGAGGCGCCGTCGTAGAAGCGGACGCGCACGGTGGGCGTCACCGCGTTGACCTGGTTGGCCGTCACGAACACCCGGAGCAGCGCGTCGCGGTCGGCCACGACCGGCACCCCCCGGGCGTAGGTCTGGACGCTCTGCACCAGGTACAGGCCGTCCACCCGAAGGTTGAAGCCGGCCTGACCGCCGGTGGAGTAGGTGACCGTCGCGCTGGTGGTGCCGTCGCTCACCGTCACCGTCTGGCTGGTCGGGGCCGGCGAGTACTGGTCGGTCCCGTCGCTCACTGCGAGAGCCGTCACCGTGTACTGGCCCGACGTGAGGCTGTTGAGCGTCTCGCTCGCGGTCAGCGAGTGGGTGTAGCCACTTGGACCGGAGACGGTCACGGCGGCGTCCGTCCCCGACGGCAGTCCGGCCACCGTGACGGCCAGCGAGCCCTCCGCGGTCCCGTACACCACCTCGGCGCTGGCGGGCTCCTCCGTGCCGACGGTGACGTTCTGGGATGCGGGTGACGGCGCGTACACCAGCGGTCCGGACGTGACGCCCGCCGCGGCCACCGTGTAGCTCCCTGGTGCGAGCGCGGACAGCGTTTCCGAGGCGCTGAACTGCCGGTTGAACCCGTTGGGGCCGGTGACGGCGACGTCCGCATCGATGCCCGCCGGCAGACCGCTGACGGCGAGGATGATGGTGCCGGTGGTCGGACCGGTGGACGATCCGCCGCCGCAGGCGGCGAGCAGGAGGGTCAGGGCGAGCGGGAGCTTCAGTCCCGCCGAACGGCTCGTCATGCTGCACCTGGCAGTGTCGGGAAAGACCGGCGCCCTGCGGAACGGACGAACGACTCGCGTTCTGCACCCGGACCGGGACACCGGCCGGCCTCGGGGGCCCGCCGCTAAGGCGGTGCGATGTCGTCGGTTATGGCCGCCGCGCCGGATCGGCTCGGCGGCCTCGGGGCCGGATCAGCGGCCGAAAGGCAAGTGGCGCGCCGGGACACACCATTCCGGAGTTGGCTCGGAGGAGTACCTTAGTGCAGAGCCTGTATGCCCAACCCGAGGTCATACCCATGAGCGAGACTCGTCAGCGCCGCACACCCCCGGACCGCCCTGTGGAAGAAATTGCCCCCCAGACCTTCTGTCAGCGTGCGGCGCTGGAGCTGGCCGCCCTGATCCGTCACCAGGCCAAGCCGCGCCGCGGGACCCGGCGCGATTCGGCGCTGCTCCGCCAGTGCATCGATCAGGTCCTCGGCAGCGCCGGCGGGCGGGTAGAGGGCCCCTGGCACACCGATACCCGGCCGCTCAAGAAGCCGGGTCGCGGTGGCCTCAAGTTCATCCCGATCGTCAGCCGGGGAACCACGACGGTGATGGTATCCACGCAGCAGGAGGCGGAAGATCTTGCCGCGTTCCTGAACTTCTGCGGCATGCAGGAGATGGATAACTAGGTTCGCGCCTAGGTCCTCACCGGCGTCGTGAGTCGCGGCAGGACGTCCTCGATGTCCCTCCGCCGCGGCTCGAGCCAGGGCGGCAGGATCAGCCGCTCGCCGAGTGAGTCGGTAGACTCGTCCACCGAGAAGCCGGGCCCGTCGGTCGCGACCTCGAAGAGCGCACCGCCCGGCTCGCGGAAGTAGACCGACTGGAACCAGAACCGGTCGATCACCTCGGTCGGCCGCACGCCCGCAGAGACCACCCGCCCACGCACCGCGATCTGCTGCTCGCCATCCGGCACCCGCCACGCGATGTGATGCACGCTGCCGACCCCCCACTCGCCGCGAGAGGTATCGGGGAGCACCTGCACGTCCACCGTTCGGCCCGACCCGCCCTCGCCGAGCGCGAAGCGATGCCAGCCCTGATCCTCACCGGCCGCGGTGAACCCCATCCCCTCCACCAGGAAACGAGCCGTCTGCGTCAGGTCGCGCTCGGCCAGGCGCACGGCGTGGAGTCCGCGGATCTGC